>Ga0182013_10002394_pt1 | contig 24538 bp, 22 predicted proteins | sample 612S2MmetaG_FD_120487 | JGI IMG/M metagenome (GOLD analysis project Ga0182013, IMG submission 120487) | Permafrost microbial communities from Stordalen Mire, Sweden - 612S2M metaG | ecosystem: Environmental > Terrestrial > Soil > Wetlands > Permafrost | place: Sweden: Stordalen | collected...
CGTCTCCGCTTCACCGGTACCGCCAGAATAAAGCACTGGACAGTTCCGCTGGGAGAGATTATCATCGAACGGTAACTGCGTCTTTGTCCCCGTGTCTCACCCAAGGGGTGCACCCCACTTATCTGTGTGCATCCGTGTCCATCCGTGGCCAATAATTCTTGCCTACCAGTTGGTAATCGACCCATCAGGCCGGAAATAAGTCTGGGCCCGATTGGTGGTGTGTTGGGTGAACTCGGCAATCATTTTCAATTGCGTCCAATCCACCTCCACGCCCAATCCGGGCCGATCGTTGGCGTACAGCTTGCCGTTGCGGAAATCGAGCCCCTGCGGCAAATGCGCCACCGTGCGCCCGCCATAGTTGTACTCCATCAGCACCGGGCCGGAGAACGTCCCCAGGCAGTTTACCAGCGCGGCAGTCGAGATCGGTCCCGTGAAATGCGGAATCATACCCACGAAGTGCGTCTCGCAAAGCGCCGCGATCTTCATCATCTCGGTGATGCCGCCCACGTTGGGCAGCGTGGCGCGAATGTAATCCAGGTCGTGATTCTCGATCAGCTTGTTAAAATCCCAGCGATTGCCCCACTCCTCGCCGGCGGCCAGCGGCACACTCACTTTGCGCCGCAAAATGGGCAGGTCTTCGCCGAACGCTTCCGTGCGCACGGGGTCTTCCACGAAGTAGGGCGCCAGGTCGCGAATCAGTTCGCATCCGCGAATGGCGTCCGAAAGATCGAAGCGTTGGTGAAAATCGACGCACCAATCGCCGTTCCTGCCCACTCCTTCTCTTACGTCGGCGCAATCGGCGGCCAGCTGGTTGATGCGCTCGTGGGTATTGTACGTGGTGTTCGCCGGCGCATCGGCCGCGCCCATGCGAAAGGCGCGATAGCCGGCGGCGATGGTAAGCTGCGCGCGCTCCTTCAGGCTCATCCCGTTCTTGACGCCTGGAATGGTGCCGGCGGTGTTGTAGCACTCGCAATAGTTGCGCGCCATGCCGCCCAGAACGGCGTGCACGGGTTGGTTGAGCGCCTTGCCTTTGATATCCCACAGCGCCAGATCGAGCGCGCCCAGCGCGTGCATCTTCTCGCGCCCGGCCGGATAGAAGTACGCGCGGTACATGTCCTGCCAGAGACGCTCGATATATTGCGGATCCTCGCCGATCAGCCGGCCGGCGCATTGTTCCAGAGTGTCCCGCGATCCACCCTCGCCGATGCCGGTGAGGCCGGCGTCGGTCTCCACCTTCACCACCAGGTCGCTCTGATTGAAGAGCGGATTCGGCGTTGGGGGAGACCACACTTGGACGCGCGCGATCTTCATTTTGGGCATGGCGGCGCGGCCACGCTGCGGCAGAGCGGCGCCGGCGGCGGCGCTCAAACCGATCGATGTGAGGAACGATCTTCTCTTCATGGAGGTCTTCATGGAGGCAGACTCCTTCAGCCTCTTATAAGCTTATAACCTCCGGCGTGGAGCGCTGTTTCGCGGGGCGGAATATGATAGAAGTAACGGAGGAACGACGAAATGACGGAAGCGGACAAGGAAAAGGTCGAAGCCGCCGCCGTTGCCAGCGTGGGAGCAGGCGTGGGCGGCGCGGGCGGCGCCACGGTGGGAGTACTGGAGTTGGCGGCTCAGGGTGCGGCTACCGGCCTCGCGGCCGGAATCGTGATCGGCGCGGGCGCGGTGGCCGGCGGCCTGGCGTTTTTCTTCGGCTACAAGGCGTATCGCCACTTGCGAAAATCGCGGCGTTAAAACCAGACCGGAAAGAAGCTGAAGCATGTCGAACGTGGGGCATGCTTCAGCTTGCCCAATCCTTACTGAATGTCGCTCACTTTCCCGCCGATGAAAATGACCTTCATGTTTCCATACGAGTAGATCTTCTTCGATCCCAGGTCGCCCACCAGCGTGGGCTGTCCCAGCAGACCAACCACCTGGTCGATGGTCATCCCCAGCGACACCGATTGCGGCGCGCCGCCGGCGGCCGAAGGGCCCGACGCCTGCGCCATGTCGAGCACATCGTTCTCCGCCTGGACAGCCGATTCCGCCTGCTGGCTCACTTCGGTGGCCACGTTCGGATCGGGGGGCGGAGCCGCTTGGGCATACGCCGCAGTCACTGGAGGAGCACTGGCGGCCGCCGGTTCAGCCGGCATGCCATCCTTACCCTGCCGCGCCTGCAAATCGGCCAACCCCTGATCGAGGGTTTGCCGCATATGGTTTTGCATTTCCTGCAAGTCCGCGATCGCCACCGTAACCATCGAACCTTTGCGGCAATCCTGGCCCTTGCTCGCCATTACCGCCAGATTCGCGATGTCGGAGTTGCCCGCCGGCGGAGCATTCAGCTGCAGTACATCGCCCTCAGTGAGAGCGCATTCTCCCGCGGCGGATTGCACGTTGAGGCCGCCAGCCACTACGAATACGTGCGTGGAGTTGTCGGCCAGGAAGGCAGGCCCGCCCTGCGGCGCGGGCGCCTGGCTTTCCGCTCTTTCCTGGTCCAATTGGCGATGCACCTCGTCGGCGATCGCCTGCTTCACGTCAGACGTCAGCGCCACCTGCCCGGCGGGAGGGGCTCCGTACGCCGGTAAGGTGGCCTGCGCGGCGGACGCATTCGCTTGTGCGGCAGCTGCCGCGGCGGCATTAGCCTGCAACTGCTGGTTGTAAGAATCCTGCAGGGTCATGGCGATCATGTAGTCGGTCAACCAATATGCCGGCCCGGGATAGACCGGATAAGGGGCGAAGTATCCGCCATAGAACCCGAACCACGGGCGCCCGCCCCAGCCAAAGCTAAATGCCACCGGCCGGACCCATGGTGTGTATGCCCATCCATAAAAGGCGGGGGCGTAGTAGTGCGAACTCACGTACACGTTCAGAGCGAAGCCATGGTACATATACGGCCGGTAAATGTAGGCGCGCGGAACGCCGCCAACCACGTAGGTGCGTTGCATATAACTGACGCCACCAACCGCGTAGGGCCGCTGCACGTATCCCCACCGCGAACCCTGCGTCACGATTACCGAGTGATCGGGCCGCACATACTCGGTTCGCGCCATGGCGCTCGGGCCGTGAGTGATCACCATACCGTTGCGCGCGTGCACAACGGCAGGCTGTCCGTTGGCATGATAGCTGACTGCGGTCCCGTTGGGACCGTGAAACGCCGGCCGGTTGCCCCCGCCGAATCCGGGACGCGGTGGCGTTCCCGCTGACGGCCCCGGGCGGGTGTTCGGCATCGCCCCACCCGGCGCGTGCGTTGCCGGCGAGTATCCCGAGGGATTGCCGGTGGGATGCGTATTGGGAGGAGTAGCGGCCGGGGGATGCGCTGCCGGCGTATACGCGGGACGCTGGGTCTGGCTCGGCGCCGGTGTCGCGGGATGAGGCGCCGGCTGTCCACCGGCCGGCTGTCCGCCCGATGGCGGCGGCGTATTGCTCTTCGCCGCCGGTGGCGGGGTTTTGTGCGCCGGCGCCGGTTTCTTGTCCTTATCTTTGTCGGTTTGGGCCAGGAGGCTGGCGCTGGAGGCCAAGACAATCGCGGCTACCGCCGCACGAATCCAGCGGCTGGTCACCGCTGCGCGAGTTCTGGGTTGCACAGGCATAGCTTCTTTAATGGTACGTTGACCCACGGTGCAAAGTAAATCGGGCGCGGCCGGCAGGGGTACCAGCGAAATCAGATTCGCCCTATAATGTTTTCATGCATTTGGTGCCCTGGGTGGAGTTGATGGTGTGCTGGTTCGCCTGGATCTATCCATTCCTCTTCCGGGCCCCGCATTTCCAGAAGCGCCCTTCGGTGACGTCCTCGAAACCATCGATGGTGGGATTGTCGCTCGAAGCCCTCGCCATTTTTGTCGCGTTCGTCTTCCGGCTGCCTCCCGGTGTTCCCCCCGGCGCTCTGCGAGTAGCGGCGTCCGCGATGTTCGCGATACTCGCGGCGGTATTGTCATGGACATCCGTCGCCCACCTGGGACGCCAGTTCCGCATTCGAGCGGGCCTCTATGAGGATCATCGCTTGATTCGCACCGGACCCTATGGCGTGGTGCGTCACCCCATATTCGCTTCTCTGCTTTCGGCCTTGCTTTGCACCCTGCTGCTGCTGACGCCGTGGCAGTGGTGCGTAGTTTCGTTGGCGCTGTTTCTGGTGGGAACCGAGATTCGCATTCGCACCGAAGAGCGGCTGCTGGCATCGCGGTTCCCGGAGGAGTTCCCCGAATACCGGCGTCACGTGCCGGCCTACCTGCCTTTTCTGCGCTAGGGCCGGGGAGGGCTTGTCAAAAGCTGATATCATGAGGTAGAAAGTCGCAAGGAGGACTGTAAACACCACATGGGACCCCTGGGAATGCCAGAAATGATGTTCATTATGGTTCTGGCCCTAGTCTTGTTCGGCCCCAAGGAACTTCCGCAAATCGGCCGTAAGGTGGGAAAGGCCATCAGGGAATTCCAGAAAGCGTCAAGCGAATTGAAGACCACCTTCGAGCGCGAGATGCAGAACCTGGAGCAGGAAACCAATTCCGTTAAAGAGATCGCCGCCCCATACACGTACGACGCTTACAACTACGACTATTCCGAACCCGGCAATACCAACGAAGGTTCTTACGGTACGGAAAGTTACGATCACTCCACTGCTGTTGTTCCAGCCACTGCAAGCGCATCCGCAACTGAGGGCGCTGAGTCACCCGTTGCGCCGGAGGGCACTATCGCCCGCGGCGCCGAAACGTCGCACCTATCGGAATCGAGCGAAGGCACGCAACTGGCTTCCGCCGAACCGGCCATTTCTGAGGACGCGCTGAAACCCAATCACAGCGCATTCCAGCCGGCTTCCGACTCCCACAGTGCCGTTTCTACGACGTCCGAGCCCAATTCATAAAAGATGAGTCAACCTCTCGACCCGAAGGGAGCCGGCGCTTCCCGTACGGCTGGTACGCCCAAATCCGAGACTGAATCCGGCCTGGAGCGGCTCCGGAATCTCTTCGGCGGGGGAGGCGGCCGCGTCGGCCGGCCCGCGTCGGGCTCCGATGAAGGGGACGAAGAAGATGACGGCATGCTCCGCATGTCATTCCTCGAACATTTGGAGGAACTGCGGTCGCGCATCATTAAAATCATCATCGGCATGTTCGTCGCCTTGTGCGTGAGCTTCACGTTCGTCGATCCGCTGTGGGATTTCGTGAAGAAACCCGCCAAGGCGGCGCTGATTGCCAACGGCTTCCCACCCACGCTGGCGCAAATCACTCCCATGGAAGCTTTCAACGTGGTGTGGTTCAAACTGCCCCTGGTCTGCTCCATATTTCTGGCATCGCCCTGGGTTTTGTACCAGGTTTGGGCGTTCATTTCACCCGGCCTGTACAAGCGCGAGAAACGCTTCGCGTTTCCCTTCGTAGCCGGTACCGCTGGCCTATTCATCATGGGTGGGCTGTTCGGGTACTTTGTCGCTTTTCGGTTTGGTTTGACCTTCCTTTTGAGCATCGGTGTTCAAAAGGACATCATCACGGTAATCTCCGTCAACGAATACTTCGACATGTTCGTGAACGTGATACTGGGCGTAGGATTAGTTTTTGAGCTGCCGGTACTAATTTTCTTTCTAATTCTATTGCGTATAGTAACTCCCAGCTTTCTCATTCGTCATAGCCGGTACGCCATTCTCATTAACTTCATTATTGCAGCAGTGGTAACGCCCACTCCCGATATCTTCAACATGACATTATTCGCGTTACCCATGTGCATTCTGTATTATCTGGGCATTTTCGTGGGCTACCTGTTTGTATTGCGTAGGGAAGGGAGGCGATTCCCATGGGAGAATGTACTGAAGATCACAGTCCTTCTACTACTCTTGGCAGCGGGCGGAGTATACCTAGGGGTTACTTACCATTTGTTCAAGCTGGTACGTCATTGGCCATTTTTCGTTCGCTAATGGCTAATTTCAGTAGAATTAATCACGCCTTCCGGTGTACCATCGAGTTGTCCCCTGTATGTTTATCGGCGGATCTCAACTGTGGCGATGGACCTTCAAAAGACAATTCAAGACTTATACGCCGAGAAAGAAAAACTCGAACGTGTAATCGCCTCGCTGGAGGAACTACAGCGGGCGGCGGATGCAAATTCCCATGTCATGGGACGATCCAAGCGGCGTGGCCGGAAATCCATGGGCTCTGAGGAGCGCCAGGAAGTCTCGGAGCGCATGAAGAAGTATTGGGCCGGCAGGCGTAGTTCAAAGCAGCAGCCTATTGCCGATTCGCGCATTGCGAATGGAAAGTAGCGGCCCAACTCATTTCTTGAAAAACCACAGCCAATAATACTGGGTATCGGCTCCCCACTCATAACGCAACTCAAAACCGCGTTCCTGTGCCAGTTTACGAGCGTCTTCGCGGCTGAAAGCACACCCCACCCAGGTATCGTTCGGGTTGGGCTGCGTATCGGTGCAGCCTTGCACTTGAAATTTGAAAAGCCCACCCGGACTCAATGCGCGGTTGACCTCAGACACATAACTCGCGATCACTTCCCGGCTGCGGATGTGTTGGAAAACCATACACGAGAACGCAAAGTCGAATTCTAATCTGCCGCCGATTCCGAATCGGTGCCACCAACGGCGGCGCACCGCGGACAGGTCGCGCCCATTGTTGCAAAATATCCGGACGTTGGGCAAATCAGCCAGCGCCCTGCGCGCCTGACGAACCATGTGGGCGCTGATATCGACCGCATAGACCTCGCCGAAGAATTGCGCCAAGGGGCGCGTCACCCGGCCGGCGCCACAGCCGACTTCGAGGACCTTCATGGATTTGGGATCGCGGCCCTGGCAGATGTTTTCCAGGTCGTTCAGGATGTGGTCTCGCAGTTCCTGCTCGCCCGCCGCGAAAAAGTCGTCGTCCGACCATTCCTTCCGGCCGGTCGCGACATAGTGGCGGGCATTTTCCAGCGCCCGCCGATCCCAGTCGCGCCGCATTTGCCCCACTTGCCGCCTGATGTTTTCGCGCTTCATTTTCCAATATTGGTATTGTACCTGGGGGCGAGTAGCTCAGCTGGGAGAGCACGGCGTTGGCAACTATGTGTAGTGTCCAGGATTTGACTGGACAAGTCGAATCCGGCATAACCGGCCAAAATCGGCGTTCATCGGTGTTCATCGGGCGGCTAAGGAATCTTCTGGAAAGATTTCGCGCTAGGACGCGACATCGATAAACGCCACTCAACGCCGATAAAGATCGGTTGGATTCGCTGACCGAGCGCGTGCTGGGTGCCGTCTTTGAGGTTACCAACACCCTGGGCGCCGGTTGGGGCGGGGTAGACTCAGATTGCGCCTGTCCATCTATTTCCTGGACAATACACTAGCTGTTCGGGTCGGGGCTAGCGTTTTCAGCTCGTAACTCAAGCCATTTCAATCGCTTGCAGCGTCAGCAAGCCATCGTCATGATCGGTGATCTACCGAGAATCGACCTCAAAAGCCTTGATCGGTTCGCTGGGCTTCGCCGTAAACGGTTGATTTTATTGGGGGATTGGGGGTTTTATGTTGGTGGACGAGATGGGAGTCGAACCCACGGCCTCCGCAGTGCGAGTGCGGCGCTCTCCCAACTGAGCTACTCGCCCAAACAGTCTAACTACAACCACAATATACCAAAAATTGCGGCAAGACATTTCCAGGTCAATTCATCTCCCCTGAGATGATTCCCGGCAACTTCCTGTCGATGCCGCCGGTCTCGCCCGTCTCCATTTTGACCTCAAAGGAGAAAAACATCCGGATGGCGACCCAGCTACCGAGTCTTCAACCGCTCCGGCGCAATTTCATTCACTTCCCCTACCAGACCGATGGCCGCTTCGGGAGGCTTGATGTCGCCGGAGATGATTTCCTGGTTGCTGTACGGCCTGCCGTACAGTTTCTTCGATTCAGAATCATCGTGCTCCACCACTGTGCCGTCGAGTGAGACACCGGCAAACAGGCCATGAGTCCGCGACCAGGAGAGAATTTCGGCGCGCATCAGGATATCCGTATCGGCCGTGGCATCCCGCCCGACCGGACCCGCCGCTACCGCGACATCTGCCCCGATCTTGAACTTGTCCGATAAGAGGCGAGTCATGCCGCGTTCGTTCATCACCAGGAAGACAATGTCGGTGGAATCGGCGCCGAGCTGCAATCCGAAGCTGCCGCCCGCCAGCCGGATCGGAGCAGGCGCACTCCATCCCCACTCCGACCGGCAGAGAGCATAGCCACGCCCATATTCGCCGCCAACGATGAACGCCGCCTTCTTCATTCCAGGCACAACTGCGAGGCAGCGAGAGCGATTCAAGAGGCCTCGCGGGATCGCCCTGTCGGGAGTCGTCATGATTTCGCGGAGGGTATCGGTGGCGCTGCGCAATCGCTTGTCGGGTTCGTCATCCTGCGCGCGAAGCATCGCCGTGGTGAGCGCCAAAACAGCAAAGAAGGGCAGGCGTCGCATCTGTGTTTCTCCTGGTTTGTTTCGGCCGGAAATGAAAAGGGGGGCCGTCTCCCGGCTACTCCCTTGAGCTTAACCGTGGAGAAGGGCCCCCCGCTGTACGGAATTTCACGCCTGCCGACGATCTCAGTTTACCGCCGCAGTTGCCGGAACAGCCTTAAAGCCGAGGACAAACTTCTGCATCGCGCGCTCGGCCGAAGCCATTTTCATTGTCTTGGCCTCATTCAGGGCCTTCCGATTCGTCCAGTGATCGTGTTCGATCCGGTACATTGCGAAAACCGTTCCCGTCCGGTCGGCCCCCCTGCGGCAGTGTACGAAAATCTTCCCGGCGCTCTGGTCGTTCAGCACCGCGAAGATCTTCGACACCTGCTCGGGAGTCGGCGCCAGGAAACCATCCAGTGGAATGTTCACGTAATTCATTCCGAGGCTGCGCACCTCTTCAGCCTCTTTCGACGACCGCCCTCCCGAGCCGCGCAGATCGAGAACCGTATGAACTCCCAGCTTCGCCAATTCGCGAAATCCGCCGTCGGAGGGTTGCGCCCCGCGGCACAGACTGTCGCTCACTTCCTGAAAATTATTTAGCGGCAGCGGTTGTTCGGCAGCTCCCAAAACGAAGCTTCCGCACGTCAGAACCGCGGCCGTAGCCCAAATCGTCGTGAATCTCCCCATGCTTATAGGACGTCTCGCAGGGTCGGCGGGTTGTCAAGGATTGTAAAAGCGCCTTCATTTCTGCGGAATGGCCACCAGCGTGAGCTTCTTCTCCTCCGCCGTGCGATTCAGCGAGGTGAGATCGCGGCTCAGTATTCCGTCCCACGCCACCAGCTGCTCCTGCAGTTTGGCGCTTAAGTCGGCGAATAGCTGTTGCTGGCCTTCGGTGGGCGCGCCGTCCGTCGAGTCCACGCCCCAGTTCAGGTAAATCAGCTGCTCGTCGATCATCGTGGGATAGCGCAGGTCGCCTTCCGTGCTCTTCATTTTGGTTTGGATGATCTTCTCTTCCACCGCCGTCATTTTCTGAAGCAGTTCGTCGGCGAGCGGCTTCACCGCCTGCCATCCCGCGGCGTTCTTGTAACGCTGCTCCAGTCCGCCGATTTGTCCGCGCACCTCGCGAATGCCGTTCACGGTGTTGTGCAGTGCGGTAAGCCGGCGCGCGATCTGCCGCTCCAGCTCGAACTGCTTTTCGAGGTCCGCTTGCGAGGCGCCGACACGCGGGTCTTTGCGCAATTCGAGCGGCGCGGTCTGGCTTTTGCCGGCGACCGTCAGGCGCACCTGGTAAGTGCCGGGAAGCGCCATCGGCCCCTTGGGCGGAATGTCCGTCTCATAGAAATTGCCGGGCACCTTCACCGGATCCTCGTACCGCAGATTCCAGCTGAAGCGATTGAGGCCGTCCGCCACCGGCAAAGTCTCGCTGAGATGCTGCACGTCGGGCCATTCGGCCGGCCCGCTGTCCTCTTCCTTTTTGACGCTGGAATAAGTCTTCACCACGCCGCCCTGAGCGTCCAGAATTTCCACCTTCACTTCCTCTTTAGGCGCCGTCTTGAAGTAGTAATAGACCATCGCGCCGGCTGGCGGATTGTCGCCCCCCGGCACGCGGCGGTCGATGGAATCCGGCATGCGCAGGCGATATGCGGAACGCGGCGGATAGAGCTTCACCGCCGTGTCCACGTCCGTGAGTGCGAGCTTGCGCAGCGGCGTCAGATCGTCCAGAACCCAGAATGCGCGGCCGTGCGTGGCGATCGCCAGGTCGTCATCTTTCACCACCAGGTCGTGCACCGGAACCGTGGGGAGATTGAGGCGGAGCTTCTGCCAGTGCGCGCCGTCGTCGATCGAAAAGTAGACGCCGGTCTCCGTGCCGGCGTAGAGCAGTCCGCGCCGCTTGGGATCTTCGCGTACCGCGTGCACATAATCGCCCTCGGGAATGCCGCTGACCGCGAGCGCCCAGGTCTTGCCGTAGTCGGCCGTCTTGAAAATGTAGGGCTTGAAATCGTCGAGCTTATGGCGATCGACAGCCACGTAAGCTCCGGACGCGGCGTGCGGCGAGGCGTCGATGATGCTGACGGTTCCCCATTCGGGCATCGCGGGAGGCGTCACATTCTGCCAGGAATCGCCGCCGTTACGCGTGATATGGATCAGGCCGTCGTCGCTGCCGGCCCACAGCAGCCCCTTCTCGATGGGCGATTCCGCCAGCGCGAAGATGGTGTCATAGTATTCCACGCTGGTGTTGTCCTTGGTGATCGGCCCCCCCGACGCGGTCTGCTTGGACTTGTCGTTGCGCGTCAAGTCCGGGCTGATGGCCGCCCAGCTCTTTCCCTGGTTCGTCGTCTTGAAGACCACTTCACCGGTAGTGTAGATGACGTTGGGATCGTGCGGCGAAAACAGAATGGGATCGGTCCATTGGAAGCGATGCGGAAAATCGCCGACGCCGTGTCCCGAAGAATCGATGGGCCATGGGGAGACGTCGATGCCTTGTTCCGCGTGCTTGTCGAACCGCAAGACGCCCTGCCCGGCCGAGTAGACGATGTTGCCATCGCGCGGATCGGGCGCCATAAAGGCGCTCTCCGAACCGATTACTTCGTACCAGCTGCGCATACCGATGAGCCCGAAGTCGCTCCATGCCTGGCTGGCCACGGGAGTGTTGTCCTGCTGCGCGCCGAACAAATAATATGGGAAGCGATTGTCCGCCGCCACGTGATAGAACTCCGCGGTAGGCTGATTCAATTGCGGCGTCCAGTTCTTGCCGCCGTCGATGGAGATAGTGGCGCCACCATCGTCGCCGTTGATCATGCGCTGGGGGTTCGTCGGGTCGATCCACAGGCCGTGGTGATCGCCATGCGGCGCGGGGAGGAGCGTGAACGTCTTGCCTGCGTCGGTAGAGCGGAACATGCCGGTGTTGAGCACATAGACGGTGTCGGCATTCTTCGGGTCGGCGAAGACGTGGCTGAAATACCAGGCGCGCTGGCGATACCGCTCGTCGTCATTGGTGCGCGCCCACTTCTCCCCGCCATCGTCGGAGCGGTACAGGCCGCCCTTTTCCGCTTCGATCAGCGCATACACGCGCTCGGGGTCGGCGCCCGATACGGAGACTCCGATCTTTCCGATCGTTCCCGAAGGCAGTCCGTTGCCTTCCAGTTTTTTCCAGGTGATGCCGCCATCGTTGGAGCGGTATAAGCCGCTGCCCGCGCCGCCGCTCGAGAAGGACCACGGCTGGCGCTGCACCTGGTACATGGCCGCGAAGACGATCGCCGGATTGCCGGGCGCATAGGCGAGATCGGTGGCGCCGGTGCGGTCGTCGACATACAGCACCTTGGTCCAAGTCTTGCCCCCGTCGGCGGTGCGGTACACGCCGCGCTCGCTATTGGGAGCGAAGGCATGTCCCAGCGCGGCTACCAGCACGATATCGGGATTGTGCGGATCTATCAACACTCTCGGAATATGGCGGGTGTCCTTCAGTCCGAGATTGGTCCACGTCTTGCCGGCATCGTTCGAGCGGTAAACGCCATCACCATAAGAGATGTCGCCGCGCAGGCAGCCTTCGCCGCTGCCCACATAGAGGACGTTGGGGTCGGACGGCGCTACCGCGATGCTGCCGATGGACGCGATGTCCTGCTTATCGAACTGCGGCGTCCAGTGCGCGCCGCCGTCGATGCTTTTCCATACTCCTCCGGCAGCCGCGCCGAAATAGTAGGTCTGCGGGTCGCCCGGGATGCCCGTGACGGCGAGGACCCGGCCGCCGCGGAACGGTCCCACGAGACGGTACTGCATGCCCTTGAGAAGGCTCTCGCTGACTTGCCCAAATGCGGCGTGAGCGCAAATAAGTGTGAGGAGAAGATAGCGTCGAGGCATAGGCCGCATTGTACCCCAACGTTCGCGGGGATTGTGGCGAAAATCTCAGTCTGCAAATGGACCATTCATTCCGGTCGCCCGACCTGGACAGCTGAAGCATGTCCCACATCGCGGCATAGCCGCACCCGAAAGAATATTCACCACGGAGCCACGGAGACACTGAGAAAAGCAAGCTCAAAGGCAAAGCCGGAGCACACGGAGGCGGCGGAGGCCACGGAGAGAATCCTCGCGGCGCGCAAAGATTCAGCGCGTTAGTAATACAAAGAGGCCACTCTGCGTTCCGATGTGGGGCATGCTTCAGCTTGCCCTCAAGTTCCACCATATCGGCAGTTCGGAGACTTATCGCGGCGAGTCCGCGTGAACTATGCCGTGGCCGTGGTACAAACGAGGAAGTTCGTCCGGATTCACAAACATTTACATGAGACCACGTAAAGCTTACTCTTTCGACGATGTGATGCTCGTCCCCCGATATAGCAAAATGAACTCTCGTGCCGATGCCGATCTCTCCACGTCGGTGGCCGGAGTTGCGCTGCGCATCCCTATCGTTGCGGCCAACATGTCCTCCGTATGCGAAGACACCATGGGTATCGCCATGGGACAGTTGGGTGGCCTGGGGATCATCCACCGGATGTGTACCGTGGAGCGGCAGCTACACATGGTGAAGGCCGTTCATGAGGCCGGTTGCCAGGTGGGCTTCTCCATCGGTGTGGGCTCGGATTGGCGCGACCGTATGGAGGCCTGCCGCCACTTCGCCTCCATCGTCTGTCTCGATGTCGCGCACGGCCATCACCTGCGGGTCGCCGAGCTTCTCAAAGAGTACTTTCGAACGTATCGCGACTATCCCATCGTCATCGGGCAGATCGCCACCGCCGAAGCGGCGGGAATGTTCATCGAAGACATTCCGGAACAGTACCACCGCAGCGTGGCGTTCAAGGCTTCCATCGGCGGCGGAAGCCTGTGCACCACGCGCATCATGACGGGCTATGGCATTCCCACCCTGCAAGCCATCGCCGACATCAACGCAGCGCACGGCCACGCCATTTCCATCATTGGCGATGGCGGCATCAAGAATTCCGGCGATATCGTGAAGTCGCTCGCCGCGGGCGCCGACGCCGTCATGCTCGGCAGTTTACTCGCCGGCACCGACGAGGCGCCCGGCAACATCATCAAGGCGAAGGACCTGCTCTACAAGGTGTATCGCGGGTCGGCTTCTTTCGGCGATAAAGCCCTGCGCGGCGAAGAGACGCGCAACGTGGAGGGCGAGGAAGCGCTGGTGCCCTACAAAGGCTCGGTCACACGCGTGGTCTCCGGTCTGCTGGACGGCGTCCGCTCGGGCTTCTCTTACGGTGGCGCCACCAGCATTCATGAATTGCAGGCGCACGCCGAGTTCGTGGAGATCACCGCCCACGGTTTCGCCGAAAGCCAGGCGCACGGGAAGTAATGGGTGATCGGTGCGACCCCCACAAGCGCTAAGCGAGCGACGGGGAACGCCAGCTTCGGGTCACTCTTGTGTCTGGCCCGGCTGTCCACCGCGAAGCGAAAGGGCGATAATCGTTGGTGGGAACCGCAAGACGAATGGCAGTGTGATGTGGCGAAAAAGAGAACCGCAAGGATAACTGTGATCTGTGCTTTTGGCACGGTGTTCGCCCTTTGGGGTGCACACGCGGCGATGGTGACTGATGGAAACGTCACTTGGCCACACTTTTGCGAGGTTGAGCAAGTAGCGAAGTACGAGAATCTCGACGGCATAAAGTTCGAAGTGACCGATACCGACTGCGATCTGCTTACGAAGGATGAATTCGTCACTGTGTTCGCCTCAGATGCAAGCGTTAAGGGGAGATGGTTTTTCTACGATTGGAGAAGTCGACGGATACCTGTCCTCCGTTATGACCGAGGAAGATTTGATGAGCCCTGGCCTTTGATCAAGCGTTCCTCCGCAGGAACCATCCTCATTTCTGTTCCGAAGGTTTCGTCGATCGGTCTTCAAGTCCGCAAGTGGGGGAGGCAGTCCATCGATTACGAAATCGGGCGCGTTGATTATCGGTGATGCGCTACCATCCAGGTTCGCCGGCTATTAGCCCCTCCCTCCTTTCCTAGGCGACGAGCCGTGCTCATCGTGGATGGTTCTATTCTCCGATAAGCTGCCGGAAAGTGGATTTCGTACATTGACCCAAACCGTGTTCGAACAAGTGAGCCGCTGGCCTTACTCTGCCAAACGATCCCTAGATTAGTTAACGCCTATTGGGCGAACCCCCGCAGCGCTTCTATCACAGCCCTGCGCGCTTCCACAATTCGTCAACTCGTCGTTTCACTTCGGGCGACATCTCGATCACTCCCGGCCACGGCCGCGTAAACCCCTCGCCGGGCCATTTGCGCGTGGCGTCGATTCCCATCTTCGATCCGTAATTGGCCATTCGGCTGGAATGATCGAGCGAATCCACTGGCCCCATGACGAACTGAATGTCGCGCTCGGGATCGATATTATTGAGCGCCTTCCACGCCACTTCGCGCACGTTCTGGACGTCGACATCCTCGTCCACCACCACGATGCATTTCGAAAACATTGCCTGGCCGGTGCCCCAGATGGAATGCATCACCTTGCGCGCGTGGCCAGGGTACGATTTGCGGATCGCCACCAGGATCAGATTGTGGAACACGCCCTCGGCGGGCATGGCGATGTCGCGCACTTCGGGCAATTGCAGGCGCATCAGCGGGAGGAAAATCCGCTCGATGGCCTTTCCCATGTAGTAGTCCTCCATGGGCGGCGGACCGACGATGGTGGTGGCGTAGATCGGCTCCTGGCGTTGCGTCACGCAGGTGACGTGGAACACCGGGTACTCGTCGGCCAGCGAATAGAAGCCGGTGTGATCGCCGAACGGGCCTTCGGTGCGCAGTTCGCCCAGTTCCACGTATCCTTCGAGCACGATCTCGGCCTGCGCCGGCACTTCCAGATCGCACGTGCGGCACTTCACCATCTCCACGGGACTCTGCCGCAGGAAACCAGCGATCATCATCTCGTCGAGGTCGGGCGGCAGCGGCAAAATGGCGGAATACATCACCGCCGGATCGGCGCCGATCGCCACCGCCACGTCCATGCGCTTGCGCCCGTGGTGCTGCATGCGGCGATAATGCTCCGCGCCCTGCTTGTGCGTCTGCCAGTGCATGCCGGCGGTGCGCTCGTCGAACACCTGCATGCGATACATGCCGCAATTGCGCTTGCCGGTGTCGGGATTCTTGGAAAAGACCAGCGGCAGGGTGATGAATCGCCCGCCGTCTTCGGGCCAGCATTGCAGAATGGGGTAATCGAACAGCGAAAACCGCTCCGTGCGGACGACCTCCTGGCACGGCCCGCTGGAAACGACGCGCGGGAAAAACGCCCCCATTTCGGCTAGCTTGGGCAGCATTTTGAGCTTGCCGAGCAGGCCTTCGGGTATGCGCATCTCCAGGAATTCGACGATGCGGGCGGCGACCTCTTCCACCGACGATACGTCCAGCGCGATTTCCATCTTGCGCATGGAGGCGAACGCGTTGATGAGCACCGGGACGTTATAGCCCTTGGGCTTTTCGAACAGCAACGCCGGGCCGCCGTTCTTGACGGCGCGGTCGGCGAATTCGGTGATTTCGAGGATGGGGTCGACCTCGACGCCAATGCGCTTCAGCTCACCTTTTTCTTCCAGTGCGCGAATGAATTCGCGCAGATCGCGATAGGCCATAGGCTAATTGAGTATGGTACCAGCGATGTGGCGCGGACTTCATCAGTCTGCTGGGTCAATCCACGAGAACCGCTTGCTGACGCGCGCGGCTCGGAAACGCAATCCGCCGATACCGAGCCGCGACCGTGAGGGAGCGGTCCCGGTAACGAGGTTGGTCTCTGCAGCCAGAGACGCTCCGTCGCCCGAGCGGCAATTTCTTCACCGCCGGCGTCAAGCCGCCGCGCATAGCAGCACCAACGAGATCCACAGCAGGTCGGCGATCAACAGATGGACGATCTGCATCCACACCGGCGCCTGCAACAGAAAGTTCACCAGCCCGGCCATCAGCTGCAGCCACACCAGCACCACCACTCGCAGAGCCGGCGCTTTTGCGAGGCGCAGCCGGCCGACTGCGTACAGCGTAAGCCACGCGCCCACCGCGGCGGCAATCAGCGGATGCAGCCCGCGCAGGCGCAGCAGCAGGCTCGACGAAGGATTGAAATCCTGCGCCAGCCCGGCGGCCAGCGTGGGCGCGGGGAAGAGGGTGTCGCCCAGCGCGGCGATCGTTCCCGTAATGCTTAGCAGCATCACCGCGGCCAAACTGACGGCCGCCATCCAAGCCGCCTTGCCGCGCAGTTTGGGCGCGGGATTCCCCGACGCGAACCAAGCCGTGAGCGCGAAGCAGGCCAGCAGCGACAGCGTATTCACCAGGTGCGCCGATTCGGTATAGGCATCGGCATTCTGTGCGACGTGCTGGATCTTCACCAGCAGAGCGCCCAGCAGCGCTTCGGTCACCAGAAAGATGCCCGACATGGCGGCGGCCAACCGCACCGGGTGCTGCCGCGGGAATGCGCGAAATGCCCAGACCACCAGCAGCACCACCAGGGGTGCATCCAGCCCCGTCATGGCGCGGTGCGTGAATTCGACGATCTTGTGCGCGTTGGGCGAGACCAGCATTACCGTGCCGTCGCACAGCGGCCAATGATTGCCGCAGCCTGCGCCAGAGCCCGTGGCCCGCACATACGCGCCCCACAGAACGACGGCGATGTTGTACGCCAGCACGCCCCAGGCGAAGCGCGCGTAGGCGGGAGACTCACTCTTCGGCATCGACGCTTTCCGCGGGTTTGCGCTCGATCAGCAGCACGTTGTGACCTTCCGGATCGTGCATCACCGCCCAGCCGGGCGCGTTGTGGACGAATCGGTCCGGCCCCATCGCCTCCTTGGCAGCGGCGAGATCGTCCACCTCGAAGAACAGCACGGCCTTATCGCGCGACGGGTATTGCTCCGAGCCCTTCCGCTCCAGGCACACAAAGCCCGCATCGCTATCGAACCTGGCGTAGTGCCCCAGCTCTTCATCGGCAACGTTGAGGCCGAGGATTTCCCGATAGAAGGTGCGGGCCTGGTCGAGATCGTGGAAGTAGAGCTCCACGCCCGCAAATCGCGGCGGAGATCCGTTCATGCTGTTATCTTCGCACTTCCTGCGAACAGCGCCGGGCGGGTCTTATTCGCCTGGGCAAGCTGAAGCATGCCCCACGTGGGACATGCTTCAGCTTGTCCAGTGCCTAATGTCAGGGGGAATCGGAGAAGAGATTCTGCCGCGTCGCCCGCAGGTAGTCCAGTTTCTGCTGCAGATGGTTCTGTTCGGGAGCGGGATAAATGGCGCCGTTTTCGTCATCGCACTCGTCGGCTGGTTTGCCACTCAGATAGCAGGCGCGCCATCCGCTCTTTCGCTTGAAAAGGTTCGACATGTCCTGCCGGTCCGGCGAAGTAATAAAAAGCGAGGGGATCAAAAGCACCGGCAGGAGCCAGGACAACGCCTTCCGCCAGTTGGCTTGCCGGACAGTCAACGCCCAGAAATACAGACTCAAGATGGCCAGCTGCTTGTAAACCGCGTACCGCGACGAATGTGCTTCGTTCAATCCGATACACGTTCGCCCCATAGTGGTGGCCATGCAGAAAAGCAGGGAATACGCGCTCAACGTGGCGAGCACCACGTACGGAGCACTCGCGCGTGCCAGCAGGCGCTTCCAACTCACCGCGGCGACGCCCACCACCGCCGCCATCGCCACGACCCCCGGGACGACCGCCCACAGGATCCCTCGGAGACCGAACGGACTCGCGAACATCAGCCCGAGAAACTGCAGGTAGTCGGTCACCGGAGCGGCCAATATCGACGAGCAGCCCGACGCATCCTGGTTGCGGTAACTCACAAAGAAGGATGCCAGCGAGACGATCGACGCCGCCAGGCAAACCAGCAGGTAAGGCCGGCGGTTTTCCCGATACTTCGCCACCAGCAATAACGGCGTCAGCAGTCCGATGAAGAACCCGAAGCCGGTATACAGCGTGACGAAATTGAGCCCCGTGATCAGCGCATATTTATACCGCTCGTTCCCCCATGTCCACGCGAGGCAATAGAGAACCACCAGCAGCACCGGCAGAATTCCGTGCGCGAGATTGACCGTGTTCCAATCGGACTCCCACTGCGCCGGCGTGAACACCAGCATAGGAATTGTCACATCGGTCCACGTCAGAGCTCCGAATAACCGGTACTTGAGAAGCAGCACGCAAAGCCCGGCAACCACTACGATGCCGGTCACCAGAAACGCTTCCGTGCGGCTGTTCCAACGGAACCACGGTTCCACCAGCGCCGCCAACAATCCGCCGAGGCCCTGGCGATGCGGCCCATGTTGGAAGCGAAAAATGCCCCACACGGAATGGTGGCCGAAAAGCGAGGCGTCGTTGAAGTCCCACTCGTCCCAAAAGAAGATGTTGACCGCGTATTGCGCCGCCAGGCGAAAGAGCCGGAACGCCAAAGCGGCAAATACGATCGCCACCAGCATTGGACCGCCCCGTGCGGAGATCTTCATTGAGAATGAGCTCGTTCGCTAGAATAACAAACCGCTTATCGGGCCTCTTGGCGCGGCCCTGTCGAAAAACCCGCCGATGCCGTTGCGGATGTGGATAATTCCAACTATCCTGAGTGTTCCGCTATGCCCACCAAAACCCCTATCACCGTAGCCCACGGCGACGGTATCGGTCCGGAAATCATGAACGCCACGCTCCAGATCCTGGAAGCGGCCGGCGCGGCTCTCGATATTGAGACCATAGAGATCGGCGAAAAGGTCTACTTGCGCGGCAATTCCGCCGGCATAGAACCCAGCTCGTGGGAGTCCCTCCTGCGCACCAAGGTCTTTTTGAAGGCCCCGATCACCACCCCGCAAGGCGGCGGATTCAAGAGCCTCAACGTCACCACCCGCAAGACGCTCGGGCAATACGCCAACGTGCGCCCGTGCGTTTCGTACGACCCCTTCATCGACACCAAGCACCCCAATATGGACGTGGTGATCGTGCGCGAAAACGAAGAGGACCTCTACGCCGGCATCGAATACCAGCTCTCTCCCGAAGTCACTTCGTGCATTAAGCTGATCTCGCGCCCGGGCAGCGAGAAGATCATCCGCTACGCCTTCGAATACGCCCGCCTGCACAATCGCAAGAAGGTCACCTGCTTCATGAAAGACAACATCATGAAGATGACCGACGGGCTGTTCCACAAGGTCTTCGACGAGATCGCCGCCGGCTATTCGGAAATCGAGAAGGAAGTCTGGATCGTGGACATCGGGGCGGCAAAAATGGCCGATACGCCCGAAGCCTTCGACGTGATCGTGATGCCGAATCTCTATGGCGACATTCTTTCGGACGTGGCGGCGCAGATCGCCGGGTCGGTGGGACTGGCGGGGTCGGCCAACGTGGGCGAGCAGTGCGCGATGTTTGAGGCGATCCACGGGTCGGCCCCGCGGCGCGCCGGACAGAATCTGGCCAACCCCTCGGGACTGCTGTTAGGCGCGGTGCTGATGCTGGTGCACATCAATATGCCCGAGACGGCGGAGAAGGTGCACAACGCCTGGCTGCGGACCATCGAGGACGGAATCCACACTTACGATGTGTTCACTGAGGGTGTGAGCGCCCAGAAAGTGGGCACGAAGGAGTTCGCCGCGGCGGTGATCGCCCGGCTGGGACAGAAGCCCAACACTTTGAAAGCCGTCACTTACGCCAAGCGGAAGCCGGCAGCCCCTGTGGCAGCCAGTGCGGCCGCCGCCAGCGTGGCCACCGAGTTGAAGGGCGTCGACGTCTTCGTCGAGTGGCCTTCGCGCCAGACCGACGAACTGGCGGCAGCCATCGGCAAGCTCGCCGGCGACGGGCTGTCGCTGGAGATGATCGACAATCGTGGCGTGAAAGTCTGGCCGAACGGCAATGCGTGGACTTTCTGTACCGACAGTTACCGCTGCCGCTTCCTGGCTTCCGGCCACACCGATATGGGCCAGATCGTGGCGCTGCTCGGACGTGTGGCGGCGGCCGGCATCGTCATCGGCGCTACGCAGACTCTGCGCTCGTTCGACGGCAAGGCCGGGTATACTCTCGCTCAGGGGCAATAAAAGACGATGGCCGAGACGAGCGCGCTGGTAGCGGTGATCATGGGCAGTAAATCGGACTGGGAGACCATGCGCCAGGCCGATGAGATGTTGACGCGTTTCGGAGTGGCGCACGAATGCCGGGTGCTGTCGGCGCATCGCACGCCGCACCAGACGGCGGAATACGTGAGCCAGGCGGAAGGCCGGGGCATGCAGGTGATCATCGCCGCCGCGGGAGGCGCCGCTCACCTGGCGGGCGTCTGCGCGGCCCATACCGTACTGCCCGTGCTCGGCGTGCCCATGGAAAGCGCGTCGCTGAAGGGAATGGATTCGCTGCTTTCGACGGTCCAGATGCCGGCGGGAATTCCCGTCGGCACGCTGGCTATCGGCGGCGCGGGCGCGCGCAATGCGGCGCTGCTGGCGGTGGCGATTCTGGCCACCAGCCGGCCGGAATTAAGGGAAAAGCTGCGCGAATTCCGGCGCGAGCAAAGTGAAAAAGTGCTCAAGGAAACGCTCCCGTAATGCGGCCTTCAGCCTGACGTGGCGCGGACTTCAGTCTGCAGCGCCGGCACTCTTGCAGGCGTTCTTGGTCCCTGCCGCCAGAGACGCTCTCGGCAGGGACCGTCCCCTGCTCATCTCGACCCGTCGCGCCGAGATGAGTCTCGGCGCTGCAGGCACGAGTGCCTGCGCCACGTTGCGCTATCGTGAAAGGCAATGACCCTTGACATCGGGTGCGGCAAGCGCAAGGCGGAGGCTGGCGCCATCGGCATCGACGCGTCGCCGGATTCCGCCGCCGACCATATCTGGAATCTCGACCGTTACCCCTGGCCGCTGGCCGACGGCCAGTTCTCGCGCATCCACATGTCGCACGTCATCGAGCACCTCGAAGACCCCATGCGCGCCATGGCGGAGGTCTATCGCGTGGCGCAGAACGGCGCCGACGTCTTCATTACCACCCCGCATTTCAGCTCGCATAACTCGTACACCGATCCCACACATCGACGGCACCTGGCGGCGGCCAGCTTCGAATATTTCACCGGCAACGACTTCCCCACCTTCGCCGGCGCGCCCTACCGTTTCGAGATCGTGGAATGCCGGCTCACCTTCGGCGGCAATTTCGTGCTCGATAATCTGGGCCGCTTCATCGCCGGCCGATCCTTGAAGTGGTACGAGCGGCACGCCGCGTGGATCTTCCCCGCGCTCGATATCCGCTGCCACCTGCGCGCACAAAAGCATTGACTCTCACTGTACTACGAGTAATAATACAGCCATGATACCCTTCCGGGTGGCGTTCCGGCCGGGAAGTTCGTTGTACGAACAGGTCGTATATGCCGCTAAGAAGGCCCTGATCTCCGGTCAACTGCGTCCGGGCGACCCGTTTCCATCGGTGCGCACCTTGAGCACCGCGCTCAAGATCAATCCCAACACCGCGCACAAAGTCGTCACCCACCTGCTGAACGAAGGATTGCTCGAAGTGATGCCCGGCACCGGCACGGTGGTGGCGCACCCGCCCCAATCCACCGCGGCCGAGCGCGCCCGCCTGTTGGAGCGCGAAGTGGAACAACTGGCGGTAGAAGCCAAACGCCTGGGAATGAGCCTGGCGGAAGTCACCGAATCGCTGGCGGAGCACTGGCGCCGCCTGGAGAAGCGCAAATGAACAGCGCCATTCGTACCTACGATCTCACCAAAGTTTTCCGCGGCACGCCCGTGCTCAACAGGTTCTCGCTCGATGTGCCGGAGGGCAGCATCTACGGGCTGGTGGGGCCCAATGGGGCGGGAAAAACCACCACCATCAAGCTGCTGATGAAGATCCTCGCGCCCACCAGCGGCCGCAGCGAGGTGCTCGCCACCGACTCGCGCCTTCTGGGCCCGCGCGACTTCGCCCAAATCGGCTACGTCTCCGAAAATCAGGAGCTGCCCGAGTGGATGACCGTGCGCTATTTCCTCCGCTACCTGGCGCCGTTCTATCCCACCTGGGACGGCGCGCTGGAGAGCGAACTGCTGCGCCAACTCCAGTTGCCGCTCGACCAGAAACTGAAGGATCTCTCGCGCGGCATGCGCATGAAGGCATCGCTCGCCTCCTCGCTGGCCTATCGCCCGCGCCTGATCGTGCTCGACGAGCCGTTCACCGGGCTCGACGCGCTGGTGCGCGACGAACTCATCGAAAGCCTGCTGGCGCGCGCCGAGGGCACCACCATCTTCATTTCCTCGCACGATCTCGGCGAGATGGAAAGCTTCGCCAGCCACATCGGCTATCTCGAAGAGGGCAGGCTGCGCATCTCCGAGGAGCTGGAGTCGCTCAGCGCGCGCTTCCGCGAAATCGTCCTCACCTTCGACGCGCCGCCCGAGCATCCTCGCGAGCTGCCGGCGGACTGGATGCACCTGGAGATCTCCGGCCCGGTGGTCCGCTTCGTAGACACGCGGTACCACCCGGACAACTCCGCGGAGCTGGCGCGCAGCGTCTTCCCTGCTTATCGCGATATGGCGGTGAACGGCATGCCGCTGCGCGCGATTTTCGTAGCGCTGGCGAAGAAAGGGCGGGACACACGCTGATGCGGCAGGCTCTCTGGATCTTGCGCAAGGACATCCGCCGCATGCGGCCGCGCATCGCGGTGGTGTGGCTGCTGATGGCGGCCGCCGCCGTGGTCGATTCCGCCGCCGGGCGCCATCCCCAGTTGGCGAACATGCGGGGCTTTTTACTTCTGGTCGTACTGGCGCAGTGGTTCCTGGTGATTTCGGTAGTCCAGGAGGACCGTCTCCCCGGCGACCGCCAATTCTGGATCACGCGCCCTTATTCCTGGAAGAGTCTCCTGCTGGCGAAGCTGCTGTTCGTGCTGCTGTTGCTCAGCCTGCCGACATTGCTCGATCATGTGCTCGCTCTCGCGGTGAATGGGTTCTTGCCCCTCCATTACCTTTCGGCGCTCCTGTGGGAGGAGGCCGGACTGGCCGTCGGCCTGTTGTTCGTTTTGGTGCTGGCGTCTCTCACGGCCAACATGGTGCAAGTAGTGCTGGCGTTGCTGGCCGGTTTCCTGGCGCTCATTTTGGGCTCGATGTTTGCGGCGGTCGCCGGCAGCCCCGGGACGTTAGCGCTTGGTAGCGCCCAGCCGGTCGAGACGGTGTGCCTGGGAGTGATTGCTACACTGCTCGCCGGCTTGGCCTGTTGGCGGCAATTCTCCAAGCGCGATACATGGCGAGCGAGCGTCCTCTTTCTGTGTGGGCTGGTATTTCTCCTCCCCTTTTACGCGATCATTCCCTGGGACACCGCGTTCCATCTGATGGCGATGCGCTTGCCGCCTGTCGATTCTACGGCCATCCGCCTGGAGGGCGACGCTGGACGTAAGGTTGGCGTCGGGGCGTCTCATCCGGAAGAAGGAAGAATCGCCATGGCGCTGCCGATTCGCGTCACCGGCATTCCGGACGGACTGGAAGTGTATAGCGAACGCATCAAAATCGCATTGCATGCTGCCGACGGGGCGGACTGGAATTCCGCTCTGGATCCTTACAACGTGATTCAGGACCGGGCACTGGAGCCGGAAGCAATCTACCGGCGCCTGCCGGGCAAAGGCGAGCCGTACTGGCTGACCGCCAATATTGATAAATCCTTCTATCACGACCATGGCGACGAGCCCGTTCACGTGCATGCCACCGTGGCATTCACCATGCTCGGGCGCGCGCAGACCACGACGGTCTCCCGGCGGGGCGAGCCGCAAGCCGTCGCCGGCGACGGCGTCTGCGAGTTCTCGAAGCACGAGCCGTCGGTCAGGGTGCTTTGTATCGCGCCGTTGCGAAAACCTGCGCTCACTGTAATCCGATTCGAGCCCCCGGCCGAGGGTTATCCGTTCGTCTCTCTGGCTCACCCGCCCACCGGCGGCAGCGATCAGGGAGGATTCGGCATCTGGCGGGTAGTTCAAAATGGGGCGATGACGGCCCCGCCGGGGCCGTTCGCGGCGTCGGTCGAGATCCGGCAGGCGGTCGGGCATTTCGAGCGCGAGCTCGATATGCCGGCAGTCCGCTTGAAGGAGTTCGAAGAGCAATGAATAGGGTGCTCCAGATTTTCAAGAAGGACGTAGCGCACTTATGGCCTCAGATTCTGGTCTTCCTGGCGGCGCTGATGGCGTTCGCGTGCGAAGACCCGATGTATGTTTCTCACAGTCCCGGTGACTTGGCCGATCTCGTCAGCTTTTTGTATGTCTTGCTGCCGCTC
>Ga0182013_10002395_pt1 | contig 24529 bp, 20 predicted proteins | sample 612S2MmetaG_FD_120487 | JGI IMG/M metagenome (GOLD analysis project Ga0182013, IMG submission 120487) | Permafrost microbial communities from Stordalen Mire, Sweden - 612S2M metaG | ecosystem: Environmental > Terrestrial > Soil > Wetlands > Permafrost | place: Sweden: Stordalen | collected...
CTCTCCAAAACATACGCATCTCCTTCCCCATGTCTGCGAAATCCATCTCGGACCACAAGCCATGGTCCGCACTGGCCCCGGCCTGCCCGACGCCACTGCGTTGGATGCCCACGCAATCAACGCGGATGCACGGGGAGCTGTGAGCTGGGTTACCGGTACCGCCGCCGGATCCGGTAGACCACGCTGAACACGCCCGACTCGTCGCGCGCCACCACCAGCGATACATTGGGGGTCAGATCGTACTCCCCCTGCAGCAGCGGCTGCGCGGTCGAGTTGACATTGGTCGCATAGGTCGCGCTCAACTGCCGCGTAATCTGCTTCTGCACCGTGATCCGGGCGGTCGAGTTGCCCAACGTCCCCACAAACGCCGGGTCGATCTTCACCGTACCACCGCCAAACAGCTTGCCGACCCGGTTGCTGACCGTGGCGTTCAGCGCCCCGCCCAGCAGTGCACTGGTCGTCGGGTTAGCGCCCTGCTGCACCTCCTGCTCCTGGTAGAGCTGCGCCTCCTCCTGGGTGCGGCCCAGCGCCAGCAGCGCAAAGATGTCGGCCTCGCTCAGCGGCGGCTCGGACCGGTAGGTCGGCTTCAGGTTGCTCATCGTGCCCTGCAGGCCCACCGTGATGTCGTAGGTCTCCACCCGCGCCGTGGCGTCGATATCGATGGTCGGATCGATCCGCACCGGGTTGCTGAAGTAAATGTCCCCACGCTGCAACTGGTACTTCGTCCCGGCAAACGTCGCACTTCCATCGGTGATCTGGATGTGGCCCAGGATCGACGGATCGGCTACCGTGCCGCGCACCGTCAGGTCGACCGTCCCGGCCAGCTTGGCGTAGGTGTTCTGGAAGTCCAGTTGTGGCGAGCTGGTCACATGCACGTCCAACCTGATCTTGTTGGAGGCAGCCGTTGGGTCAGGCGGCGCGCTCACTCCGCCGGCCCCGGAGAATGCCGCGAAGTCCACATCCGGCCCCACCCCGAAGCGCGTGATCAGCACATTGCCGCTCAGCAGCAGGTTCTGTGGGCCGCCCTGTAGTTGCAGGCTGGTGTTCGCCGTCGTACTCAGCCCGTAGAGCCGGACGCGCACCACGTCTCCGGTCGCCGTCAGGTCGGCGTAGACGCCGTTGTTGTAAGTCAGGAAGCCGCCAATCTTCAACTGGCCTCCGCCCGTGGTCGCGGTCAGGCTCTCCACCTGCAGCCGGTCCTCGTTGAACACCAGCGTCCCGTTCAGCGCGCTCAGTCCGTTCGGAATCCCTTCCACCGCCGCATTCACATTGTCGAACTGGATCTTGCCCGTCAGCGATGGCTTCCGAATATTACCTCCCGCCGCAATGGTGAACTGCACCTTCCCGCTGGAGAGGATATCTGGGTCGAACGTATGCGCGATCGCGACGCTCACGCTCCCGTTGGCCTTCACATCCAACTTGCCGCTGTTCGCGCCCGTCCCGCCGAACGCCTGCACCGTCCCGCTCACCTGCAGGTCTGTGTCCTGTCCCGTAATGTGGATCTGGTCCAGCGTCGCCAGCCCGTTCCTCAGGCTCACCCGCAGCGGGCCAGCGCTCTTCAGCTCGACCCCTTGCAGCTTGACGTCGAAGTCGTTCAGCACCGCGCTTCCGCTCAACCCCGCCGGCGTCTTCAGCGGACCGCTTACCGTGATCACCCCGCCGATCGACGACTGCGCCTTGATCGTTCCCGGACTGAACAACTCAATCGCCGTACCCAGGTCGAGCCCCGCCACATTCAGCTTCGCCTGCGTCTCATAGTCGCCGCTCAGCCGCGTCTGCCCCGACCCATCCAGCTTTGCCCCCACCATCGTCGACTGCGCCGTGTAGAGCAGCAGGCTTCCCTCGCTATGCAGATCCAGCGCAACATCCCCGAGCACCTTGCCGTCCACCTTCACCCCGGCCAGCTTCGCCGTCGCCTTCAACCCCGGCTGTTCCATGGTGCCATTCGCATCCGCAATCAAGCTCAGCGTTCCATCTGCATTCGGGCTCGCCTTGGCTATCGTCTGGAACTTCGATAGCACCAGGTTGTCGCCCTCGATGTGTCCATGCACGCGCTTCGACTTCAGGTCGTATCCGCCGTTACCGGCGATGTGCATCCCGTGCAGCGAGATCGCAACCTGGCTCGCCTCAAAGTCCTGGCCCTGCACCGCTAGGTTCACCGTCGCGGAATCGTACGGCTCGCCGTACGCAACCCCCTTGGCCAGCGAAATCGTCCCCTCACCGTTGAGTTGCTCCAGCGTCCCGGAGGCCTTCGCGCTAACCGCAATCGTCCCGGTTACCGGGAGCTTCTGCTGCTGCCCGGCGATCTGTAGCACGTCCACCACCTGTGCATTGGCAAGCTGCACCGTCGCGCTTACCTCCGTGCCTCCGTCCCACTCATAGTCCGGTACGCCTCGCCGCAGCAGCACCTTGCTCGGCTTCATGCTACCCGCGACATTCAGCACCGCGCTCCCGCGCTTGATGGTCGAGCTGGCCACCGCCAGCCCCTCGTCAAACGAATACTCCGCGTCGGCCACCAGGGAATCGATCAGCGTATCCAGCTCCGTGCCCAGCTTCACCTCCAGCGCCGTGCCTTGCAGATGCCCCTTCCAGTCCAGGTCCGCCGCCCTTCCGGTCACCGTTCCGTCGAACACCAGCCCGCCATGCAGCACCACCGGGATCGCGGCCGTTCCCTTCTTACCATTCGCCGCAAAGCCCAGCGTCTGCAGCAACTGGTCGAACTCGCCTAGGTCGCGCACCGTCATGTCCGCCCTCAGATTGGTCAGCGGATCGCCAAGGTTCACCCCCAGCACTCCGCTCGCCTCGGTGGAGGATCCCGGCGTCAGCAGGATCGCACGCTGGATGTTCACCACCTCCCGCTTGCCGTCGTAATGCGCCAGCGCCTCGCCGGTCATGGGAACATTGTTCAGCGCTCCCTTGCGGGTCACGCCGGTGGGCCGGAACTTGAGGTCTCCGTCAACCACCACCGTATCGGCAATATCCGCAGCTGGCCCGCCCCAATCCACATTCACCGGGCCCGTCACCGCCGTATCGAAACCCAGGTCACCATACCCGCCCGTCTCCGTCACCTCCATAATCGTGCGCAGCGGAATCGCATCGATCGTGGCCACCAGGGTGGCATGCGCGGTCACCGGCGGGATCGCCGCGGTCGCCGTAGGCTTTGCACCCACCGCTACAGCCGTCTTATTCGCCGTAGTCACCGCACCCACAATCGTCGGGGATTTCGCAGGCGCGGATGGCGCGGCCTCGCCCAGCCAGTTCGTGATGCGCAGAGCGCCCGACGCGCTTCCCCCTCCCGGAAGATAGCCGCTCAACGCGGTTAGCAGCAGTTCGCTGGGCGTGATATGCAACTGTGCGCCGCCGTCCACATCGTGCAACCGCACATTTTCATTCACATAGCCGGCCTTGTGCAGCTTCGCGCTGCCCTCCACCAGGTAGCCCGCCTTGCACTCCGGATCGGGCAGCAACTGCGCCGTCCCCGGGTTGGCTGGATTGTCCGGAGCGTTCCGCTGCCAGAAGTGGGGACGCGTCTGCGCCACTGCGGGAGACACCGAGCAGCTATGCCCGTTCAGCACCAGATCGACCGTCCCGCCGGTAAGCCCCTCAACATCGGCAAGCATCGAGAGCTGTTTCAGCTCTAGTGTTCCATTCACCGCGGTCTGCCATTCGGGCTGGGCAAAATGCTGCAGCGTCGCGGTCGCATGAAGCGCTGAAGCCTTGCCCGAATCGAACTCGAAGCTCGTCAACTGCGCCACGTCGCGCCCCAGCTCGCCTGCAAGGTGCAGCCGCGACTGCGCCTCCGGCTGCTTGTCCATCTTGGTCCGCAGATCGTTCAGATCGATGGCGATTCCATAGCGGTCGGTCAGCCGGATGTAATGCACCTCGGCGTTCAGGTCGCGCGCCGCCAGATCGAACGGGATCGCCCGGTCGTTCAGCAAGGCGACCCCGTTCACCAGCTCCACCTGCTTCGCGCGCAGGTCCAGCAGCGTGTCCTGCAGCGGCTGCGTGCTGGTCGAGGGGTGCTTCGGCACCGGCTGGTTGGTCCTGCCGTCCTTGTCGATAATCAGGTGTACCTGCGGATGCTCCACCCGCAGCAGCTTCAGCCCCACGTGAGACCGCAGCCCCACGCCCGAGGCGTGCGAGAAGAAGCTCGAAATCCCAAGCCGCACCTGCAGCTTGTCCGCGGAGAGGTACGGCGCCTCGCCCGGTCCCTCCAGCCCGTGAATCACCAGCCCATCCACCTCGACCGACAGATGCCACAAGCTGAACTGGACGCCGCGCAATTCCACCCGCCCCCCGGTCGTATTCTCCAGCACCGTCACAATCTCCCCGCCCACCCGGCGCTGGAAGTCCGCGGTCGACGTGTACCACGTCAGCCCACCCAGCACCGCGCCCACCAGCACCAGCACGCCGGCGATCAGGCACGCCATCGCCCGGCTTACATGGAATGCAATACTCCTCCGCTTCTTCACCGGAGCGTCGTCCGCAGGTCTGCGCACCGGCAAAGGAACCTCGCTAGGCTGGTCGGGGAGTTGGTTCCCGTCCGTGCTCATGGCGCCTCCTCTCCGGGCTTCAGGATGCGCACGCTGCCCTGTGCGCGCAGCGCGGTCAGCCAGTCGTCGAGCAGCTTGTTCACCCGCTGCTGCAACAATATCTCCTGGATGCGGTCCGCAAGCGTCGCCTCCGCCGGCGGCGTCACATTCTCCTTCTCATACACCGGCAGCATCGTCGTCCGGTAGTAGTCGTCGATCTCCGCCTGCTCAATGCGGATCCCCATGCGGAAGCGCTGCTCGACAAATCGCAGCACCTCCATGCGCAGTCTCCAGCGGTCTCTCACCTCCGCCACCGTGAAGCCCTGGTCGTTGGCGAACTTCTCCCACCCCGCATCCGTCTCGCAGTGGTAGGTGGCACACTTCGGGATCGCCTTGCGCAGCGTTGCCAGTTGGGCGTCCACCTCCGCGTCGGAGATCGGCGGCTCCGGCTGCAGCTCCATCTGCTGCAGGATCAGTTGGCGGTCGATCAGCCGCTCCATCACCTCATCCTGCGTGGCCGCCTTCGCCTGGCTGAACGGCTCAAACGCCGCAAGACGCTGCTCCGCATCTACATCGCTTTGCAGAATCAGGTCGCCGTTCACAATCGCGACCACGCGATCCAGCGTCACCTCCGCCCCACTCGCATCGCCTGTTCCCTGTCCCGTATTCCCTGTTCCCTGTCCCCTGTTCCCAGTTCCCTGTTGTGGCTGTGCCGGCGCAATCTTGGGCGCCGGGCCATGCACCGTCTGCCCCGAGCACACATGCGCTGCGATCGCCAGCGCAAGCGCCATCGGCCAACGCCCCCCGCCTACCGGTCTGTAGAGCCGCGCACTCATTTCAGAAAGCCTCGCCAATGCTGAAGAAGAAGTTGAAGTGGCCCGCCTGACCCTCGTACGGCGGCGCGCCGTTGAAGTCGTAGATCACCGGGTAGAGCGGCGGATTCAGGTTCCAACTGAAATCCACGCGGATCGGACCCACTGGCGTCTTGTAGCGCAGCCCCAGCCCCACCGCGTGAGAAAAATAGTTGAAGTTGCACGTGCCGAACTCGCTCGACACATTAGCGCAGCTCGCCTGATTGGGCTGGCGGAAGTGTGTGAAGCTGGGAAACATGTCCGATATGTTCGTGAATACGTTCCCCATGTCATGAAACACCACAAAGTTCACGCTGTCGCCCACGAAAGGCAGCGTCGGCGCGGGCAGGCGCAATTCCAGGCTGTTCACCAGCGCCGCGTTGCCGCCCACCGGATAGCCTGTCTGCAAGTCGCGCGGCCCCGCATCGTTGATCCCGAAGCCGCGATGCGACGTCGCCCCGCCCGCGTACAGGCGCTCGGGAAGAGGCACCGCGTTGCAGCTCGGGTTGGTCCCCAGCAGCACTCCGCCGCAGCTCTCGCTGCCTATGTTGGGGTTCGGGCCGAAGGTGTTCTCGAACCCGATCCGCGTGCTTCGCGCGAACACATACTTGTGCTTGCCGAACACGTAATACGTCGAATTCGTCGCGTCGGCCCGGTTGAAGTTCGCCTGCGACCCGAACTTCGACGACGCGTAGAACTCCTGCACCGAGGTGTACGTTCCCCGCACCGCATCCAGCGGCCCCGGGTCCCTGGTGTCGTGGAACCACGTAATCCCCGGGCCGCCCACGCGCACCGGCTGCGACAGTTGCGGGATCAGGTTCGCCGATACCTGCAGCGTCGCCGCGTTCACTGCAACCCGGCGGTATTCAAAGTTATAGATCAGCGTGTCCGCACGCCGCACCTTCTCCGTAATCCGGTAGTCCCCCTGCAGGGTGGACGCCTGGAACGTCGTAATGTTCTGCACGTTCGAGTAGCCGCCCTCCACGCTGGTGGAGAGCTGCGGCTTGCCGAAGAGGTGAGGATTCTGGAACGTCAGCGTCGCCACCTCTTCCAGCAATCCATACGTCGCATGCAGGGTCAGCGAGTTGTCCGTGCCACGCAGATTCAGGCGGGTCGCGTCCAGCGAGATGCGCGGGCTCACTCCGGTCTTCCCGTTCTGCGAGATCGTCGCATTCCCCGTGTATCCCAGCAGGATCGCCGACGCCGGGTTGATCACGCCCTCTTTCGGAGTTCCCGTCTCTGCTTCGAGCCCGAAACCGTAGGTCACATCCCATCGTTTCGCCTCGGTCAGTTGCAGCAGCACATTCTTCAGCGGATCGTCTCCGTCCGGGTTCTGCACCGCCGTATTCACTTCGTTGAACAGCGCCAGGTTGTAGAGATTGCGCTGCGTGTCCAGCAGCGCGGTCTGATTCAGAGGATCGCCCGCATGCACCTTCACCTGCTTGGCCACCACTGCCGGCCGGGTGTGGATAATCCCCGACAGCAGCACCTGGTCCACGAACACCTGCTTGCCCTCGGTCACATCCAGCGTCACATCGGTCTTCGATGGGTCGCCGCTCTCCGCCTGCTGCTTTACCTCCACCCTGGCCTGGGCAAATCCCTCGCTCAGGTAGTAGCCAAACAGCGCGTCGCGGTCGCCCGATAGCGTAATCAGCGAAAAGGGCTGCCCCTGCTGCGAATTCAGCAGCGCATTAACCGCCTTCATCCGGCGGTCGTCCACGCCCGCCACCGTCACCGTACCGAACTTCTGCTGCGGCCCCTCCACGACCTTCACCAGCACCGCAATCTCCGGCAGCTTCAGCTTCCTCCCCGACTTCGACGCATCAATGTCCTTGGTTGTCGTCGTAATCGCCGCCTTGTCGAATCCGTTGGCCCGGTACAGCGCCAAAATCGAATCCACATCTGACTTCATCAGCGCCGGCGAGTAGCGCCCATTGCGCAGATACGCGTCCGCCTTCTGCACCTGCATCCGCTCCTTCAGCAGGTCGGTGTTGAAGTAGTGGTTGCCCACAATGGTCACCGACCCGACCTTGCGCTTCATCCCCTTGTCGACGCCGAACACCACGCTCTCCGACGCCGTTCCTTCGCCCTCCACCTTCACCGTCACCGCCGCGTCGAAGTAGCCCTCCTGGAACAAATAGTCCTTGATGTTATCCGTCCCCTCATGCAGCAGATCGTTGTCGATCGTGCCCTCCTGGTAGATCGGCACCAGCAGCTTCAGGCGGCTCGTCGACATCTTCACCCCATTCACCGCCACCTTCACCAGTGGCCCCTGGTTCGCGTTGAAGTCGTAGTCCACCTGCCTGCGCGGCTGATTGTAGGTCTGCTTGCGCAGCGATGTGGTCGCCTCCAGCCGGTCCTTCTTCTCATACTGCGAGCGCAGTCTGGTCAGCGCATTGCTCACCGTGTCGCGGTTTACCTTGCTGCCCTGCTTCAGCCTGCCCCGCTTGCGCAACTCGGCCACCGACAAGCCCGGGTCCTGGCCTTCCAGCGTGATCTGCCCCACCCGCCCCTGCGGCCCGATGTTCACCGTATAGATCGCGTTCACCTGCCCGCCCGCCTCATCCACCGTGGTCTTCGCCGCAATCGACGGTTGAAAGTACCCGTTGTTCGCCAGCGATTGCCGCACCCCCTCGCTGCCTGCCGTAATCATCGCCTGGGTAAACTCGGCCCCCGGCTGCAGCTTGGTCGCATACTGCAGCAGCGACGCCAGCCGCTCCTGCTTTACGCCAATGATCGACACCCGGCCCACGAAGTACCGCGGCGTCCCCACATAGATCAGCGTCACCCCGTCGCCGTCTTCGCGCTGACCGCCTAAGCGAATGTCGCGATACCGTCCGCTGGCGAACAGCCGCCGGATGCTCGTCGTCACCTTCGCCGGGTCCAGCGGCTCACCCGCCTGCTGCGGAAGCTCTCCCGGCAGCGTATCCTTGGCGTCGAAGACCACCCCCTGGAACTCCACTTTGTTCACGTGCAGTCCCTTCCATCCCGCCAGGCTCAACGACGCCCCCTGCACCGACTTCACCTCATTGGCCGCCTGCGTCTTGGCTGCAGCCTCGGCCTGCACGCTCGCTGTCGGCGGCGCCGCCGCCGGAGCCGACGATCCTATAGCAGCCGCCGGAGTCGACAATCCCGCAGCCGGAGCAGCCGGTGATGGAGTCTGCGCACCGCCTTGTGCATTGGCGATCAAAACCGCGCCTTGAAGCAGAATCGCAGCCGCAATCCGCAGCACCGGCCTCACGCCCCTCCGCGCCGCACCCTCCCCCATCCCGCGCGGTTGGCCTGCGTTCGCTCTTCCGGTTACTGCATCAAGTGGAACACGCAACGAGTATCTTCCCCTCTGTCTCCGCGCCTGATGGATTTCCTAAGTTGGATGCAAAAACAATCCAAATGCAAGCCCGCAGGAACTGTGCGCCGCAATTCCCTATACTACGAAGAACGATGCGTTTAGACGAATGCCGCGAACCACGCGCTCCAACCCCACCGGAAACCCCCCCGGCCACCGGCAAAATCGACCGCTCCATCCCCGACTCCATTCAGGATAGCGACCGCTATTCGCGCCAGGTCCTCTTCTCCGGCATCGGCGCCCTCGGCCAGCAGCGGCTCGCCGCGGCCCATGTCGCCATCGTCGGCTGCGGGGCCATGGGAGCGGCCTCCGCGTCGTTGCTCGCCCGCGCCGGCGTAGGCACCCTCACCCTCATCGACCGCGACTTCGTCGAGCCCTCCAACCTCCAACGCCAGGTGCTCTTCGACGAGGCCGACGCCCGCGAAAGCCTGCCCAAGGCCGAGGCCGCGCGCCGCCACATCGCCCGCTTCAACTCCAACATCGCCGTCCACGCCTACATCGCCGACCTCGTCCCCGGCAACATCGCCGAGCTGCTCTCGCCCGCCGCGCCCGCCACCGCTCCCATCGACATGATTCTCGACGCCACCGACAACTTCGAGACCCGCTACCTCATCAACGACTTCGCCGTCCAGCAGGGCAAGCCCTGGATCTACGCCGCCGCCATCGGCGCCTACGCCGCCACCATGAACATCCTCCCCAAAAGCTTTCAACTGGCAACTGACAACCTGCAACCTGCAACTTCTCCCTCCGCCTGCCTCGCCTGCATCTTCCCCAAGCCCCCCTCCGGCAACGTGGACACCTGCGACACCGCTGGCATCCTCTCCACCGCCGTCAACCTCGCCGCCTCCATCCAGGTCACCGAGGCGCTCAAGCTCCTCACCGGCCAGCCCCACCTCATGCGCCGCACCCTGCTCTCCTTCGATCTCTGGACTCCCGAGCGTCAAGGCAGTCAGGCACGCTCCGAGATCGCCACCGGCACGCCGCGCCCCGGCTGCGAGGTCTGCGGACAGCGCATCTTCGCCCACCTCGCCGGCCAGGGCCGCGCGCACATCACCCTCTGCGGCCGCGACTCCGTCCAGATCCACGAGCACCACCGCCCCGTCGACTTCGTCGACCTCCAGGCCCGCCTCAGCGCCCACACGGATATTCAGGACCTGCGCGCCAACGGCCTGCTGCTTCGCTTCCGCCGTGGCCCCCACACCCTCACCGTCTTCGCCGACGGCCGCGCCATCGTCCACGGCACCACCGACGTCGCCGTCGCGCGCACCCTCTACGCACGCTTCATCGGCGCCTGACCCCGGCTACCGGGGCAGTGTCGGACAACCCAACGCAACCTTTTCCCCACCGGCAACCTCCAACCTCCTAGAAGGACTGATCCCGGCACATACGATAAGCTCGAAAACAAGGCGAGCGTCCGGCGAAGCCGCAGCACCGGAGCCCATATCCCCATGAACTGCGAAGGCCAGCTAATGACGCAAGCACCACCCGCAAAACCCAACCCTGGGCTGTTCAAGCGCAACCCGCCCATCGCCGGGGAAGCCGAAGCCATCGAAGCCGCCAAGAACGGAGACGCCGAGGCCTTCGCCCGCCTCTATAACCTGCACAAACGCCGCGTCTATACCCTCTGCCTGCGCATGCTCGGCAACGTCTCCGAGGCCGAGGACATGACCCAGGAGGCGTTCCTGCACCTCTTCCGCAAGCTGGGCAGCTTCCGCGGCGAATCCGCCTTCTCCACCTGGCTCCATCGTCTCACCGTCAACCTCGTCCTGATGAATCTGCGTAAGAAGGGCCTGAACCTGGTCTCGCTGGAGGAGACCGTCAACCCCTCCGAGGAGGACGCTCCCAAGCGCGACTTCGGCAGTCGCGACATCGTGCTCGCCGGTTCGGTCGACCGCGTCTCCCTGGAGCGCGCCGTGGCCTCCCTGCCCCCCGGATATCGCATGGTTTTTGTGCTGCACGATGTTGAGGGTTTCGAGCATAATGAGATCGCCGCCATGCTCAATTGCTCTACCGGAAACAGCAAGTCGCAACTGCACAAGGCCCGCCTCAGGCTTCGCGAACTGCTTCGCCAAACCAGCCAGCCCTCCCAGCCGGACGCGTCCACGGAGGCTGCAAAATGAGCGAGCCCGGCGAAATCAACTTCGACACCCTTAGGCCCGACGAGTTTGAAAATTATCTCCCCGAACTCTTCGCCACCGGCGATGGCAAGGTCAGCCAGGACCCTCGGCTGCAGAAGTTCCTCGCCCGTAACCCCGACTGCGCCGCCTTGGTGCGCGACCTGGAAACTATCGCCGAAACCGCGCGCAGCCTCTTCGAACCCGTCGGCGACCCCAGCGACAAGGTCTGGAAGAATATCCAGAAAAAACTCCTCGAACAGCCCGACGACGCCGACGGCGAGCTTCCCGACGACCTCGCCAAACTCGATTAATTCTCTTGCAACCCAATTCCGTCCTGTGTAATCTCAATTTCAGGATGAAACTGCGCTCGTTCCAGTTCGGCTACTTTACCTATCCCTGCTATTGGTGGCAGGGAGCGGGTCAGTAGGCCGTGCGAGCGTCTGTGAATCGATAAATCGTTACAGAGCATCCGCCACTTCCACTGAGCCGCGACCCCGCAAAGGTCGCGGTTTTGTTTTGCTTGCTTCCCTGTTCCCTGTTCCCTGTTCTAAGGAGCCGTCATGAACGCCTCATCCGCCGAACCCAGTGCAGCCGCTGAGACCGCATCGCCCGTGCCCCCACCCCCGCACCTCCGCCGCCTCGTCCTCGCCGGCTTCATGGGTGCCGGCAAGACCACCGTCGGCCGTCTGCTGGCCGCCCGCCTCGGCTGGGACTTCCTCGACCTCGACGCCTACATCGAGTCGCGCACCGGCCTCGCCATCCCCTCCATCTTTGCCGCCCACGGCGAGCCCCGCTTCCGCCAGCTTGAGTCCCAGGCCCTCGCCTCCGCGCTCGGCCGCAGCCGCATCGTCCTCGCCCTTGGCGGAGGCGCCCCCGAGGTCCTCACCAATCGCCTGCTGCTGGAGCAGACCCCGGCCACGGCCACCATCTTCCTCGACGCGCCCTTTGCCACCCTCTTCGACCGCTGCATGATGCAGGCGCTCAACCCCGCATCCCACCCTGCATCCAACTCCCCCGAGCACATGCTTCCTGGCGCCCTCCCCGGTCAGGTCCGCCCCTTGCTCGCCGACCCCGCCGCCGCCGAGGCCCGCTTCCTTGCCCGCCAGCCCATTTATCGCCGCCTCGCCCGCCACACCATCGACACCGCCTCGCTCACCACCCAGGAGACCGTCGATGCGCTGCTCGCGCGCCTCAGCTCGACCCCGCCTGCCCGCCGCCGCTAGCGCCTGAGTCTTGATAGGGCGGGACTTCAGTCCCGCCGCAGGCAATGCTGGAGGGACCCGGGCTTTAGCCCCTGAGGTGTAAAGTGAGGCAAACGCATCTCATCCCTCAGGAGGGCAAAGCCCTGCCGCGCGTAACCCAGACCGCCAGCTCCGTCCGTGGACACATCCTCTTCGCCTTCGGCGTCCTGCTGGCGCTTGCGCTCGCGTGGCGGCTGCGCGATGTTGTGCTTCTGGTCTATGTCAGCGCGCTCTTCGCCGTGGTCCTCATGCCCGCCGTCAACGCCATCATGCGCTTCAATTTTCGCGGTGAACGCCATATCTCGCGCGGCCTGGCCATCCTGCTTCTGCTCATCTCCGTCATCCTCAGCCTCACCTTGGTCTTCGTCCTCGGCCTCCCGCCGGTCATTCGCGACCTGCATCAGTTCGCCAACGACCTGCCCGCCCGCATCCCCGCCATCGTCGCCAAAATCAAGCGCCTTCCCTACGCGGATCGGCTCGGTGTCGACACCATCGCCGGCAAGGCCGAAAACGCGCTCTCCGCCACCGCCGAATACCTCATCTCCTCATTCCCCGACTGGATGTCGGAGTTCGTCGACCTGCTCGCCACCCTGGTGCTCTGCATCTACTTCATGCTCGAGGGCGAACACGCCTACACCTGGTTCATGTCGCTCTTCTCCGCCGAGAACCGGATCCGCCTCGCCAAAACCCTGGGCAAGGCCGACCGCCGCCTCAGCCGCTGGCTCTTCGGCCAGGGTCTGCTGATGCTCATCCTCGGCGTCTCCAGCACCATCGTCTTCGGCCTGCTCCACGTCCGCTACTTCGTCCTGCTCGGCGTCCTCATGGGCCTGTTCAATATCATCCCCATCGCCGGCGCGCTCGTTACCGTCAGCCTCGCCGCCCTCGTCGCCGCGCTCGACTCCTGGACCAAAATGGCCGGCGTGTTCATCTTCTACATCATCTACATCAACCTCGAAAACGCTATCCTTACCCCGCGCATCATGCGCTCCAGCGTCAACCTGATGGGCCTCGCCGTGCTCATCTCGTTGCTCGCGGGCACTGAGCTCGCAGGCATCGTCGGCGCCCTCATCGCCGTGCCCACCGCCGCCCTCATCGCCGTCCTGATGGACGAGTACCTCGTCCAGAAAGATCAGCCGTAGCCCGCCACCTCGCGCTCAACCCTCATAGCTCATAGTTGAAGGACGAAATCACCCACCCGCAGCGGCAACCGGCAACCGCACTTCGCTGCTATCCTTACTGCCATGTCGGAACTCTCCTTCTCCCAGCCCCAGTCCGAACGCCGCAGCTTCCTGGCCCCGGCGATCGTCGTCGTCCTCATCGCCGCCATCGGCTTTGCGCTGATCTGGTTCTTGACTCCGCACCGCATTGCCGACCTCACCATCACCCACACCGCCGTCGTGCCCGAACACACGGTCTTCGCCTCCAGCTCCAAAGTCGTCGGCTCCGAGACCGCCCAGGACGACCTTTATGTCTTCGTCACCGTGCGCATCGAAAACAAGCTCAAACTCCCCATCACCATCAACGACATCGGCGGCACCCTCACCGCGCCCGACGACACCGTCACCCCCGCCAGCGCTATCGGGAAGAACGACCGCGACAGCCTCTACCTCAGCTTCCCCGCGCTCAAGCCGCTGGCCAGCGCCCCCCTCAACCCCGAGACGGTGATCCAGCCCGGCGGCCAGGCCGAGGGCATGGTGCTGCTCCACTTCCCCTTCCCCGAAGCCGACTGGAAGAACCGCAAGGCCGCCGCCATCGTCATCGACACCTACCACCAGGGTCCGCTCACTGTGGAGATTCCCAAATCCTGACCCGGCCCTTGTACTTGCATTTGCCTTTCCTAACAACCAACAACTAGCAACCAACAACTGCCTTATGCGCCGCCGCTTCATAGCCGACACCTTCTCTCCGGCCACCGGCCACCCCACCCACGCCGCCCTCACCGGCGAGCAGGCCGCCCACCTCGCCCGTGTCCTGCGCGCCCAGCCCGGCCAGGTCTTCGACGTCGTCGCCAACGGCTTCCTCCACCGCGCTGAAATCACATCCGTATCCGACCCTGAAGTTCTCTTCACACTTCACGAGGAACTTGAAGCCGACGCCGCCCTCCCCATCCATCTGCTGCTCGCCGTCTTCAAGTTCGATCACTTCGAGTGGGCCATCGAGAAGGCCACCGAACTCGGCGTCGCCCGCATCACGCCCATCCTCGCCCGCCGCACCGAGAAGCACCTCGCCCTCGCCGCCCACAAACGCGCGGACCGCTGGCGCCGCATCGCGCTCGAGTCCGCCAAGCAATCTCGCCGCACCGACATCCCCGACATTGCCGAGCCCACCCCGCTCGCCGACGCATTAGCCCGCGAGACCACACCTCTGCGCATCCTGCTCAGCGAAACCGAGCAGTCCCTCACCCTCGCCTCCGCCCTCGCCTCCAACTGGCAATCTGCAACTGACAACCTGCAACTCGCTCTCGCCCTTGCCATCGGCCCCGAAGGCGGCTGGGCCCCCGAAGAGATGTCTCTCTTCACCACCCACGCCTGGACCCCCGTCACCCTCGGCCCGCGCATCCTCCGCGCCGAAACCGCCGCCATCGCCGCCATCGCCATCGCCGCCGCCCGCCTGCAATAGCCCGACTCGGCTACACTCATCTCCGGACACCCTCTATGAAACCTATCCACCTCGCCCTCGCCCTCGCCCTCGCCCTCTGCGCCGCACTCGTTACCCCCACCACGCCCGCCCAAACTGCCCCCCCGGGCAACCCCCTCGCCGGCGTCATTGACATCCACGCCCACACCGCGCCCGACTCCACCCCGCGCAGCATCGACGCCATCGACCTCGCGCGCCTCGCCCAAAGCCGCGGCATGCGCGCCATCGTCTACAAGAACCACTACGAGCCCACCGCCGACCTGGCCTACCTCGTCCACAAAGTCGTCCCCGGCATCGAGGCCTACGGCGGAATCGACCTCAACCTCTCCGTCGGCGGCATGAACCCTGCGGCCGTCGAAAAAATGGCCGAGACCACCGGTCACCTCGGCCGCTTCGTCTGGATGTCCACCTTCGACAGCCATGCGGCGGTCCTCGCCGCCAAGTCCGACCGCCCCTACGTCGCGGTCTCCCGCAACGGCGAGCTCCTCCCCGAGACCAAAGCCGTCCTCGCCGACATCAAGAAGTACGACCTGGTCATGGCCACCGGACACAACTCCGCCGAAGAAGGGCTGATGCTGATTCGCGAGTCGCGCCGCCTGGGCATCACCCGCATGGTCGTCACCCACGCCATCCTCCCCCCCATCGACATGACCATCCCGCAGATGCAGGAAGCCGCCTCGCTGGGCGCCTACATCGAGTTCGTCTACAACGGCCTCACCGGCGCTTCAAAGGCCTTCACCTTCGCCGACTACGCCAAAGCCATCCGCGCCGTCGGCCCCGAACACTGCATTCTCTCCTCCGACATGGGCCAGCCCGCCAACCCGCTCCACCCCGACGGCCTCCTCATCTTCTTTGCCGGCCTCCAGAAAGAAGGCATCACCCCCGCCGAGATCGCCCAAATGTCTAAGACCAACCCCGCCCATCTCCTCGGCCTCGACTAGCGCAGCAAGTCAGCAAGCTAGCCAGGCAGCAAGTCAGCGACTGAGAACTACGCAGAGCGGTGCATGCTTCGCTTGCTATCCAGGCGCGGGCAAAGAAAAGGGCGACCGGGCATTTCGCCCAACCGCCCTTCGCTGACTCGCTAACTTGCTAACTCGCTCGCCTTAGCTAAAAATATCCTTCATCTTCGCAAACAGGCTCCGGCTGGTCGGCGTATTTTCCACCTGCATCGTCTCGCCCAACTGCCGCAGCAGCTCCTTCTGCGTCTTCGACAGCTTCTGCGGCGTGGCCACCCGCACCTCCACAATCAAGTCGCCCTTGCCATGCTCGTTCAGGTGCGGAACGCCCTTGCCCCGCAGCTTGAACTCGCGCCCGTTCTGCGTGCCTTCGGGAATCTTGACCGTCGCCATTCCCTCCAGCGTCTCGATCTGCACCTCCGCGCCCAGCGCCGCCTGCGGAAACGAGACTGGCAGCACGCAGTGCAGGTCGTCGCCATCGCGCTCGAAGAACTTGTGCGCCTTCACGCTCAGCACCACATACAAGTCGCCCGCCGGCCCGCCAAACCGCCCCGACTCGCCTTCGCCCTGGTAGCGGATCCGCGTGTCCTGCTCCACCCCCGCCGGCACCTTCACCAGGATGGCGTGCTTCTTCGCCTGCAAACCCTCCCCACGGCACACCGCGCACGGCTCGCTGATTGTCGTCCCCGTCCCGCCGCAGCGCGTGCAGGTCTTGGCCACCGAGAAGAATCCCTGCTGGAACCGCACCTGTCCGCGCCCGCCGCACTGCGCGCACGGCACTGGCGCCTTGCCGTTCGCACTGCCCGTCCCGCCGCAGTCGTCGCACGCCTCCAGGCGCCGGATGCTGATCTCCTTCTCCACGCCGAAGACCGCCTCCTCGAACTCCAGCGTCAGGTCATAGCGCAGGTCGCGCCCGCGCTGCACCCGCGACGCCCGTCGCGTCCCGCCCATGTTGAACATCTCGCCGAACAGGTCGCCGAAGATGTCTCCCAGGTCTCCCTGAAACCCACCCTGCGCGCCCGCAAACGGATTGCCGCCGCCCGCGCCGCCCTGGAACGCCGCATGGCCGTAGCGGTCGTACGCCGCGCGCTTCTCCGGGTCGCTCAGCACCTGGTACGCCTCGCTGCACGCCTTGAACTGCTCCTCGGCCTCGGGATTGTTCGGGTTGCGGTCCGGATGATACAGCATCGCCAGCTTGCGGTAGCTGGTCTTCAGCTCCTGGTCGCTCGCCTCGCGCGTAACCTGCAACACCTCGTAATAATCAGCCTTGCTCACGTTTGCCGTCGCACTCATCTCTTAAGATTTCCCGCCCCGAAAAGAAATTGTCATTCTGCCCCTGGCCCTGAGCTTGCCAAAGGGGAACGGGAAGAATCCCCGTATCCCGTCCTCGTCGCTTACTGCTGACTTGCCGACTCGCTTACTCGCTGACTTGCTGGTGATTCGCCGCAATCCGCACCAGCGCCGGGCGCAGCAGCTTGTCCCGAATCTTGTACCCGCGCCGCACCTCCTCCAGCACCTGGTGGTCGGGGAACTCCTTCGTCTCCACGCTGCCCAGCGCCTCATGCATCCGCGGGTCGAACTGCGTCCCTACCGACTCCACCGCCTGCACATTCAACCCGCGCAGCGCCTCCTCCATCTGCTTCAGGATCAGCTCCACTCCCGCGCGCAGTTGTTCCTTCGTGCCATTTGCCTTCAGCGCCAGTTGGAAGTTATCCATCACGCTCAGGAACGGCTCTACCGCATTCTGCACCGCATAGTCGCGCAGGTCCTGCCGCTCCTTCACCTCGCGCCGGCGCGAGTTCTCAAACTCCGCCTGCAGCCGCGCCAGCCGGTCCTTCAACTGGTCGCGCTCGCCGCGCACCTGCTCCAGCTCGGCCCGCAACCCCGCATCCTGCCCGCCCGCGCTCTCCGTGCCCGCATCCGTCGTCTGCACGCCATCCATCTCCACTCCATCATCGCCCGGTAGCGCCAACTCTTTCTCCTCGACTCCCTGCACCATGGACTCCTCTGCCATCCCTTTACCCCTGCTCGAACTGCTCTCTCTTCTATTGTTGCCGATTCCGGCCCAACGCGCGACCTTCTCCCACTCCTTGGCCATCTCACCCTCTCAATCGCACCCGCGCCGCCCGTCATTCTGACCCTGTAGCAAAGGGTCAGAATCTCCGTAGTTGGCCTTTGCATTGGCCTTCTCTTGCTACTAATCCCTAGTCCCAGATCCTTGTACCGACAGCATCCGCTCAAACACCTGCGAGATATAGCTCACCGCATTCATAGTGTTCTCGTAGTGCATCCGCTTCGGCCCAATCACTCCCACCGTGCCGCGCCCGTCCCCCGCCATCCGCGCCGGCGCCGCAATCAGCACCAGCCCCGCCATCTCCGGCGCGTGCTCCTCCAGGTCGAAGATTACCCGCACGCTCTCCTGCTTCGCATCGATATACGCGTCCAGCAGCTCCACCAGCCGCTGCTTCGCCTCCAGCGCCGCCAGCACCTCGCGCAGCCGAGCCATATCCTCGGCCGTCCCCGCGCCTCGCCCGCCCAGCAGGTTCGCGACGCCCTCCACGTACACCGTCTGCACGCCCGCGCCGCCTTCGGGCACCGCGCCCGCCCAAAGCTCCTCCACCGACGTCAGCAGTCGCTGATACTCACTGCGCTCCCGCTCCACCAGCCGCCCAATCTCCGCCCGCACCCGCTCCATGCTCCATCCGCGGAAGTGCTCGTTCAAAAAGTTCGCCGCCGCCTCCAGCTCCCGCGCCGTCACATCCGCCGCCAGGGCCAGCACCCGGTCCCGCACCAGCCCGGAGCTGGTCACCACCACCGCCAGCACCCGCCCCTGCCCCAGCCGCGAGAAATGCACATGCTCCAGCGTGTCGCCGCCTGCCACCAGCGCCACCGCCACGCCCACTCCGCTGGACACCGTCGCCAGCACATGGCTGGTCCGTTCCAGCATCGCCTGCGTCCCCTGCACGCCCGCAAAGCTCGAATCGATCTGCGACTGCAAGTGCAGCAACTGCGGCCCCGCTCCCGCGCCAATCAATCTCGTCCCGCTCCCACCGCTCAGCTGGTCCACATACATACGCAGCGCCCGCGCCGTCGGCACCCGTCCCGCCGACGTGTGCGGCTGCTCCAGCAACCCCTCGTTGGCCAGCTCCGCCATCTCATTGCGCACCGTGGCCGAACTCATCCCCGCGCCCTGCCCCCCGCCCGCCTGCACCCGCGCAATCGTGCCCGCAATCGTCCCCGACCCCACCGGCTCCCCGGTCTCGATATAGCTCTCGACGACGGCCGTCAGGATCGCCCGCTGCCGCGCCGTTATCCGCTCCGCCTCCGCCATCCCATACCACCTCTCTACCCAGTTTATTCCATCCGTCAAGCAGGCCCATCCCACCCTTGCACTACCTGCGCTCAGAAAAGCTCACTGTGAGACCCGAGTCGAAGCAGCCGCAACGTGGCTGAATCGGGCTTCGTGTAGACAAGCAGCAGATCCGGCTTCAGATGGCACTCGCGGCTTCCTGAATAGACACCCGACAACGGATGATCCCGATATCGAACGTCCAACGGGATGTCAGCCGCAAGCTGATCGCCGATCCATTCCACAAGAGGTCCGATCTCTCGGAACCGTGGTGTGGCGATAACCTTCTTGTAGTCGCGTCGAAAGACCTTGGTCGACTCAATCGTCCGCATTCAGCAAGGCCATCATCTCCGCCATATTCGAAGCTCTCAAGACGTCACCCTGTTCGCCCTCCTTTATGGAGGCCACGGTCTCCGCGTTCGGCACGCGGACCTCAAAAGGGAGCGCCTGCTCCGCCGCAATCCGCGTCAGCAAAAGCCGCACCGCATCGGACAGGCTCAGCCCCATCTTCTCCAGCGTGTCGGAGGCCCGCGCCTTCAGGTCCTCATCTACCCGGACGTGAATCATCGTCGTGACTGCCGTCTTTGTACGCATAGCGCAATTGTATCTCAATTGAGATAATTCGCGCCTGCCTACGAAATCTCCAATATCTCCTCGCTCGCCCCGGCAATCTCCTGCGCCCGCGCCGCCACCCTCCGCGCCAGTTCGAAGAACGGCTTCGCCACCGCGCTCTCCGGATCGCCCAGCGTGACCGGCAGCCCCTTGTCGCCGCCCGACCGGATCGCCGGATCAAGCTCCAGCGACCCCAAAAACTCCAACCCGAACTGCTCGGCCGTCCGCTCCGCGCCGCCGCTGGAAAAGATGTCGATCACCTGCTGGCAGTGCGGGCACGTGAAGTGGCTCATATTCTCCACCAGCCCAATCACCTCCACCTTCACCTGGTGGAACATCTCGATCGCCTTGCGCGCGTCCTGCAGGCTCACATCGCTCGGCGTCGACACCACCACCGCGCCGGTCAGCGGCACCGTTTGCACCAGCGAGATCACCACATCGCCCGTGCCCGGCGGCAGGTCGACAATCAGGAAGTCCAGCTCGCCCCACTCCACCTGCTGCAGAAACTGGCGGATGATCTGGTGCAGCATCGGCCCGCGCATCACCATCGGCTTGTCGCCCGGCGCAATCAGCCCCACCGAGATGAACTTCACCCCATGCGCCAGCAGCGGCCCAATCCGGTTCTCGCCCACCATGCTCGGCTGCCGCGTCGCGCCCATCATCATCGGCACGTTCGGCCCGTAGATGTCCGCGTCGATCAGCCCCACGCGATAGCCGAGCTTGCCCAGCGCCACCGCCAGGTTCACCGCCACCGTGGTCTTGCCCACGCCGCCTTTGCCGCTGCCCACCGCGACTACATGCGCCACACCCGGCAACGGCTGCGGCTGCGGCATCTGCGCCGCCCCTGCTCCCATATGTCCCATTCAATGTCCCCTCTATCAGTCCGTCATCTCGACCGAAGCATAGCGGAGTGGAGAGAACCCCCGCATTTCGCCTTTGCTCTTGTCTTTGCCTTTACTAACAACCTGCAACCTGCAACTCCCAACTCGCTTCTAAACGTGCCACCCTGCCCCCAGCGCCGCGCGGATATCCTTCGCCCGCTTGGTCTCTTCCGAGCGCCCCTCGCGTCGCCGTCCCGCATCCGCAAACCGCCGCTTCTGGTGCTCGGTCTCGGGAACCACGCATGGCACCGGGATCGGCCGCCCCTCCCGGTCTACCGCAACATACGTCACGTACGCGGAGGCCACATGGCGCAGTGTCTGTCCGCGCGCGTCCTCCACCATCGCCCGCACGCCCACCTCCATGCTGGTGCGGAACGCCCGGTTCACGCTCGCCTTCAGGATCAGCAGGTCGCCCACATGCACCGGCGCCACAAAGTCCACATGATCGATCGACGCCGACACCACAATCGCCCGCGAGTGCCGCACCGCGGCCACCGCGCCCACCAGGTCGATGAACTGCATCAGCCGTCCGCCAAACAGGTTGTCCAGCGCATTCGAGTCCGCCGGAAAGATGATCTCGCTGCGCTCCGCCTGCGACTCCGCCACCGTCCGCGAAATAATCTTAGCCTCGCTCATCCCTTCATTCTAAATCCCGCAAAACGCAAAGCCCTAACACCGATCGACGCCGATCAGCACGGATCAACGACAGATGTGATCCGTCTTCCAAACCGCCTTCGTCCGTTGCCTGTTTTTGACCTCTAATCCTCTGCTCGTCTTTGATCGGTTCAATCGGTGTCAATCGGTGTTAAGCCTTTTGCCCGCACGCCCAATACAATCGACCTATGGACAAGCTCGCCGCGCTCAACGAAATCCTTCAGCTCGATCCCGCCAACGCATTCGCCCGCTACGGCCTGGCCATGGAGCACATCGCCCGCGGCAATCCCGAGGCCGCGCTCGCCGAGTTCGCCGCCTGCATCGAGCACAATCCCGACTACGTTCCCGCCTACCAGATGTCAGCGCAGACCCTCGCCAAGCTCGACCGCACCGAGGAAGCCCTAGCGCGCCTCGAAGCCGGCATCGCCGCCGCCACCTGCACCGGCAACCAGCACGCCCTCGCCGAGATGGAAGCCCTCCGCAGCGACCTCGCTACCCGCTAACATTGGATCTTGCGTGAGCCTTGCCTGGTTATGACCTTCACGCTGATAGCTGACAGCTCAACGCTGATAGCTGAGTCGCGAAAACACGAACTCAGCCCTGTTCAATTCCATTGTCCCTGATCGGTGCCCATCGGTGTCAATCGGTGTTAAGCCTCTTGCCCGCTCCGCTCCTATTGCGTCAAGCCCAGCTCCGACAACTGCTTCGGGTTCGCCTCATCGCTCGCCACCAGATTGTGGCAGACGCTGCAGTCGTTGGTAATGGTCTTCCCATCCTTCGACGTGTGGTTCCCATCGTGGCAACGGAAGCATCCAGGCGAAGGATTGTGTCCCGGTGCGCTATGCCCCATGCCGTTGGGATACGTTCCCCAGGTCACCTTCATCTCCGGAAAAATGTTCCGTTTGTAAATGGCCACCAGCGCCTTCGCCGCGCCGTCCACCGCGCCGCGCTGGCCGTTCCATATCGCCGGATACTGGCTCTGGTAGAACGCCTCCAACCCCGAAGTGATCTTCGCCGCCGCCTCGTCCTGCGACTTGTAGTCCGCCTGGATCAGCTCCAGCCCCTTCTTGTGAACGAAGGGCAGCGCGGGATTGGGACTCCCGACCTGCATGGCTTCGTCGACCGCGTCCTCTTCCGTCTGGAAGATGTGGGTCGCCTGGTTGTGGCAGTCCATGCAATCCATCTCACGCGTCACGCCTTGGATCGGGCCCTTCCAGTCCGAGCTGACGAACTGCGTAATCGAGCCATCCGGATTGTGCTTGTTCACCGCAATGATGGTCTGGTACGTGTTGTCCGTCGCCACATACTCGTAATGGTCCAGATGATGCCCGTGAATGCCGCTCAACCGCGACAGTGAGTCCACTCCGCCCAGGTGCAGCGCCAGGATGTTGTGGGTCACCGAGTTCTTCTCGTCGTCGCCGTACATCGTCTCCACCAGCAGCTTCTCGCCTACAAACCGGGTCGGCGTGTGGCACTCCTCGCAGGTCGCGCGCGCTGGCCGCAGCGCGGAGAGCGGCGCCTTGATCGGTGCCGGATAGTTGTGGAAGGCGACCTCCACCAGTTGCTTGGTGCCGTTCACCTTGGCCTCGACCATCGCCGAGACCCCCGAGCCGATGTGGCACTCCACGCAGGCCACGTGCGAGTGCGGCGACACTTGGTAGGCCGTCCACTGCGGCGCCATCACATGGCAGGTCTGACCGCAGAAGTTCGGCGAATCCATATACGAGATGCCGCGATAGCTCGCCGTCCCCACGATCACGAAGTTGATGAACGTCGCCGCCAGCACAACCTCGATCCCGCGCCGGAAGACCGGGTCCTTCAGGTCGATTGCCGGAAACACGGTCGGCAGTTGCCCCGCGGACTTCAGCTGGTTGTAGCGCAGCCAGATGCCGATGGGAATCAGGACCAACCCGAGCACAAACAGCCCCGGCAGGAATAGGTCGATGACGATGCCGACGTATGGGTTAGTCGGTCCCGCGTGTCCAAAGGAGGACACCACCCAGAAGCCGACCAGCACAAACGCCGACGCCGTCGTCAGTGCGCCGCCGATCAGGCTTATCCAATTGTTTCCGTAAAAGAGGACCGGCCGAAGGGCCCTCTCCAATCTGCTGAACTGAGCCATGCTCTCCCCTGAAGTGGTGTTATGCGCCGCCGAAGTAGGCGATCAACGTCAATACCAGCAGGACCAGCCCAATCAGAATAGCGGTGAATCCCACGACCTTGGCGAAGTTTATCCACCAATATACCGGCTTGTCCCCTTCCCTGGTTTTCAACTTGCCCTCGGCCGCCACGCGCTCGTACTCCAGGGTGCGCTTTTTCTTGAACTCCTCTTCCGTCTCTTTCCCGGAGAAGATCACCATATCCATGGGGAAACTGCCCGGCCGCAGATGGGTATTGACGAAGTGGATGGAGAAGATGAACAGGATCGCCAGCAGCGCCTCTTCGCCATGCACCACCAGCACCGCGTTCAGCGCCCAGCCAGGCAGGAAGCGCGCAAAGAATGGCGCAAACCACATCGCATACCCAGAGAAGCCAATTACGATCATGCCCCAGAAGACCGCCCAGTAATCGAACTTCTCCCAGTAGGCATAGCGGTCGAACTTGGGCTTTGGCCCCAGCCCCAGGAACCAGCGGATATGCCCTACGATATCCTGCACGTCCTTCCAGTTCGCCACCATCGACGTCGGCCCCCAGAACATCCCCTTCTCTTTATGGATGAATGCGCGGGTGGCGACGTCCTTCAGATGAAAGAGAAACGCCAGGGTCAGAATGATCGCACAGAACTTATGGAAGAACAGGATGGCGCCAAAACCGCCCACTGCTTTTGCGAAGTGGCCTGCCGCCCAGTTGTCGCTGAAACGCATCGGCAACCCGGTCGCCGCCAGCCCCAGAAACGAACTGAACAACACCGCGTGCAGGTACCGCTGCGGCAGCGTGAACCGCACATAGTACTTCTCCTGCCCGCTCTTCTCCGGCTGCTCGATCGGAACACCTGCCGGCGTCGCGCCCGTCTCCTCAGTCATGTTTCGCCTCCGCCGCCAGCCTGGCCTGGTCCTGCTCCTTCTTCGCGCGAATAAACCACAACAGCGTATGAAGCGTGAAGAAGCTCAGCGTGCACCACAGCAGTAAATTCATGAAAGTCCGCACGTAATACAGCGCTGGATTCAGCTTTCGGTTGTGCGGATTGGCGTGCGGCTGATACTGCACAAAGCTGGCATTCGCATCCGCATGGCATCGTCCGCACGTCTTGATCAGATTCGCCTTATTCACCGGCGACGCCGGATCCGAAGCCGGCAGAATCCCATGCGCTCCATGGCAGTCCCAGCACCGCGCCGTCTCCACATAGCCGCCCA
>Ga0182013_10002396_pt1 | contig 24527 bp, 21 predicted proteins | sample 612S2MmetaG_FD_120487 | JGI IMG/M metagenome (GOLD analysis project Ga0182013, IMG submission 120487) | Permafrost microbial communities from Stordalen Mire, Sweden - 612S2M metaG | ecosystem: Environmental > Terrestrial > Soil > Wetlands > Permafrost | place: Sweden: Stordalen | collected...
AACATCACCAACGCCGGTGAATTGCGCGCGCAACTGCATCGCAACGGTGCGATTTTCCAGGCTTCCAGCGATACCGAACTGATCCTCCACCTGATGGCGCATTCTTCCGAGCGCACCCTCACGGCGGCCCTCCGCGATGCTCTTTTGCAACTCGACGGCGCATTCTCCCTGGTGTTCTTGGCGAAGGACCGCATCATCGTGGCGCGCGACCCGCATGGATTCCGCCCGCTGGCGGTGGGCGAGATGGCCTTCTCAGGTGGACGCAAATGCTACGTGTTCGCGTCCGAGACTTGTGCGTTCGACCTGATCGGCGCGGTCTACCTGCACGACGTGAAGCCGGGCGAGATGGTGAGTGTGGGGCCGGAAGGCATGACCCGCGAGTTTTGGGCGCCCAAACAACCACTCTCGCAGTGTGTGTTCGAGCACGTGTATTTCGCGCGCCCCGATTCGCTGGTCTTCGGCAGGTCGGTGGAGGAGTCGCGTGAGAATCTCGGCATGCTGCTGGCGCGCGAGTGCCCCGCAGATGCCGACCTCGTCGTGCCGGTGCCCGATTCGGGCGTGCCCGCTGCCATTGGGTACTCCGCCGAGAGTGGACTGCCTTTTCGCCAGGCGCTGATCCGCAATCATTACATAGGCCGCACGTTTATCGAACCCACGCAGGCCATCCGCGATTTCGGTGTGAAGCTGAAACTCAATCCGGTGCCGTTCCTGCTGCAGGGCAAGCGTGTGGTGCTGGTGGACGATTCCATTGTGCGCGGCACCACCAGCCGGAAGATCGTCCGCATGGTGCGGCAGGCCGGCGCGCGCGAAGTGCACCTGCGCATCTCCTGTCCGCCGACCGTTTCGCCGTGCTTCTATGGCGTCGATACGCCCACGTCCGCCGAACTCATCGCCTCCAACCACACGGTGGAAGAGATTCGCCGGTTTGTGGAGGCCGATTCGCTGGGCTTCCTTTCCCTGGGATCGCTGCGCAAAGCTGTGGGCGACGATCAGAAGCACGACTACTGCTACGCCTGCTATACCGGCGACTATCCGACGGAGCTGGTCAACATCGAAGAGTTGATCGAAGCCCGCCAGAAGCGCCACGCCTGAACTTGTGCCCCTCCCACTCGACGGCAACAGCCTCACCCTCGCCGATACCTGTACCATCGCCCGCGCCCGTACCGCGGACGTAACGCTAGCGCCGGCTGCATACGAGGAGATGAACGCCTCGCGTGAGCTTGTCGAGCGTCTGGCTGCCGGCGACGCACCCATCTATGCCGTGAATACAGGAGTGGGCCTGCTGGCCGATGTGCGCATTCCGGCCGGCGATCTTGAGCTTCTGCAGCGCAACGTGATTCGCTCGCACTGCGCCGGCGTGGGCGAACCTCTCGCCCGCGCGGTGGTACGCGCTATGATGCTGATTCGCGCCAACGTTCTGGCCAAAGGCTTTTCGGGCATACGCCCGGCGGTGGCCGAGCGGATTTGCGCGCTCCTCAATCGCGGTGTCACTCCGGTAGTTCCTTCGCAGGGCAGCGTCGGCGCTTCGGGCGACCTCGCGCCGCTCGCCCACATGGCGATGGTGCTCATCGGCGAAGGTGAGGCGGAATTCGAGGGCGCCGTGATGCCGGGCGGCGATGCGTTGCGGCATGCGGCCATCGAACCGCTGACCCTTGCGGCCAAGGAAGGCATCAGCCTGATCAACGGCACGCAGGCCATGTTGGCCATAGGGTGCCTGGAAGTGGACGCCGCGCAAGTGCTCACCGACTCGGCTGACGCGATCTGCGCCATGACGCTCGACGCCCTGCGCGGAACGCCCCGGGCATTCGACGCGCGCATTCACGCGGCGCGTCCTCACCCCGGCCAGGTGGCAAGCGCCGCTCGCTTGCGCAGCCTCCTGGAAGCGAGCGAGATCCGGGAGTCGCACATCGCGTGCCGGCGCGTGCAGGACGCCTATTCCCTGCGCTGTGCCCCGCAGGTGCATGGAGCGGTGCGCGATACTGTGAGCGCCGCTGCCCAGGCGTTCGCCATCGAACTGAATTCGGCCACCGACAATCCCCTCGTCTTCGACGGCGACATCCTCTCGGGCGGCAATTTCCATGGCGAGCCTCTCGCTTTCCATCTCGATTTTCTGGCGGTGGCTTTGTGCGCGCTCTCGGGGATCTCCGAACGGCGCGTGGATCGTTTGGTGAACCCCGCACTCAACGAGCAGTTGCCGCCGTTTCTGGCGGGAAATCCGGGGTTGGAATCGGGACTGATGATGGCGCAAGTGACTGCCGCGAGCCTGGTGGCGGAGAATCGCGTGCTCGCCTATCCCGCGTCGACCGGTTCTATCACTACCAGCGGCAACAAAGAAGATTTCGTCAGTATGGGGATGACGGCGGCGGTCAAACTGCAGCGCGTGGTGCGCAATACGCGCGCGGTGATGGCCATCGAGACTCTGGCGGCGGCGCGGGCTTTGGATCTGCTGGCGCCCTTGAAATCCAGCCCGGCGATTGAAGAAATGCGCGGGCGCATTCGGCGCGTCTCGCCTCCGCTCGAAGGCGACCGGCCGTACTATCGCGACATCGCCGCGTTGGATGGTCTGATAGCGGAAGGTGGGCTGCGCGGCTAGCTCAATTCCGGGCGCGAGCTTGCGCCAGTCTTTCGCGGAGGAGTGGCGAAAGCCCTGCTTCTATTTCGGGCGTAATTAGCCGTTGTTCGTCCAGGTCTCGTACGTGGGCTTCATCCTTCGCGCGGAAACTGGTGAGCTTCATCGTCACCAAGCCTGCCAATGGGATGACTGGAATTCCTTGGAGAACGGTGCGGTCGCCGAGTTTGGCCACGGGCTCCGAATACTCCGGGCGCACCTTCTCACCCTCGAAAATCATGTGGACTGCCCGCCGGGCCGAAGGTTGTCCCTTTTGTACCAGCATGTCGACGCCGGCGACGTGCCGGTATTCCAGCCCGAAGGGTTCCACGGCCTCCGCGATTTTGGGCAGATCCTCGCGGCGCACCACGATGTCGATGTCTTTGGTGAGGCGCCCGGCATCCGGCTCGGCCTCTTCCACATAAAGATAGGTGGCCAACCCGCCCACCACGCGATACTCGATGCCGGCCGCGCTGAAGGCCTCTTCCACGCGAGCGGCGAGACTGAAAAGGTCCTGCAAACGCCTCTCAAAGAAAGTGTTTACGAAGAGTGACACGGGTAATCCTTATCGGATTATCTCACTCTCCCAGTTCACTTGAAGGCTTCCGCCAGGCTCGCCTGTATCTGCTCCGCGCTGGTCTCCGTTGGAAAGCTCCTACACTCGGCCGTGACCACGATCGGAACGCGCACCACCTTACCCCCAATCATGCAGGCGTAAGGCATGGACAGGTGTTCCGCAAATCGGCCGATCAGGCTCTTATCCGCCGGTTTTACGGCGGCCGGCACGATCGCCAGAAAATCCTGCTCGCTCCAACGTCCAACCACGCTCTCTTTTGGTACTGTGTTGCGCAGTCGCCGTCCGAAGGTAGCGATCACTTCGTCGGCAATCGCGGCGCCGAGGCGGGCTCTCGCCTCCGCCAGACCCCGCATTTTGAGGACCAGGAAGCAAGTGCCTGCAGCCGGTGCAGCTCCCAGATACTCAGCCAGAAACCGGCGGTTGGAGAACTTCGTCGCCTCATCGGTGGAAGCTGCCGTCTCCAGAGAGTCGATGCGATTGTGCAGCAGCCGCATTTCGGTCTGCAACTGCGCAACGGTGAACTGATGTTGCTTATGCATCTCCTCCAGGCTCAGCTCGATGCGATCCGCCAGTTCCCGTACCGCGGCACCGACACCACGTCCTTCAGGCGAACCCGCCACTTCCCGCAGTCGCACCAGAGCGCTGCGCAGCTTATCGTCGTGCTCGGTGTCGCATTGCGACAGCCCCTCCACGATTTCCCGTAGCGCCTGAGAAGTGGAACTCAGTTGATCGCGCAAACCAGCCAGATACTGCGCGGCCTGGTCGCGGTACTGCCGCAGCAATCCCCGTACGGTAGAGCGGCTTTCGGCCAGCGTTTCCGGGGACGCATCCGCCAACTCGGCAGCGAGATCGGAGAGGTATTTGCGGTGGGGGGCGGTGATGGCGGCATCGAGTTCGACAGCGTAATGCGCCATGTTGCTGACCGCCGCGAGGTAGCAGTCGAGCGCCATGGTCCGCAATTGATGCGACCTTTCCAGTTCCGTGAGATTCTGTTGAATCGAAATCATCTCTCCCGCTCAATGAGCATATCGGCGGAAATCCGGCGTGACTGTAGAGCAACGTGACAAGACCAACTGGTGCGTCCTTCGTCAGAGAACTTATAATGAAAGGAATGCACCGAATTGTCTTACTCGCCCTCCTGGGCACCGCGGCCTTTGCCCAAAAGGAGGCCCCACCGCCCGATAAGCCACCTGCCGAAAAGGCGCCTCCGGAATTGGAACGGGCAGTGCTGGCTCGCGTGAACGAGTTCTACACCATGATGGTGAAGCAACAATACCGGCAAGCCGAAGCGCTGATCGCCGAGGACACGAAAGACTATTACTACGGCGGTTCGAAACCCGAGGTGCGCAAGTTTGAGGTTCTCGGCGTCGAGTTTTCCGACCACCTGACCCGCGCCAAGGCACTCACGCGTTGTACCGAGCCGGTCGTCGTCGCGGGATTTCCCCCGGGCGAGATGAACGTGACCATTCCGAGCTTGTGGAAACTCGAAAACGGCAACTGGTTCCTGTACGAAGATCCCGATAAGATCTCCAACCCCAGCGGATTGCGAACCAAGATTCAGTCCGCCGTCGATGGAGCAGCCGCGAAGCTCGGCACTGCTGCCCCTCCGGGCATGCCCAAAGAAATACCCAAAGACCCAGGCTTTGTGCTCGGGAAGCTGTCATTGGACAAGTCTGAGGTCAAACTGGCGGCGGGCGGCGTGGAAAAGGTGATCGTCTCCAACGCCTCTGAAGGTCCGGTCTCGCTGGAACTTGGATATCCCCTCCCAGGGATCGAGGCGAAATTAGATCGTACCGAGGTCGGGAAAGGCGAAAAGGCGATTCTCACCCTGACAGCCGGCAAGCAGCCGAGCGGCGGCATTTACTATATGCGCGCTATGCCCACGGGTGAGGCACTGCGCATCACCGTGCAAGTGCAGTAAGGGCTCGTTAGGAAACATTCAGTGCCGATGCAGCGCCGCGGCCGGAGGGAGCGGATCCGGCGCTCCCGGCAGGTGGCCGGGATCTGATGTGCTTCACTATATCCCAGCCCGACGATCTGAAGGGTACGGCGGGCCGGGCGCCGTCAATCGCCAACTACTTCTTGGGGTCCGAAGGGGCCGGGGGCACCGGCGGATCGTTCTTGGGGAAGTCCACCTTGGTGCTATTGCGGAGATCCTCAAACCACTTTCTGGCCTTCTCCTGCTTCAACTGGCCGAAAATGGAATCCTTCACGTCGGCTAGCGGGGCATACGTCACCGCGTCGGCGTGGATGATGTAGAATCCTCCCGGTTGCCGGATCGGTTGGCTGACCTCGCCTTCCTTCAAGCCCATCACGCCCGCTCGCAAGACGTCCGGGACGTTGTCGGCCACACCCCAGACTCCCAGATCGCCGCCTTTGGCTTTGCTGGTCTCGTCGTCGGACTCGAGCAACACCAGTTTTCCGAAGTCGGCGCCGGCGCGGATCTGGGCCACCAGCTTGTCGGCCTTGCCTTTGGCTTCGTCTTCCGTCAGCACCTTCTTGGGAACGCGGCTGGAATTCGTTGTGGAGGAACTGGCCGGCTCGGACGCACCGCCGAACGCTACTTTGATCCCGCTTACCTTGATCCGGCGGAAAGGCTCTTTGTGGTCGTTGTAATATCTTTCGAGCTCTTCCGGCGAAACCGCGATCGCCGCAGTAGACTCCAGGAAGTCGGCCTGCGCCAGGGCCACCATGACTGCAAAATCGACCCCTTGTTTGTACGGGGCCTTTTCTCCCAATTTCTGGCTCGTCGCCGCGGCGGCAGCCTTCTTGAAGATCGCGTAGACTTTGAGGAAGTTCTGCGGATTTTGCTCCGCATCAGCCTGGTATTGAGCCGGCAGTACAGGAACGAGGGTCTGCAACTCTCCCAGCGTCATCTTGGAGCCATCTTCAAAAATGGCGATGACCGTATTCGGATCGGCGGAGGGCGACGGTGCTGTCTGCGTCCAGGCAAGCGTCGCACCAATGAAAATCAAAGAAGAAAGAGCTTTCATGGCAAGAATCTGTTCCTCCAGTTTACCGCAGATCGGGAAACGATCCCTTTGCGGACAGGGTACCGGGTCAGCTCCGGAATTCCGCGTAAGTTTAACCTTTGCATCGTTCTGGCGCGGTGCGTCTCCACTGTATGGACGCTCAGATCGAGCAGGTTGACGATTTCCTCGCGCGGTTTGCCCTCGGCGGCCAGCTGCATAATTTGGCGTTCTCGTGGCGACGACAGTTCGTAAGAATCCACTCGTGCGCACCCAATGCCAAATTCCTGGTGGAGGCAGCGCCAGCGGTATCGAGATCGTCCTACCGGACCTCAATCACTGAATAGTCACAAGCCCTTCAATCCGAGCAACACCGCGACGGTCTCCGCGGGGGCGTTCGCTACCTTCGCCAGCGCGAATTCCTCCGAGGAGAAAACGCGGTTGACGTCGAGAATGATGATAAACTCCTCGCCCCGCTTCCCCATCCCCATAATGAACTCGCTGTGCCAGCGCATGGCGATCCGCGGCGGCGGGTCGATGCTGCCCGGCTCGATTTCGATCACTTCATGCACGCTGTCGGCAACGCCACCGAGAACGGTGGCTTCGCCGTCGAGCTCCAGCTCCATGACGATGATGCGCGTATGAACCGTGTCCGGGACCGCGGGCAGTCCGAACTTCAGCCGGAGATCGACCACCGGGGTCGCTTGCCCCCGGACATTTACCACCCCGCGCATATACTCAGGAGCGGTGGGGACGCGCGTGATCTGCGACACCTCCAGCACTTCGCGGACTTGGGCAACTCCTATGGCAAAGAGTTCGTTGCCCAGCTTGAAGGTCATGTATTGACTGGTTTCGGTGATCGGCATGCCATTAGTCCTCATAAGGCGCGAAATCCGGATCGTGTGCGTCCGGCCCAGCGTTCTGAGGAGCCAGGTCGATCGCTGCTCCGGTGGATCTCACGGATCGGCTCATGCGGACCAATTGCGCCGCGGTGGAACGCGCGCCGCCGCCAGTTCCTTTGCGCGATTTGGGCGCACCGGCCGCCCGTTTGAAGGTTGTTTGCGCTTTGGGGGCCTCATCCACCCTGAAGAATGCGATCGCGGACTGAAGCACCTCCGCCTGGCTCGACAATTCCTCTGCCGTGGACGCCATCTCTTCAGACGCCGCGGCATTCTGTTGGATCACCTGGTCCAGTTGCATGATGGCCTTGTTGACTTGCTCCGCGCCGGTGCTCTGTTCGGCGCTGGCGGCAGCGATCTCGCGGACCAGTTCGGCGGTCTTCCGGATATCGGGAACCAACTTGGTCAGCATCTGGCCGGCGCCGTCGGCGGTCCTTACTCCGTCAGCCGTGAGCCTGCTGATTTCGGCGGCCGCAGTCTGGCTGCGCTCCGCCAGTTTGCGAACTTCCGAGGCCACTACTGCGAACCCCTTTCCGTGCTCGCCGGCCCGTGCAGCTTCCACGGCGGCATTCAAAGCCAGAAGATCCGTCTTGCGGGCGATCTCTTCGATGATGTTGATCTTCTCCGCGACTTCCTTCATCGCGTGCACCGTGCGGGCCACCGACTCGCCGCCCGTCTTGCCATCCTCCGATGCCTTGGATGCGATCTTGTCCGTCTGCCTGGCGTTGTCCGCGTTCTGCTGCACGCTGGCGCTCATCTCCTCCATCGCAGAGGTGGTCTCTTCCGCACCGGACGCTTGTTCGGTAGCGCCTTGGGAAAGCTGTTGCGCGGTCGATGCCATTTGCTCGCTTCCCGCGGCTACGTTCGCCGACGCTGTGGCGATGGCCCCGACCGTCTTGCGCAGGTTGCCGATCATCTCATTTACGGCCATCACCATCTGGCCGATCTCGTCGTTGGAGTGGACCTCGGCGGTGCGCGTCAAATCGCCTCCGCCCACCCGCTGCAGCAACTCCACCGTGGCCACCAGGGGCCGGGTAATGCTGCGAACCACTAACACAGTGATACTGACAGCTACCATCAGCGCCACCGCAAGGCCAATCAGGATGGCGCTCCGGCTGGTGGTTACGGCAGTCGAGATTTCCTGCGCCTCGGCCTCGGAGGAAGTCTTGTTGAAACTGGTCATGTTGGCGACCGCCTCCAAGTACTTGGCGCTGAGTGGAAGCATCTTCTCGCGAAACAAAGCGGACGCCTCAGCCTTTTTCGAACTTTTGCTCAGCGCCAAAACCCTGTCGCGCGTCTCGCTGAGCGGGACGCGGGCAGCCTTCAACGCCTCGAACATCGCGCGTCCCTTCTCAGTTTTGATCAGCCTTTCATACTGCGGCAGCAAGGCCGAATTGGTCGTCGAACGGTTGAGAAATTCGGCCTCGATTCCGCTCATCTCCTGCAGGTTATTCGACACGACGTGCCGGAGCACCAGACCAACATTGGCCTGAGCGTTCTCCTGCACCTGGCCGGCAATGTAGATCATCGGCAGCCGGTGATCCGCGATGGTAGTTGCGTTGACGTCGATCACGCCAATCCGCGTATAGGCAAACAGCCCCAGCGCGACCACAATGGCGATCACGCCGGCAAAACCAGCCGCGATGCGCTTTCCAATACTGAAATTCTTCATAGATCTCTCCTTACGAATGCTGTTCGCTCGTATCCGCAAAATGAATCAGCCGGGCGACATCCAGAATCAACGCAACGCGCCCGTCACCCATAATGGTCGCGCCCGAAACCACTTCCACCTTCTTGTAGAATTTGCCCAGCGATTGAATCACCGTCTGATGCGTCCCGAGCACGCGCTCCACCACCAGACCCACCCGCTCCTCGGCGTGCTGAACAATCACCACCTTCTCGATGCCGGGTGTTTCGCCGGCAATTTGAAAGGCCTCGCGCAGGTCGATGTAAGGCACCAGCTTTCCGCGCACGGCCAGCAGGTTCCTTCCGTTGTTGCGTGCCCTCTCAAACCGGCTCAACTCCACGTTTTCCGCCACCGCCGTCATCGGAAGAATGAAGGGATCCCCGCCGACTTCGACCAACAAGCCATCGATGATGGCCAGCGTCAAAGGCAGCGTGATGGAAACGCGCGTGCCCCGGCCTTCCTTGCTCTCAAGCGACAAGGAGCCGCGCAGCAGGTCGATTTGCCGCTTGACGGCGTCCATTCCCACTCCGCGGCCCGACACGCTGGTCACCTTCCGGGCAGTGGAGAAGCCCGGCAACAAGATCAGGTTGAGAATCTCCCGGTCGCTCAGGCTGGCGTTCGGGGGCACCAATTGTTTTTCCACCGCCTTGGCCCGCACCGCTTCCCTGTCGATCCCGCGACCGTCGTCCTCAATCGCGATCACCACGCTCGATCCGGTATGCACCGCGGAAAGACGAACGGTCGCTCGCGGCGGCTTGCCCTTCAGAGCACGCTCGGCGACCGGTTCGATACCGTGATCGAGGCAGTTGCGCAGGCAGTGCACCAACGGATCGCCCAGCTGGTCCAGGATGCTCTTGTCCAGTTCTGTCTCGCCGCCCTCGGTCACCAGGTCGGCTTCCTTTCCGAGTTCAGCCGATAGATCGTGGATCAGACGGCGAAAACGGCCGAACAAGGTGTCGATCGGCAGCATGCGGATTCCCAGTACGTTGTCGCGGAGTTCGGCCACCAGCCGCTCCAGCACCTGGACGGGATTGGCCAGTTCCGCCGCCCCGTTTTGTGCCGCCGCTTGCGCCAGACAGGACTGGTTCATGACGAACTCGCCTACCAGATTGACCAGGCGGTCTAGTCTCTCCGCCGGGACCCTCACCGTGGCTTCCTTGGCGATGGCCTTCCGCTGCGAAGCGGCCTCTGGGGGGCGCTTTTCCGGAGCGGCGGGCGGCAGATCGCGGCACTCGATTTCAAGCGCGCTGCCGTCTTCCACGAAGAGGAACACGTCGCGAATCGCATTTTTATCGGCATGGGAACGCAGGGTAATGGTCCACCACAGATAGCATCCGTCCGGCTGAATTGCGTCAAGAGCCGGCACTTCGCCGCTATGCGCGGTAATCTCGCATGTTCCCAGCTTGCGAAGATCCCGAAAGAGCGCCACTGGGTTGCCGCCACTTGCCAGGAGTGTAGGGTCCGGACGAAACCGGATCGTCCATCTTCGCTCAGGCGAGGGTTGCTCAGATGAGGTCCGCTCAGTTGAGACGCCAAACTCCGCGATGGCAGCCATCAGTTCTTCGCCCGACGCTGGTGACGGAGCTTCTCCGCCTTGCGCGGCGCCGAGCAGCATCTTGATGTGGTCCACCGCCCGCAGAACCAAATCGGCCAGCTGGCCCGATACTGCGATGGCGCCATTCCTCACCTGGTCGAGAAGGCCTTCGACGTGGTGAGTGAATCCCGCCACCGCGTCGAAACCGCACATGGCGCTCGAACCCTTAATCGTGTGGAAGGCTCGGAACAGCCGATTGACGGTCTCCGCGGACGCGCCCTCCGAGAGAAGGCCCAATGCCGATTGCTCAATGTCGGCGATCAGTTCATCCGCTTCCTGAAGAAAGGTGGGTACCGGGTTATATGCCATGGCCGCCCGCCTCCATCAGTTCCTGAATCGGCAACCCGATCGCGGCCGCTGTTTCCACAATGGCGGTCGAGAGCGCCACGACTCGCAATCGCAGTCCCCGTTCCGCGGCAGCGCGCCGCAATGAATAGAAGAGTTGCAGGGCCGCGGTGTCGCAGGCCTGAACTCCGGCGAGATCCAAGACAATGTCCCCGCCGGCATCCCCGCCGACATCCCCGCCGGCATCCCCGCCGGCATCCCCGCCGGCATCCCCGCCGGCATCCCCGCCGGCATCCCCGCCGGCATCCAACGATTCCGCCAGGAGTTTGCGCAACTCCTCGGCGTTTGCGATATTCCACTCTCCCGCGAGCTTCACCGGTTGGTCCACGCAAATCTATCGGCAGAGTTCCGCATTCACTGCACCCGGATTCTTCGCGGGGTTGAGCCAAGGCTCCGTACACCAATGTTAAGTGGTGCCATTAAGCATATAAAACCATGGATCTTATATTGCGCTATCAAAAGTCTTGGGTGTACAATAGCTTGCAGATGTCTCAACGGTACGCCAGCTGGTTTAGCGGCCGGACCTGGTACTTCTACCAGATCCGGTGAGTGGCGTTGGTTTGAGGCGTTACCTTTTCCGATCGGAAACCAACCCACTCCCTGCGGAGTGGGTTTTTATTTGGAGAGAACGAAATGATCATTTCAATGCGACCCCATGCATCGCGCCAGGAAATCGACCACGTTTGCGAACGCATCGCCGAATTCGGCTACAAAGTCCACTCTATTGAGGGCGAGGAACGGGTGGTCATCGGCGTAGTCGGCATGGGAGACGTTACCGCCTGCCTGGAATCCCTAGAGGCCACTCCCGGAGTGGAGAGCGCCATGCGCATCTCGGCCCCCTACAAGTTCGTCAGCCGCGAATTCAAGCACGAGCGCTCGGCCATCCGGGTGAACGGCGTGGAGATCGGCGGCGGCGAATTCGTGGTGACCGCCGGGCCCTGCTCGGTAGAGAGCGAAAAGCAAATCATGGAAACCGCCGAGGGCGTAGCCGCCGCCGGCGCCCGTATGCTGCGCGGCGGAGCCTTCAAACCGCGGACCTCGCCCTACGATTTCCAGGGCCTCGAGCTCGAAGGCCTGAAACTGCTCCGCAAGGCGAAGGAAGCGACCGGTCTCGCCATCGTCACCGAGATCATGAGCGATCGCGATGTCGAACTGGTGGCCGAGTATGCCGACTGCATGCAGGTGGGCGCGCGCAATATGCAGAACTTCGCGCTGCTGAAGTCTCTCGGCGGCTGCGGACGCCCGGTGCTCCTGAAGCGCGGCATGAGCTCGACCATCAAGGAACTCCTGATGTCGGCCGAATATGTGGTGGCACACGGCAATCCCAATGTGATTCTCTGCGAACGCGGCATTCGTACCTTCGAGACGGCCACGCGCAACACCTGCGACATCTCGGCAGTACCCGTGCTGAACGAAGTGACCCATCTACCGGTGGTGCTCGACCCCAGCCATGCAGTGGGCAAGCGCACTCTGGTGCCCCCCCTGGCACGCGCCGGTGTGGCCATCGGCGCCGACGGGCTCGTCGTCGAAGTGCATCCGTGCCCCGAAAAGGCGGTCAGCGACGGAGCGCAATCGCTCACTCTCGAAGGCTTCCGCGCCATGATGAAGGATCTCGCGCCGTATATCCGGCTGTGGAACGAATCGCACGCCGTGGCGGTCGCCGCTCGATAGCGTCCTTAGGGATGGCATGTCTAGCTTGCCCCGGCGAGCGGACTCGCCCGCCTTCAGTTACAAGTCGTACAATCTCCCCCCGGTGGCAGCGCTGACCTGTGACTTCCCTACCGACGTCGCGCAGGCACTCCTGCCTGGCGGCTCCGGCTCCGAACTCCTGATGTCGTGGAATGAGGATGAACTCACCTTGGCGGCAAGAACCTTATTGGCCACGGATGAACACAGATAAACACGGATAAGAAAAGAACCTTGTTTTATCGGCGTTTATCTGCGTTCATCCGTGGCTAATAGGATTGTTCTTCGTGGATCAGTGGCTCAGCCCGATTCCTCAGCGCACCCGAGATCACGGGGGCTACTGCGCCTGCACAAGCTGAAAAAGCATGTCCCACATCGCCGTCACGGACCGTGCCAATCCGCTAGCGCCCGGCGGAGTTGATTTCCGCCTTCTTCTTCGACTGGTGGCCGTAGCGTGGGTATGTGATACTTCGGAAGTGAAGTTCAAACCCCAGCCGTGGCAGCTGATTGTGCTGATCGCAGTGGTCTGCGGCCTCTCCATCGGTGGAATGGTCTGGTATCACTCCACCACCCTGACTCCCGAGGCGTTGCTCAAACGCATGCCGTCGTCGGATTCCCTGGTCATGTGGGTCGATTTCGCAGCCCTCCGCCGCGCCGGATTCCTCCAACTGCTGGCCGGCGCCAAGAGCGCTGAAGATCCGGAGTATCAATCGTTCGTCTACGCTACCCGGTTCGATTATATGAACGACCTCGACTCGGCCCTGGTCTCCTTCCCCCGTTCCGGCGGCTCCTATTTTCTGGCCTCGGGGCGTTTCGATTGGAAGAGCCTGCGCGCCTATGTCACCCGCGAACATGGCCAGTGCGTGAACTCGATCTGCCGGGTGGTCGGCAGTACGCCCGACCGTCATATTTCCTTTCTGCCCCTCCGTCACGACCTGATGGCGATGGCCGTGGGTCCCGATGAATATGCCGTGAACGATCTGGCTGTCGCGCGCCCTGGACCCTATCCTGCCATGCCCGAAGGATTGGTTTGGCTCCGATTCCCTGGATCGCTGCCCAAGGCCGCTGGGAACTTACCTGCCGGGCTGGGCTCATTCGCGCGCATCGTCGAGAACGCACCTAGCGTGACGCTCTCGTTTGTGCCGGACGGTAACCGCCTGTCGGCGAAATTAGAGATTCTCTGCCGCGGCGCACAAGAGGCGAACGATCTGGCAGCCCAACTGGCCGCCACCACGGAGATGGCTCGCAGTCTGTTCGCCAGAGAGCATCAAACCCCCAGCCCGGCCGACTTCAGCGGCATCGTGACCTCCGGCGTCTTTCGCACCGAAGGCCCGCGATTGTTGGGCGCCTGGCCCATTGAGCGGGCATTCGTACAGAATTTGCTGGGGACGCAGTAGCGCTGCGCGCGCTGGTCTGGCTATCGGCTATCAGCTCTCAGCCGGCGCAGAGGATCTGCGGTAAGCCCGGCAAAACCGAGGTTGACATGGCACGGGCAGCGCTCAGACGGCCGCAGACCACTCGGCTGGGCGGCCACGGTGTTCACGGTGTAAGGCGCGCTGGTCTGGCCCTGGTATTTCACCGTCACGGCGACATTGGACGAACTGGCAACCTCATAGGGCACGATGGTGTTGATCTGGGTGGCGCTGGCGTAGATCAGGGGTGCGGCGACACCGTTGAAGAACAGCTGCACTCCGCCACGGTCTCTTGCACAATATGCCCGAAGCCGCATTCGTTTGAGATCAATAAAATGGCATTTCGCGCGCAATATTTTTATGTGGGTACCGGGTAAATACCCGGGCGTGGCCGTTACTCGTACCGTAAAGCCACGACAGGATCGAGCCGGGCCGCCTTATTCGCCGGCCAGATGCCGAAAAACAGACCGACCGCTACCGAAACGGCCACGCCCAGCACTGCCGCCCAGAGCGGCACACTCGCTGGGATGGAGGTGAAGATCAGCCGGCTGACCAGGGAGATCAACCAGCCGAAAACGATCCCCGCGATCCCGCCCATACCGGTCAGCGCCGCGGCTTCGATCAGGAACTGGATCAGAATATCCGAGCGGCGGGCGCCGATGGCCTTGCGGATGCCGATCTCAAAGGTCCGCTCGGTCACCGACACCAGCATGATGTTCATGACCCCTATGCCGCCCACCAGCAGTCCGATGGAACTGAGCACCACCATCACCAGAAAAGTGACCGCGGTAATCTGACGAAAGTCGTCCACCATCTGCTCGGCCGTGGAAAGCGCGAAGTTATCGGGCTTACTGTAAGGCACGTGACGGTCGACGCGCAGCACGGTGCGTACCTCGTCCATGGCGGCCGGCAGTTTGCCGGCGACCGCCGTCACCACGATGGCGGTCTCGCGCGCATTGGGATAGAGCTTCTGCATGGCGCCATAAGGCAGCAAGACGCGGTTGTCGGTATCGCCGAAGAAGCTCGCCGCCGGGCGCACCATGGTGCCGATCACCTGGAACTCATGGCCGTTGATCAGGATCTCCTTACCGATGGGGTCCATGTGCGCGAACATGCCTTTTTCCACGTCCTGGCCCACCACCGCCACCGGCATGCGATGGCGGCTTTCTTCATCGGTGAAGAAACGGCCGAGGTGCAGGTCCACCTGTCCACCGCGCGCGTAGGCTTCCTCCACACCCATCAGATTGACGTCGTACAGGTCGTTGCCCTTGTAGTGGAGGTTCACCATATCGTTGGCGAAGAGCATGGAGGAGACGTCTTCCACCGATTTGCACCGCTCGCGGATATCGACGGCGTTTTGATAGGTGAGGTCCTTGCGGGTACGTTCCTCGGGCGTGAGATTGGTGGTGCGCGGTCCCACTGGAAATTTGAAAATAATGATGGAATTCGGGCCGAAACTGCGCAGGACGCCGGCGACGGTAGCGTCGAATCCGGTCAGAATCGCGGCCACGCCGATAATAGTGCCGGTCCCGATGATGACACCCAGCACGGTGAGAAAGGCGCGCAGTTTGTGGCTGCGGATGGTCTGGATCGCTAGCACCAGTCCGTTGTAGAGTGCCCGTCTGGTCATGAATTATCGCTCCACCCGCAAGGCTTCAATAGGATCGAGCCGGGAAGCCTGGCGCGCCGGATAAATGCCGAAAAACAAACCCACCGTACTGGAAAGTCCTACGCCCATCACCACCGACGTCCAGGGCAGCGCCATAGGGACAGACGTCAGGGTGCGCACCAGGACGGCGACGCACCATGCCACCCCCACGCCAATCAATCCTCCGACGCCAGCCAGTACCGCGGACTCCACCAGGTATTGATTCAGAATGTCCCGCCGGCGTGCGCCCAGCGACTTGCGGATGCCGATCTCGTGGGTTCGTTCGGTAACCACCGCCAGCATAATGTTCATGATCACGATGCCGCCCACCAGCATAAACACCGAAACGATGCCCACCGCCATGCCGGCGATGGTCGCCGTGAGGCGTTCCCACAGGCTCACGATGGTGTCCGAGGCGAACAGGCTGAAGTTGTCGTCCTGCCCGGGCCGCAGGTGCCGGTAGGAGCGCAGCAGCACGCGCACTTCGTCTTCCGCCTCCATGAGGTGCTGCTGGTCCATGGCCTTGGCGAGGAGGCGGATCCCGCTGTGACTGCCGTAGGTCTTGAAATAGCTCTCGATGGGGATCATCACGAAGTTGTCCTGCGAATTGCCGAATACGCTGCCCAGAGTCTTCGCCATGCCGACCACTTCGTATGGCATACCTTCCACCGCGATGGTTTTGCCAATGGGATCGGTCCCCGCGAAAAAACGGGTGCGGATATCGTTGCCGATGAATACTACAGGGGCATGGCGGCGAATCTCTTCGTACGTGATGGCACGGCCGCTGTCGACTTGCACGTCGTTGATTTGCGGGATGGAGTCGGTGATGCCCTGGATGTTGACCTGCTCCTGGGACTCGCCCTTGTAGGTGACGCGCGCCTGGCGGGAGACCATCATGCCGAGATCTTTCAGCAGGATGGCGTGGCTTTTGACGAATTCGTACTCGTCGGGCCGAAACTCGGGATTGCGCTTCTGCATTTCGAGAAACTTCTTGGGGTCGAAGTCGCCGAAAAAGGCCATGCGCACCACCCGGAAACCGTCCGAGCCCATATTGGAGACCTTTTCGGCGATGTAGAGGTTCATGCCGTGGATCAACGCGGTGACGGCAATCAGCGTGGTGGTGGCGAGGATGATCCCCAGCAGCGTGAGAAAACTGCGGAGTTTATTCTTTCGCAGGGAGTCGAGGGCAATGCGGGCGGCCTCCCAGAAGGAGGCGCTGAGGCGAAATTGCGGAGTTCTGGGCACGATTGGGTCTGTCTGAAGGACGCGCGTCGGGTACGATTTGTTCCGCTATCCAACTATTGGACGGCAAAGGAGGTGAAATGTTAACGGCGGGTGCTCGGTGGAGTGTTCCGGGGCCAAGCTCGCCGCGAGCGCCACAGTGGATAGAAACAGCGACAGCGCAGAATTTCTCGGGCGCCGTCGGCTTTTACGCCATAGAGTATGTTGGCTACTCAGACGCGTGAGCCCGAGTGAGATGCCGTCTGACCCCACTCCCGCCAGCCTGGGCGTCACGTCCAGACGCAAGAAGAACCACCGGCTTGGTTGCCAACGGGCTCTTGAGGGATTCTCGCGGGAATAGTTTAGCGGCTCTGCTGCATCTGGCGGTTACGCTGCATCAGGTCTCGCAGGTAGGCGTTGATCCGTGTCTGATATCCTTCGCCTTCCGGCGCAGTGGCCTTCAGCCATGCGACGACATCGGCATCGAGACGGATGGTCACAGCGGTTTTCTGCGGCCGATAGAACTTTCCGATTACCGCAGCCGAGGGAATTTCTCGCACTTCAGGGATGTCGGAAAAGTCGATCTCCGAATCCGGTTTGGCCGCGAGTTTTTCTAATTTCTTGCGTTGTTCAGCCGATAGCTTCGACATAGATTTTCCTTTCATGGCGACTCGCAGGACGGGCGGAAATAATGCGCACTACTTCGTTTGGGTATTCACCACGATACGTATGAACAACCACCAGGATGAGAAGATTTCTCAATCGTGCCAATTGCATGCCATCGCTCCTCACCGCTGGTGACCCGTTCGATGAAGACGATACAGCAAGGATCATCGAACACGAGTTTTGCCGTCTCAAAGTCGATATCGTGCTTGCTCTGGTTGATTTTGTTTTTCGTTTCGTCCCATTCAACCCGCAGCACAATTACAGAATAGTACATACAGATATGTATTGTCACCGATGTATGTACAACAGGCAGAGACAAGGGGGCCAACGTGTGTTGAAACGAGAAAATGGCGCGGAAGTGGCGGATCGTGGGAGATTCCGAGGGGCATACGAGGTCGGCGTGAATGGCACGGTGGCGATTCGGTAGGCGCGCCCGTCGCGACCTATAATGAGGGGCGATGTCGCGATGTGCATTTTTTCTGAGTTTGCCGATCGTTGCGCTGTACTCCATAGCAGCGCTCGGCCAGTCTCAATTGCCGGGCGCGGCGGAAGCGGTAGTCAAATGGGAAACGGCTTGCGCGGCACGGGGCTGCCTAATGCAAACCGAAGTCCTGCGGGGAGACTCCGGGGACCCGCCCGATAAGACGGACTTCCACGAGTACGTCGGGATTGACGTTGCGTTCGAGCGGTCGACCCGGAAGCCGGCCTATTTCGCCTTCCACGTCGACCCGAACGCCCAGCGCGACGAGGGCATTTCCATCGCGTTCACGAAGGCCGCCAAAAGCGATTCCGATGGGACTACGAGACTGGATATCTCCGATTGCGATGAGAAGTTTTGTGCCGCACGTGTCCCGCTGGGGCTGGTGAAGAAAGGTCGCAACTTGAATCTCCTCGATAAGTTCCTGAAGGCCGACCATGTGGTGTTGCTCTATATGAGAGGTGGAAAGCAGTACCGTACGGCGGTGCCGCTATCGTCGTTCCAGATGGACTGTCAACGGGTGATGGCTGAACTCGGGGAAGCGGGGAAGAAGTAGCGCAGGAAGAGAGTAGTCTGATTGACACGGTTGTCGGAGCCGGCCCCAGAAGCCCTTTTCAGCGATCGTGGTTCGACCGCACGCCCTTGCCAGCGGAACAGGGCCCCCGGAAGGGTAAGTAAGTGGAATGCGTCAGTCGATACGGGACTTGCAGTGCGGAAACGCATTCACCCCGCGAAGCGATGGATCGACGGCATTGACCCGTCGATCCATCGGCTCGTCCGTGCGAATAAGCAGCCGCTCAGAAGTTGATTCTTGCCCCAAGAAGCATATTGCGCGGCGCGTAGGTGCTGGTAGACTGCCCGAATGTGGTGTCCTGCAGCTTTGCATCGACCGCCGTGAAGTTTACCCGATTGAAGAGATTGAAGGTATCGAGGCGCAACTCGAGATCGACGCGCTCCGTGATCCGTATCGCCTTCTTCAACGTGAGGTCGGTATCCGCGTAACCAGGATTCAGGAACCGGTTCGGAGTCTCATTTCCCTCCGAGCCGAAGGCGGGAAGAGTGAAATTACCGCAGGGTAGTGCACCACCCGCGCAAACCGGGAATATTCCGTGACCGAGGCCGTAATCGCTGTTGCTGTGCTTCTGCGTATAGGCTGTGACATTGGGATAGTCGGTGTTATTCCCATCGGCGTTATAGTCTCCGCTGGTTGCGGCATATTGTAAATGGCCGGCGGCCAGCTCAGAGGAGTAGTTCGCAGAGGTAATCGCCGCGCCGTCCGTTGCAATCTTGCTTACCGCCAGCGGGTTTGTGTTGGTTACAGTGAACGGGGTGCCGGACTGGAGATTGACCACTGCGGAAATGCTCCATCCGCCTGCAACGCGCCGCAGAAGAGCGTTCGGCAGCGATTCTCCCGGCAGTTGATAGTGGAAGCCCAGAGAGAATGCATTCGCCACGTTATACGGCGACGTGGAGTAGTAGCGGTCGTATGGCGGCGCCGCGGTTGAATAGCTCTGCCAATCGTCCATCGCTTTCCCATGGGTGTACGATGCGGTGAGGAAACCTCGCCTCGATAACTGTCCCTTTACCGCGAGGGTCACGGCGTTGTAGTTTGCTCTCGGTCCGTTCGTGGCGTACGTAATGGAGCCGAAGCTGGTATTGAGCCGTGTCTGAATACCGGTTCCGTTATAGGCTCCTGAGGCCGCGAAGCTGGGATGCTGCAGAAGGTCGCCCGCAAACGCATTCACGTCGGTGCCGTAGGTGTGAGCGGCGAGATTCCCTCCATTGGTCACCAGATCGCCGGAATGCGATCCCTGGTAGCCGACGCTGGCAACCAGTCTCTTCGCCAGAGAGCGCTCGATCGCAAGCGTGTAATTGAACGTGTGCGGTGAGCGCAGATTCGGATCGATGCCCGTCGTCGTCAATTGCGTGCCGACGATCCCTCCTTTGGCATCGAGGGGGCTGCCGGCAAACGCTGGGTATGGGAAGCCAAAGGGATAAGTATTCTGGGTCCCAAATCCGAAGACAGGCGCCGCTGTCGAGCCATCGTTTTTGAACGTCGGACGGACAGGCCCGGGCGGGTTGGAAATCAGACCGTTCTCCTGGTTTCCAAGAGTGTACTCGTCCCTGTATACGCCGAAGCCTCCCCGCAGAACCCACTGTCCTTTACCCCACGGGCCATAGGCAAAACCAGCACGCGGACTAAAAATCCAGTTCAGATCATGAGGGAACGTGTGGCTTCCCGCCTTGAATACGCCGTTGGCGATGCTGTCGGAGAACGAGGAAGTCGCCGCGGGATGAAAGTTTGCTAAGACCGTTCCTGCGAGCGCGGGATACGCATTCCCGAAGTTGTCGTAGCGAATGCCATAGTTCACCGTGAGCCTGGATGTGACCTTCCATGTGTCTTCAACGAATGCCCCGCCTGTCGTTTTGGCGTATCCATAGTTGTCGGCGAAGGGTTGGCCCGTTACGGGATTGAATGCGATATTCGTTTCCGTGAATGGATTGTCGTTGATCAGATTGATGATATTCGTATAAGTGAAGATTGGCTGACTGTATCTGCCTGCAAAGTATGCCAGATCGTCTCCATGCCAGCCCTCATATCCGACCTTGAAGGCGTGCCGGCCATGAATGTAAGTAGCGGCGTCCTTCCAGCGAAATCCGTGCTGGATATAGTCCTCATATGGATTGGGGGAGCCAAAACCTACACCCAGCCCGGTGATGTTTACGACTGGTACATCGAACAGGCCTTTGTTCGGTGTATATCCTTCGATCCTGTTGTAACCGAAGAAAGCCTCATTCAGCAGGTGGGCGGAGAAGGTATGTGTCTCATTGACTTGCAGCGAGAAAGTATAGAAATTGCTGCTGGTGGCAAAATCCGGCCGGGGGCTTGGCGCCTGGCTGGCAATTGTATTGCGAAAGAAAATCCCGTACAAACGGTCTCTGTCGAAGACCTTGTCGACACGCCCGCTGTATTGGTACGACGTATTGGGTGTAGGGGCGTTGAAAACACCCCGATCGAGAACCGGCGTGGAGCAAGGAATATTGTCGGTGCCCGGCGTATTGCACCCGGTATTGGCGGCGGTGTTTTGAGCGCCGAACACCTGCTGCGCATTCAGGGCCGATTGGAACACGGCGTTTTTCACCGGATACTTCGTGAACAAAGACGTTTCCAAGGTGTTCGGCCTGACCTGCTGTGCAAAGGCTACGAACGCCGGGTCCTCATAGGTGAGGCTGCTGTTGTTGGGAGCAAGTGCTCCAACCAGCGTCGTGGTGGCATTCGGAGTGGAGGAGTAGTACGGCTGCAGGGTGGCGAAGAAGAAGAGGCGTTGGTGCGGAACGATCGGGCCGCCAATGCCGAAGGAGAGATTCGTGGTATGGAACGACGCCGTGGACCCACCGTACTCGCCCCTCGCCTGCAGCCCCTGATACGCATAATAGCCGCTCGCGAAGCCGTGATACCCGGCCGTTCCTGCGCGCGACGACATCACGGTTTCGATCCCACTGGACTTGCCGTAGTCGACGGCATATGTGTTCGTCTGGACGTTGACCTCGGCGAGAGCGTCGACATTGGGAGTCAGATTATTTACACCCTGTCCAATGTCGCTGTCGACATCCAGTCCATCGACAATGAAGGTGTTTACGTTGCCGCCCCGGCCGCCTGAGCTGTAATGGTTGGTGGTCTCCGGATTGAAGGTCGTCGTGGCTGCCTGCACCCCTGTCACTCCGGGCGTAAGACCCAGCAACGACATCGGATTCCGGGTTGCCAAGGGCAGACTCTCCAGGGCCGACTCGTGGAGCGTCAGTTGTTCCCGGCTATCGGCGGCATCCAGAAGCGGCGCTTCCGCCGTAACCACGATGTTTGCCGTATCGCTCTCGACGTTGAGGGTTAGGGAAACGTCTCGAGTCTCTCCAGCCGAGAGGGTGAATCGCGCCTGGGCCGGCTGGAAGCCCTTTGCCGATGCCGAGATCTCGTACTCTCCGGGGCCGAGATTGGTGAAGCGATAGAGGCCCGATGCATCGCTGGCGCCAACCTGCCGTACCTTGGTTGCGGTATTGAGAAGCGCCATCTGCGCATTGGGTATGTTGGCGTCGGCCGCATCCTTCACGTTTCCCTGTACTCCCGCCGTAAACTGCGCCATAGCCGGGGAGCATGTCAGCAGAATGAGGCCAATGAGTGGACGCATTCCGTTAGAAAGGATTCTGCCTGAGTACTTCTCGGAACCATGCGGATATTGCAAGTTTGTCTCCTTATCGTGGCACTCGTGCGCTTCCGGACCAGTGCGCCATGAGCAACATACCAGAACAGAACGGGCGTATTGAGGGATTTCACCGATGCTTCACAGATGCATTTCCGAACCGTTGTGAAATGAATGGATTACCTGGCGTTCGTGGGTCCTGACTCAGCGGGTGATGCGCTGAAAAGGCGGTTTGTAACGTTGAGTCGAGGACTCCGTCGCTTGAAAGGGACAGGCCCATTCGTACTCCACTGGTACGGTTGGAATCAGGGCGTAATCAAAAATTTACCTGATGTTCATGTATCCGGCTGCAGGTCGTGATCTACTTGATCTGGGCATGGTGGCGAAATCAGAGCGTCGAGCGCAGGACGTGCCCTTTCCATCTCCCGGGCTTGAATCGGACATGGGGCGGCGCGAGTTAGTACACCGCGTCGTGCATTCTCCAACTTTCGCCCGCAGCGAGCGCCTGGCCACATTGCTTACGTACGTCTGCGATTTGATGTTCGAGGGACGCGCGGGCGAGATCAACGAGCAGAAGGTCGGCCAGGAGGTATTCGGCCGGTCTCCGGACTACGATCCAGCGGTGGACGGAATTGTGCGCAGCCAGGCAAGCCGGTTGCGCAAGCGCCTGGAACTGTACTTTCAACAGGAGGGTCTAGACGAGCCCGTACGAATCGTGATCCCCCGGGGTGGCTATGTGCCGGTATTCGAGCCGCAAATCCCATCCGCTCCCAGCCAATCTGTAATTGACCCCGCGTCTCCTCTGCCGGGGATAGCATCTTTCGCGACTGTGCGAGTGCCGAATGCCCGTCCTATCCATTCACAGCGCCAGCGGTGGCTGCCTTGGGGACTGAGCCTGGTGCTTGGCCTGCTGTTGGTGGCATTATGGGTGCTCGATCGTCAGCAGCCGCCGCTGCCCGCTGCTGTCCGGGTACATCCGTTTTGGAGCCGCCTTTTCACGAGTCATGAGCCCACGCTGATCGTGGCCCCGGATTCGGGTTTGGTGCTCTACCACGGCATGTAGGCGAAAGACATCGACCTGAAGGAATATCTAGAGGCTGGATACCGCTCCGAGCCGAACGGTCTACCCCAAACCAGTCCAACAGCATCGCAACAGGACTGGCTCCTCGACCTGGCTAATCGCCGGTATACTTCCATCGTGGATCTGCAGGCAATCCTCGCCATTCGGGATCGCGCCCGGACACTCGGAAGCGATGTCGCTGTCCGCTATGCCCGCGACCTGCGGCCCAACGACCTCAAGAGAGGCACCGTGGTTTTGTTGGGGGCCTATACGGCCAACCCCTGGATCGAACTCTTTGAGCCGAATCTGAACTTCGTGCTGAAGGATGATTATGTAAAGACCTTTGCCATCGTGAATCGCAGCCCTCAGAAGGGCGAGCCCGCTGGTTGGATCTCCTCCAGAAACGATCCACAGCGACGCGCCTTTGGCGTAATCGCTTATCTGCCGAACCTTGAAGGCAAGGGCAATGCTCTGCTCCTCGAGGGGACCGGGATGTCCGGCACGGAGGCAGCCATGGATTTCCTGGACGACGACACACAACTGCTGCCGTTCTTAAACCAGATCCGGCGCCCTGACGGCTCCATTCCTCATTTTGAGCTCTTGATCGAGACACGCAACATGGGTGCGAGCGCAGTTCAAAGCCACATCGTCGCCTGGCGCACCGGGAAGTAATGGAGTCTTCGTGTGAAGCTCTAATCTCTGAAGAGTTGCGCGCCGCGTTGCCGCTTGTTGACGATAGCCTACCCACTCTCCGCCCACCGCAGCACACGAAGTGCCCGCAGCGTATTCCAGCGGCTTGCCCGTCCTTTCGTTTCCATCGTAAAGTGCGTCTTGCCAGAGTAAACATTCTCCAGTAGCCACGTGCCCTCCGCGGTCCGCTTCTTCTCGATGAGTCCGAGCGCGTCCGACAGGCGCTCGTCCCTCGCCGCGCCGCTCGCGCGGAAATAATCCAGGCCGCGCAGAATGTCGAAGTGCCATTGCGGCGGGAAGGCTAGCCGCGTCATCGCCGATTTCACTACAAGGCCTGTGCGATGCGATTTGTACAGCCGGTGGAGCAGCAGGAATTCGCGCCCGCGAGCCTGTGCCTCCCGCGCAGCCTGCGCAGTGTGCGGGCGGAATCGCTCGTACTCCAGCAAGCCCTCGAGCGCCGAGATCGTGGTATGAAATGACCCATGAGTAGCCCCGGCATAGCCTTCCGTGGCGCGGCAATTCCAGCCGCCGTCCGCCATTTGCTGGGCGATTACGTGCTGGGCGAGCTGGTCGACGCGTGGGTCCGCGAGCCGGAACCAGGAGACGAGTGCCAGCACCATGCTCGAGATACAAGTTTCGCTGCGACTGTAACGGCGTGCGTAGAAATTGATGCCGCCATCCGCCCAGAAACCGGCGTCGAGCAGCACCTTGCAAGCGCGCAGAGCTTGTGGATGGCGCGGCGGCAAGCCACAAGCACGGAGTAAGAGCAGGGTGTACGTGGTAGACGTCCA
>Ga0182013_10002397_pt1 | contig 24509 bp, 22 predicted proteins | sample 612S2MmetaG_FD_120487 | JGI IMG/M metagenome (GOLD analysis project Ga0182013, IMG submission 120487) | Permafrost microbial communities from Stordalen Mire, Sweden - 612S2M metaG | ecosystem: Environmental > Terrestrial > Soil > Wetlands > Permafrost | place: Sweden: Stordalen | collected...
GCAGCTTGATTGCGGCAGAAGCCGCGGCGGGGTGGGGAGCCGTAGCCGGTTTGGCAGGAGTTTGGGCGGCCGCGGCAACTGTGCCGGCAACTAGGGCGAATGCGAAAAGAGTCAATTTCATTGAGTGTAAAGGCTCCAACTGTTTATGACGGAAGTGTATCAGGCACCTGGCGCCTGCGCCGCCCCGGATGCTTCCTCTCCGCTCGTCGGAAGCTCGTGCTTTCCCACCCATCGCGAAGGATGGAGCCCCAAGAAGGTGACACAAGCATCTTCGCCCACCTCCCGGACTCCACCTTTATAAGTCTTTATGCCCAAAGACTTACATTAAGGTATGGCTCCCGATCTGCTTCCCCTTCTACGCGCGTGCTGGCTGCCTGTCGCTTCGTTTTTTGCGGGCGTGCTGAATACGATTGCCGGGGGCGGCTCGTTTCTGTCGTTACCAGCGCTGTTCGCGAGCACAAGTGCGGCGGGTATTGGCGCCGTTTCAGCGCAGGCAACCAATACCGTTGCCCTGTGGCCCGGCCAGTTGACCTCGCTGGTGGCCTTTCGACAGCAGCTTCGCGTCTACCGGTTGAAGCTGATTCCGCTGGGAATTGCCTCAGGCGTAGGCGGATGGGTGGGCGGCTGGCTGCTTCTGCATACGGGGAACAAGCGATTCCGGGAACTGTTGCCCTGGCTGCTGTTGTTTGCCGCGACGATGTTTGCACTGAGCTTTCCACTGGGCCGATGGCTGGCTGCGCTCTCGGGGGGCAAGCGATACAACACCACCTTGTTGATCGGGATGGTGGTGGTGAGCGTTTACGTGGGCTATTTTGGCGCAGGCGGAGGGTTCCTGGTAATGGCCCTGCTTGGATTCTGCGGCGTTCACGACATCCACGAGATGAATGCCTTGAAGGTTTTGACGGCAGCGGTTTCGATCGGGATTCCGTCAATCAGTTTCATTATCGCAGGAAAAGTGGCATGGCAATTCTGCCTGGTGATGGCGGTTCTGGCAGCGGCGGGCGGCTACCTGGGCGCGCACTACAGCCGCAAGGTGAACCAGCGGGTAATGCGCTGGTCGGTGGTGGTGATTGGATTTGTCACCGCTGCCTATTTCTTCCTGCAGAATTATCTGCGGCACCCATGACAGCCGTCCCAGGCAAGAGCCGGCAAAGTTAGCGGCGCTCGAGTCCCACGGATCCTCGCAGTTTCCGCCTCTCTTTTACCCTGCGATCAATGCCGCGAGAAGCGCCGTGCGGTGGGCCAGGTGCTCGAGCAAAATGGATTCGTGGCGGGCATGGGCGCCTTCGCCGACAGCGCCCATGCCGTCGAGAGTGGCAATGCCGAGGGCCGAGGTGAAGTTGCCGTCGGAGGCGCCGCCGGTGGCAGCCTCGTTCAGAACGAAACCGAGTTCCGCGGCCAGGGATTGAGCGTTGCGGAAGAGCTTGACGCCGCCGCGAGTGCGTTCCATGGGCGGACGGTTGATGCCGCCGGTAACGGTGAGTTTGCAGCGCTTGTCGCCAGGTTTGAGGGCGGCGAACTTGCGCTCGATGCGCGCGCCATCGGCTTTGCGGGCGATCCGCACGTCAACTTCGGCCCAGGCGTGGGCGGGGATGACGTTGGTTTTGGAGCCGCCTCCGGCCAGGCCGACGCTGACGGTCAGGCTGCGCTGAAGATCGGTCCAGGTACTGACTTTTTCAATCAGATGAGCTAATTCGCGAAGGGCGCTGACCCCTTTTTCGAAGTCGACACCCGCGTGGGCTGCGATCCCTTCAATCTCAATGCGCCAGTTGCCGGTTCCCTTTCGAGCGGTTTTGTAGGCAAGGCCCTGCGCCGGCTCGAGAACGTAGACGGCCGAGCACTCCGCGGCCAGGTGTTCGGTGATGGGCCGCGAAACGGGGCTGCCAATTTCCTCATCGCTATTCAGCAGCAGGATCACCTGGCGGGTAAGGTTTCCGGCTTCAAGCAGCATTTCGAGGGCCGTAAGGGCCATCGCCACGCCGGCTTTCATGTCGAGGACTCCAGGACCCCACAGGCGGCCATCGCTCAAGCGCAGCGGCATGGTTTTGAGCGTGCCGAGCGGCCAGACCGTATCGAGGTGGCCGAGGATCAGGATCGGCTGGATAGATTTCGATCGAGGGCCGAAGCGAAGCTCGAGTACATCGCCGAAGTCGCGCTGGCGATGACGCCGCACACGCGCTCCCAGGCTGCGGGCATGGGCGACGACAAGATCCACGCAGGCATCGACGGCCGGCTTTTGGTCGGACGGAGACTCAGCCTGCACCAAGTTACGCAACAGGGCGAGAAGCCCCGGCTGGCTGCGCCGCGCGCCGGCGAGCAAAGCGCGGGGGGGGATGGGGCAATCAGAAGTTGTGGGCATGGAAATTCACCTAGCCGGAAGCCGAAGCCCCCGCAGAATGTAGAACTTCCCGATTCTACGACGTTTTTACATAGCGGCGCTTGCCGATTGGAGTGCGGACGCGGGAGGGTAATTTTTGCACGGTTTTGAAGGGGCATTGTGCCAACGAGAGGCAATGTGTGGCAATAATGCCACAGTCCCGAGAAGACGAGTTCCGTCTAATCTAACCGTACGATTCCAAGTTTCGTGATGGAGAGGGATGATTGGCGGGTTTGGCCCATCTTGAACAGACAATTGCGGAGTCCATAGCCATTGAAGGAATTGGGCTTCACTCGGGCGCGCCGGTTACCATGCGCCTGCTTCCGGCTCCGGCGGGGTCGGGGATTGTGTTTCGGCGCACGGATCTCGACAACTTTGAGATTGCGGCCAACGGGCGCAACGTGGCCAAGGTTAGCTATGCAACCAGCCTGATGCGGCAAGGGGTGCTGATTTCGACGACAGAGCACCTGCTCTCGGCTCTGGTCGGCATGGGCATCGACAACGTAATCGTGGAGTTGGACAACCTGGAGCTGCCCATTCTGGATGGGAGCGCGCTCCCGTATGTGGACGCGATTCGAACCGTGGGCATCCGGACGCAGCGGCGGCGGCGGGAAACGATTCGCGTGTTGCGTGCCGTGGAAGTTCGCGAAGGCAACAAGTTCATCGGCGTGTATCCGGGCTCGGGGTACAGCATTCAGTACACAATTGATTTTCCGGCTCCGATCGGGCGGCAGGCAACAATCGTCGACCTGGCGGCCGAGACCTACGGCGAATGGATTGCGCCGGCACGGACATTTGGATACAAGGCGGACGAACAGAGACTGCGCGACATGGGCCTGATTCGGGGTGCCAACGCGGGCAACGCAATCATTTTGGGAGTTAAGGGCCCTGAGAATGGTCCGCTGCGTTTTGACGATGAATTTGTCAGGCACAAGGTTCTGGATTTGATCGGGGATCTGGCGCTGGCGGGTCGCCGCATCGAGGGTCATGTTGTGGCGGAGCGCGCGGGCCATGCGATGCACACGGCGCTGGTGTCGCGCCTGCTGAAAGACCGCTCGGCCTGGGAGCTCGCGCATGTACCTGTCGAGACAGAAGCTCCGAGACGGCGTGGGCATGAAACGGCGGCAGACGACGTATTGGCAAGCCCTGTGCTGATGAGCGCCTGACAGGCTGCGGAAAAACTCCTTAATGTCTGCGTTTTGAAAGGGCACGACTCCACAGCTTGGTGAAAAACTCATATTCCGTATTTGGGATCGCTTTGTAATCAGGGCACGACTTTAGTCGTGCCAATAAAGCCAATCAATGGTGGTCTTTAGCCCCTGCAAAGGCCCATCGAGGTGTTCTTTCCAAAGGAAGACTTTTCACCAAGCTGTTTAGTCGTGCCGAATAGGGCCCACAAAATCCATCCGCTTTAGCCGCCGAGGGATGGTCTCCTCGAATTCGCCGCAGATTCCCAGTTTTTCCGCAGCCGCTTATGCCGGGATTGAAATGCACATGTTGGAATTCAACCGGCGCTGAGTGCAAAACTGCATTGTTACCGCGGAGGCACTTCGCGTGGCATGGGTCGGGTTTTGGCGGCGGCACCCAACCAGGCAACGATTAAGATAGCCGGGTGGACGTTGAGTCCGAGCATATCGATTTCTTCGGAACCGGGAGTTGAAAACACACAGGATGGCCACGAACGCGCCCAACACGCTCCGCATACCCATGGTTCTGCTGGCGGCTTTCGATTTGACTATCCTCGCCGTTCATCTCTGGCCCTGGCCGGAGATTGTGAACCTGCCTGGGAACGGCACGGTTGCGTTTGATCCGGTGCTCAGCTTGTTGGCGATGATCGCTTTGATTCCGTGGATTTCAAGCGGCATCAAGGAACCGACGGCGAAGGCTTTGTCCGCCGGTGCAATGACGGGGGTGGTAGCAGGGGTTGTTCTGATAGCAAACGTGGTATTGGAGAGCCACGACGGCGTTCAACCTGTGTTTTTGCGCCCGGCTCTGCTCGGTTTGGCCGCCATCCTCTGGGGCGTGGCGGGTATGCGCGGTGCGCGCGCGGCAGGCAGTGCAGGCATGGGCGCACTGGCTGGGTTGTGGGGCGCTGTGGTCAGTTGCCTGATGGCATGCGCTGCGGTGCTTGGACAGTTTTATCTGACCGCGGGGACGCAGAACGCGCCCGACCCGTGGAAGGAATACCAGGGATTGGCAATCGGAAACACGGCCATGCAGGAGCTGGTGCATACGCTCAACACCGCCACTGGATTTCTGCTTATTGGCCCACTCGCCGGAGCGGTTGTCGGCTTGATCTTCGCTTTCTTCTCCCAGGGGCAAAAGGGATAGCTGGAGTTCGAGGGCGCCCTCACAATCTCCTGCTGTGGATGAGAAGGTTCGCGCTTTCCGGGACCTCAAAATCAAGACCCTGATGCTCAGCGTCTGCCAGATTCTCAAGAGAACAGAATGCACATGGGCGCGGTGACGGTGATTGTCTTGCCACTTTCGGCAAGGACGCCGGTTTGCGGATTGCGCGCAAAGACTGAGATGTTGTTCGAATCCTGATTTGCGACAAGCATCCAGCGCTCGGTCGGATCGAGAGTGAAGTTGCGCGGAATTTTTCCGCCGCAATTCGAGCGCTTCATGGGCGTCAGAGCTCCAGTCTGCGGATCGGCGCGGAAACTGTAGAGGAAATCGTTGTCGCGGTTCGCGAAGTAAACAAAGCGGCCGGATCGGGTGATCACCGTGTCGCAGCAGCGGGTTGGGCCATGGTATCCCTCGGGAAGCAGTTCGATCGTGGTGGCGCGCGTCAGGCTGCCGTCTTCCTTGTTCCAATCGAGAACGTCGACGGTCGAGTTGAGCTCGTTGACGCAGTACGCCGTGTGTCCGTTGGGATGGAAGTGAAGAGTGCGGCAACCAGCGCCCGGCTGAGCGTGATAGGTCCCGGCGGGGGTGAGCATCGCGGTTGCGGCGTTGAGCTTGTAGATGTGGATGCAGTCGCCGCCCAGGTCGTTGATGTAGGCAAAGCGATTGTCGGGCGAGAAAGACGCGAAGTGCGCGTGCGCGCTCTGCTGGCGATCCGTGTTGGGGCCGTGCTGGGTGTAGTGCTCGGTCCAGACGACGGGGCTGAGCCGGCCATTGGTGACTTTGAAGCTGGCAGCGCTGCCGCCGCCGTAATCGGCGGAGAGAAGCACTCGCCCCGTGTGGTCGAGGGCGACGTGGCAGGTGCCAGCGGCGGCGGAGTTTTGTGCGGAGAGTGGCTCAAGCTCCCCGTTGCGCACACTGAAGCTCGCGACTTCACCGGTGGGCTTGCCGTTGAACGTGTCGACCTCTGCGGCTGCGAAAAGAAAATTATGGGCGGGCGAGAAGGTAACCCAGTCGACGGTGTTGATTTTCGCGGCAACACCGGCGGGAGTTAGATCGCCGGTAGCAGAGTTCCAGTTGAAAGCGAGAATGCCGTCAGGCGTGCCCGTGCCAACGAAGATCCGTTGTTGGCCGGCTGCGGCCAGCGAGCGGCGAGACGCGACGGTGAGGGCTACAGCAGAAGCAGCGGCAAGGAATGTGCGGCGGGAAGGATTGGCCATGGCAAAGAAATTGTACTTCGCCGGGCCATGGGACGGTTCGAGCAGATCGAGCTTCTACACTGATCGCATCCCGTCAAGGACGCGGAACCTTTGTCGCATTTCATCAGCTTTGTGCGAATACCGGCGCTGGCGATTCGGCAGCATCTGCGGCCCTTGCCGCGGCTCGGCGTGCTGGATGAGGATCGCGTGCGCATGCGGGTGTGGCCGAACGACATCGACCTGAACCTGCATTTAAACAATGCGCGCTACCTGAATCTGATGGATTATGGCCGCACGCATCTGCTGGCGCGGTCGGGATTGCTCGAGCACATTCTGCGCTCGCGATGGCAGCCGCTGGTGGGCGCCGTGTGGATGACATACCGGCGGTCGCTGCCGGTGTTTTCGCAGTTCACGCTTGCATCGCGGCTTGTTTGTTGGGATGAGCGATGGTTCTACCTGGAGCAGACATTTACCGGACGCGATGGGTTGGCAGCGGTGGGATGGGTGAAAGCAGTCCTGCGCGATCCGCTTGGAATTGTTGCGCCGCAAAAAGTGATTGACGGCGTTGCGCCGGCCGCGGTCAGCCCGCCCATGCCCGAGAGCATTGCGACATGGAACGAGCTGACGCGCGAGAAGCTGGCCGGCAGCTGAGGCGCTATAGCAGTTTCGGAATTGGTGTAGACCGGAAGCACACACCTCAAGTGGCTTTTTCCTCAAGAAAAAGCCACCTTCACAGCGATTAAAAAGTCTACGTGCATTCCGAAACTGCTCTAGTGTTGCAGGTGAAACACGACGTTCACGGTCGTCTCAACTTCGACGGGGTCCCCGTTGAGCATGTACGGGCGATAGCGCCATTCCTTCACCGCGTCGAGCGCTGCCTGTTGCAGCATGGCAGGCCCTGAGACGACGCGAAGATTTTCGACGGTTCCGGACTTGGAGATTGTGGCAGCAAGCACGATCGTCCCTTCGACGCCCGCAGCCTTGGCGATGGCCGGATAAAGCGGAAGATCTTTGCGGATGGCAATGGATGCGGCTACGCCGGAAGAGATGCGCACCGGCGCCGCTGGTTGCGCATGCACGACACGAGGCGCGGATTGGGTATGAAAGGCATCGCCGGGGCCGTTCGAAGAGCCTGAACCGAAGTCCATGGTGGCGAGGTTAGCAATTGCTTCCGGTTCTGGCGTCGACGGGACCACGATGGTATTTGGTATCTGCCGAGGCGCCGTGAGGTATCCATTGAACATCTCGGTCGGTGCGGGTGTACCGTGCAGTGGCGGCCTGGGTTGCACCGGCGGAGGCGGCGGCGGCGGCACTTCCATGAGGAAGGCTGACGACATGCGCGGCAAAGCTTCGGGGTAGATGAGCGGAATAAGGATCAACCCCAGCAGAATTGCCGTGTCGAGTACCAGAGCCGCGAGCATCCAGCCGCGGCTGCGGGTGCGGATTTTCCCCGTCGATTCAAATGTGGAGTCTTCAAACATCGGGTGCCTCCTTGAATTCAGCCGCACCGGCCGGGAGGGGACGCGCAGGCGGGCGAGCCGCTCTGCGCACATGATCATCGGGCGATCAAGAGCGCGGGGAGCGGTGCGCGAAGCATCGCATTCATCCCAATCGGAACCACTGTGCTGGTGTAGACACCACGCGCTGCGCGAGTGTTCCCGAAAAAATTGAACGAGCGCGCGATCACTGCCAATAAGAAGGGCGCATCTATGAACGAAGATGCGCCCCTTCGTTCTCGCAGCAGAACTACTCCGGCAAAAAGAGCTTGCCTTTGATCGTGAGAGATTGATTGACGGCCTGCGCGCTGGTATCCGGCTGGCCTCCGCCGACGAAGACCTTGTACTGGCCTTCAGCAATGATTGGCTCTCCAGCTTCGGTAACACTGCTCAGATCGCGCGGGTGCAACATAAAGTGCAAGGTCTGCGTTGCGCCGGGATCGAGGTGAACGCGCTGGAAACCGCGCAGGGCTTTCAAGGGTGTACCGGGAGCTTTGGGAAATTCAAGATAAAGCTGCGCGACTTCATCGCCGGCCTTCTTGCCGGTGTTCGTGACGGTTACAGTCACCGGAACGGATTCACCTGCGGCAACCTCACCCGTCGGAACGGTAAGTGCGCTGTATGCGAATGTGGTGTAGCTGAGGCCATAGCCGAAGGGGTAGAGCGGTGTGCCTTCGAAGTAGCGATAGGTGCGGCCCTTCATGGCGTACTCTTCAAAGGGCGGAAGCTGCGAAACATCTTTGTAGAAAGTGACCGGCAGTCTTCCGGCAGGATTGTTTTTCCCCGAAAGTGTTTCGGCGACCGCAGCGCCGCCTTCTTCGCCGGGATAGAACGCGTCGAGAATGGCGTTGGCGTGATCCTTAGCCCAGTTCACGCCGAGTGCGCTGCCATTGGTAAGCACAACCACGAGTGGCTTGCCGGTTGCGCCGAGCGCTTCAATGAGCTCTTCTTCGGGTTTGGGCAGATCGATGCTGGTGCGATCGCCGCCTTTGAAGCCCTCTTCACTCACCTGCATCTCTTCGCCTTCGAGTTCGCTGGTAATGCCGACAACGGCAACAACGACGTCGGCGGCCTTGGCAGCATCCACAGCAGCGGGCTGCGGCTTCAGGTCGACTTTGGACCACTCGAGTTTGGCCGCGACTTCGTCGCTTCCAAATCCGAACGCCGCATCGATCGCCAGCTTCTCTGGCTTGCCGCCTTCCATGTGGACACGGCCCAGCTTGGCCTCTTTGCCATTGCCGCCGTAAGAGGATGTGACGCTCTTGCCGTCGAGCTGCATGCGGAAGAACCCGGATGCGGCCAAACCGAGGTTGTAGTCCCCTGTTTCGGGAGCGGTGAGCATCCCCTCCCAATGAACCGACAGCGGCTTGACCGTAGCTGTTTCCGAAGGCACATTCCCGGCGGTGAGATCGACCGTAGGCTCGACGCGCTCGGCGACAGGCTTGCCGTTGGAGGGGTTATTCAAATTCGACATGTCGAGCTTGGAGTAGCTTGCCTTGATGCCGGGCTTGCCGTCCGTTGTGAGCGCAGAGGCGGGCACCGGTTCGGCATCGTGCCCGAGAAACTGCGTGCCGGCAATATAGTTGATTTTCGCGCCCTTGAACTCGTCGCGCAGGCCTTCAAGGATCGAAACGGTGTGCGTGGGAACGCCGTTGTAGTTGCCGAGCAGCACCTTGGTCTGATCAGCGAGCGGACCAACCACGGCGATTTTGATTCCTGAAGTTTTCAACGGCAGAACACCGTCATTCTTCAGCAGCACCATCGACTCATTGGCGAGCTTGCGCGCCAGTGCGCGATGCGTGGCGCTGTCAAGAAGCTTTTCGTCGATGCTGTTATACGGGACCATCTCCGGAGGATCGAACATGCCCAGCTTCATGCGCGCCGTAAAGAGGCGCGTGAGTGCCGTGTCGATCTCGCTTTCCTTCAGATAACCCTGATTCACGGCGTCGAGATACGGCTTGTAATCATGATCGTCCTTCACCTTGAAGGTGAAATCGACACACTCGTTGTCCATGCCGCGGCGAACACTCACAGCGGACGACTCCGCTTGCGTGTTGTTGAACTTGTGCCCGTTGTGAATGTCGAGAACCGCGCCGCAGTCGGAGACGACGTAGCCCTGGAAGTTCCACCAGCCGCGCAACTCATCCTCAAGAAGAAACTTGTTGGCGCAGGCAGGCTCGCCGTTGATGGAGTTGTACGCGCACATCACGGAGCCCGCTTTGCCCTCGGTAACAGCCGCGCGGAAGGCCGGCAGATAGGTGTCGACCTCGTCGTGCTTGCTGATGGAAACGTCGGCGTTGTGGCGCGTTGGCTCGGGTCCGCTGTGCACGGCGAAATGCTTGGGTGTGGAGATGACGCGGTAGTAGCGCGGATCGTCTCCCTGCATGCCTTTCACGAAGGCCACGCCCATGCGGCCGGTGAGGAAGGGATCTTCGCCGTAGGTCTCCTGTCCGCGGCCCCAGCGCGGATCGCGAAAAATGTTAATGTTGGGAGCCCAGAAGTCGAGGCCTTCGAAGATGTTGCTGTGGCCTGCGCGGACGTCCTGCGCGTGCTTGATGCGGCCTTCGGTGCCGATGGCCACCGCCATCTCGTGAATGGCGGGAGTGTCGAATGTGGCGCCGAGACCGATGGGCTCAGGAAACTCCGTGGTGCCGTTCACAGCCACGCCGTGCAATGACTCGCTCCACCAGTCGTACGCAGGTACTTCGAGCCGCGGAATGGCGCGCGCCTGGTTGACGAGCTGGGTCGCTTTCTCCTCAAGGGTCATGCTCTTCACAAGCAGAGCGGCTCGCTGCTCGGGCGAAAGGCTGGTATCGAGCCAGGCGGCCTTGGCCGTCTCTTTCGCTGGTTTTGAAGCCTCCTGGGCGCGGACGTTGGCAACTGTGACGGCTAAAACAAGAGCCAGAAAGACGAGCAGACTTGCGAGCTTCTTCATTCGATCTCCCGAAATTGGGCGGCCTGCTTTTGGCCCGTCCGCTGGTTGGCGACAGCCATGGCATAAGCCGCTCTTCGGGAGGCAACGTTAACGCGTGCGGGTTCGAATGTCAAGCGACGGAAGTACGAGCAGAGCCGCGAGTAAATCGCTTGACCCCGCCCTAGCGATAGTACGGTGGATACGGCGGATACTGCGGATTGGGCGGATAGGGTGGGTAGGTTGGGTGCGCGTAGACCACGTAGGGTGAGGGCGCGACAATGGCCCAGATCAGCGCGATAACCCAACCAATGAATGTCCAGCCAAGAAAGAGATTGAGCAACGTGATCGCGGCGCGCTCGTGCAGGTGACGGTGGCCGGCGATAAGAGCCGGCAGAAAGTAAAGGGCGAAGAGAAAGAGCAGGTGGATCATGGGTCGTCACCTCCGTGGGCGGAGACAAACGGTTGCAAGGCAGCCCGAGCCGCAGCCCACTCCGATCATGGATACGATGTAACCTTTTCGAAAGTTCCACGTAAGGCTGGACAGAGGCGCTCAATGACCGGCGGCTCGGAGCAAGGCAACAACGACCGGCAAACCCAGGAGCAGTTGCTCGCCTTCCGCCACGGCAATGTGGATGCATTCGAGCAACTCTTCCGGCTGCATCAGCGGGCGGTCTACCGCTGGATTCTGCACATCGTGCGCAATCCCGCCGAGGCAGAAGACCTGACCCTTGAAACGTTTGTACGCATTTACCGGGCGCACGCACGCTTTGACCCGGCGCGCGGGTTTGAAGGGTGGGCGCGGACCATTGCCACGCACGCAGCTTTGGACTGGATGCGCAGTTCGCGAGCCGAAAGAGCGTTGAGGTTTGAAACGATGGAAGATCCACCGGCGCCAGCGGGAATCGACGCCGCGATGTCGGCTGAAATTCGTGCCAGGATCATAAGGGCGATGGGCCGGCTGCCGCCGAAGTTGCGCATCGCTGCACTGCTCGCTGGAGTCGAGGAGCGGCCGCACAAGGAAGTTGCGCAGGCGCTTGATATTTCAGTTGCGGCGGTGAAGCTGCGCGTATTCCGGGCCGTGCGTTTGCTGAAAAGAGACCTCGAAGGACAAGGGATCAGACCATGAATGTTGAAGAGCACGATCGCCTGAAGAAACTGCTGCACACCGCTCTGCCTCCTGTGGACCTGAACCCCGAACCCGCGCGCGATCTGTGGCCCGCGGTGCTGAAGCGGCTCAATGCGAAGCAACCGATGCCACCCTGGTACGACTGGGCGCTGCTCGCCGGACTCGTCGGCATGCTCGCGCTCTTTCCATCCGCAATTCCCGTAATCCTCTACTACCTGTGAAACCGGCGGAAGCAGGCCTCCGAGGCTGCGGAACAACCATGGAAGGTAAGCGTGAAGGGTACGGGCTTCAGCCCGTACGTTGACCTCTTTGAAGTGAGTCTGGGCTTTAGCCCCCTAAGGAGATCATCTTCATTTGCCACCTTCGCGGATTTTTTCAGCAGCCTCTTCCGCCAGAACCGACGGCCTGCAAGGAGAACGCAATGAACACCCATCCGTATCTACGCGCCTATGTCGCAGGAATCTTCGCGCCAACCCTGGTCCTGCCGCTCATGCTGACAGTCTTCATTCTTTTGCGCATTGGGCTGAAGTGTCCGGTGCCCATTGAGCAGGCAATGATCTTCCCCATGGCGATTGTGCCGTCGCTCTTCGGTTTGTGGAACATGCTCTGGCTGCGATCCCATGGCAGGACGGGAGCCCCGATCGGCCTGCACGGAGCGGTGCTTCCGCTGCTGATGGCTCCCGTGGGAGCCCTGGTCGCTGTGGCGCTGGGCGTTCTTCAATTCGCCGGAAACGGAGTGGTGTGGTTCCAGGCCCTGCATGTGCCGTATGCCTTGATTGCCCCATGCTTCCTGGCCGCGCTGGCGGGCTACTACCTCGTCTGGAAGTACATCGTGGGCACCATCAACCGCATCCTCGGCATCGCCTAGAAGCAAGGAAACACGGGTGCCCCCGACCCGATGGCCTCCCGGAGGGAGAGCCCGAACTTTGCCACGGGTGAAACCCGTGAACCCAAGCCCGAGCGAGGGGCAAACACCGGGACCACCGCTCGTGGCCTCCCGGAGGGAGGGCCCAAACTTAGCCACGGGTAAAACCCGTGGACCAGCCCCCCAGGACCCGCGCCGCCCCGGAGGGTCGGCGTGAATCCACAATACGCAATCGACGCCTGGGACCGCGGGTCCGGCACGGAGCCCACCGCTCGAGGCCTCCCGGAGGGAGAGCCCGATCTTAGCCACGGGTGAAACCCGTGGACCAGCTCGCAGGGGATATATAAACCACCTTGTGCGGTCGAGAATCTCAAGGGTGGATTGAACTGGGTGTCGCCCCGCCCCCTGCATTTGGGAATCGGGTCTGTCGCACCCAGAGGGTTCATCGCCCCGGAAGGATGTCAAGCAGCTCAATCTTCTCACTGAAGATTTCCGTGAATTAGCCACAGTTTTATTGCAGGCAATTACGGGGCATGGGTTCAGAATCAATTCAACGATCTGCTTCCAGCACCTGAAAAAGGGGGCTGGACACAGATTCCAGCGGCTTTTGGACCCGGGACCGGCCCGTAACCCCTTTGTTCTCTAGATTCTGCAAATAACTTGTTTAGAATCTAATTTTTACGAGGAGACCCTCCCGCTAACCCGCTGAAAATAGGGAATTTCCGTACAGAAATACCCTTTTTTTCTTTTTTTTATTTCGCCCGATTGATCTTAATTTTCAGGCGAGAAAAAATCTGACAATCCGGCGCGCTCCGCGTGCGCGGCCATCGTCGCCTGGATCTCGAGAGCCAGCGCCAAAGCATTTCTGCCTTGCTCTGCGGTCACCCGTGGAGGCCGCCGGGTGCGCACTGAATCAAGAAAGGACTCAAGCTCAAGGCGTAACGGCTCGCCGGGCGCGACCGTGGGCTTTGAGAAGCTGAGTCCGGCCTTGAGGTCTTCGCCCTTCTTGAATCGCGCCACGATTGAAGCGATAACCGCGGGATCGATCTTCGCCATGGCCGCGAATTGAGCAATCAGGGCTGGGTCGAGTTTGGCCAGGTCGAGTTTTCCGGATGCGATTGCGTCGGCGATTCCCTGGGGCAGAACGGCCGTCACCTGCGGAGGCAAAGCCGCCAGCAGTTCCGCGGGCGAAGATCCCGCACCGTTCTCATCGATGCCGATGACCAGCAGATCGCGGCGCGCGTAGTCGATTGAAACGTATTGCCGTGGCTCGAAAAAACGCAGTTTGCGCACGCGCTCGGTGGAGACGCGTGAGGCTGTAAAGTTGGCGACGCATCCGGATTCGAGCTCCACGCGAACGTTGGCGATGTCGACCTTGGGCGAGAGAATGGGCAGGCCGACAGCCCGAACCTCGCGCACCGGGGAGTTGGCGAAGGTGAGCACGATGTCAAGGTCGTGAATCATCAGGTCGAGCACGACATCCACATCGAGGGAGCGCGGCGTGAAGACTGAGAGCCGGTGCGCTTCAAAAAACATGGGACGGCGCAGTTTGGGCTCGACAGCCAGCACGGCCGGGTTGAAGCGTTCGAGATGCCCGGGCTGCAGGATCCGCTGGTGTCGGGCGGCCACCGAAACCAGGTCGTCGGCTTCGGCCAGCGAGGCTGCGAGTGGTTTCTCAACCAGCACATCCAGGCCCGCCTCAAGCAGAGGCATGGCGACGGAATGATGATGAATGGTGGGGACGGCGACGCTGGCGGCATCGAGGTGCAGATCGGCGCGAAGCAACTCGCCGACGGATGGAAAGACAGGAATGCCGTATGCGGAAGCGGTATCGGCAGCTCGAGATGCATCGGGTTCAATAGCTGCTACCAGCGAGACGCCCAGGTTGGCAGCTTCGAGCTCACGATAGACGCGAAGATGATTGCGGCCAAATGCACCGGCTCCGGCAACAGCAACGCGGAGGATGGGTTCTCCCGCTATCGCGCGGCCTCCGCTTTCCCTTCGACGGCCTTCAGGCAACGGCCGTAAAGTTCCAGCAACTGGTTCACGTGCTCTTCGGGCTTGGCGGTGGATGCACCGCTAAAGCCGGTAGAAGCGACTGCGGCACGGCCAGTTCCAGTGGTGGATGCAACGAACTTGAGAAGGTCGAGTGCGATATCTTCATTGCGGCGGGCACCGAAGGCCGCGCCATTGGGGGCGTCCATAACGAAATTATCTCCAGAAGGATGCTAGCAGAAACGACCGGCCGCGCAAGGCAGGCCCGCGGCTCCGCAGAGTATCGAGCGGGTGTTCGCAGGGCAGGAAGCTGCTTGAAAGAGCCAGTGCGTTCGATGCAGGTTTTCTCGATGGGCCGATCCTGATAAACTGGTTCCTGCTGTTTGCGCAGGCGCGTAGCTCAGTTGGTTAGAGCGCTTCCTTGACACGGAAGAGGTCGCTGGTTCGAGTCCAGTCGTGCCTACCATATCCAATTTAAAATCAGTTGATTACGGGTTTGACCTCTTCTTTCTGGACCCGTCGTGGGTTCGGATGGGTTCGATCGCTTGACAGCCCGGAAAGACTGGTGCTATCGCCCATGAGGGTTTTAAAAGCCACATCCTGCGCGGCCCGCCGTTCACCGGTGACAGTTTGTTGGTAGATGTCCATGGTGATTCTGGAATTCGCGTGCCGAAGCATCTCCTGTGCGACCTTGACATCGGCACCAGTTTGGCGAAGCAGGTTTGCCATGCCGTGGCGGAACGCGTGCCAGCCGATGTGCTTTTTGATGCCCAGCGTTTCAAGTGCTGGACGAACGTGGCGACGGAGAGTCATGTCCGGCGAAAGAGGTTTCTCCCCGTTCTTCCGAATTGAGGGGAACAAAAAGTCCCTCTTGGAGCGATAGAGAGAAGTCTTCCTCCAACTCTTGAGTTCCTCAATTACCATCGGTGGCAGCGGCACAGGCTTCTTCGAGCCGGCCGTCTTCACATCACCCTCAACGTTGCGGACGATGGAATGAGTGACACGGACCAACTCCTGTTCGAAGTCAATGTCTTCCCAACGAAGGGCGAACAGTTCACTCCGCCGCAGAGCTGTCGACCCGTCGAGCATTACTATCGCGCGTTCCCGTTGATCGAGTTCGCAAACCAGGCGACGGAATTCTTCCGGTGTCAGAGTCTCTGGATCCTTGAGCCGCTTGGATGATGTGCGAACCGCCGTGATGGGGTTCTCCGTCGCCCATCCGTAGCGAATGGCATGAGAGAACATCGCCGACATTACGCTGCGGACTTTGCTCTTGCTTCCCGGGCTGGCGGATTTGCCGTCCCGGCGCTTGAGTTCTTTGAGCCAGTTCTCAACATGAATGGCAACGATCGACGCCAAATCGCAATCGCCCCATCGCGGGATCACCTGATTATTGATGATGTTCTTGTAGCCCTCTCGCGTCGAGAACGCCTTATCGGGTGCCTCGTTGCTCAGATAGTGAGCAGCGAGTTGCTCGATGGTCATGGGGGCGAAGGCTGCCCCCTCGTTAATGTTGACCCTGAGTAGTGTCAGCGCCTTCTCCGCGTCCTTCCGCTTCGGGAATTCGGCGACGGTGCCGACGATCTTCCTCTTGTAAACGCTTCGGCCGTTCTCCTTCGTGTAGTACCGGAAGGACCATACGTCGGGCTGGCCTATGCGCTTCATGATGGTCAGGGAACCTTTTTGAAATCGTTGCGCCTGCATGCGGATCTTCTCCTTTGCAAGCGCACTGATGGCTTCCGTCGAGTCTACAACGACTGAGCAAGAGGTCATGGTGTCTGCGCTCATGCCGCCACCCCGGCGTCCGTCTGGCTGAACAGCCACGCGATCAGTTCGTCCTCGAAGAAGCGCCAGTACTTCTTCTTGCCCTGCCCCATCGGATGCGCGGGCAGATAGCCCTGTCGTGCCCAGCGTGTGATCGTCTTGTCGTCAAGACCAAGGAAGGCTGCAGCCTGTTGAGGGGTCATTGGGGTGCGGGGTCGTTGCAGAGTAACCTCGCGCGAAGCAGACGGGTCAGGGTGAGGTGCTGATTGGATTCCAGGCAAGTGGTTCTCCGTTACGGTTGGCCGGCTCTGGCCGGCGCACGTAACGGCGGATCGGTGATATGCAAAAAACAGCCCTGGGATGGTTCTTGTGTCGAAGAATGCATGGCACTCCCTCCGATCGTGTTCGAATCTCTGCTATAGCCTTTTGTCACGCACTTAACCCTATTCGGCGATACTCTTCAACGTCGGCGGGGAAGCCAATGAGAGACTGCTTCCTCTTTTTGGTTTGCACCTTCCGCCTTTCGTCATAAGGATGCGGCAACGTCTTTGTCTTTCAAATCTGTCCAGCTTCGCCATTCGGTGGTCCGCGACCTCGCTGGCCCCATTACTCGGAAGAGCGAAGCGATAGTGCATTTACTTTCAGTGGTTTGCTTTGTTTTCCACATCGAATGTAAAAGGTGCATAATGCTTCTATCATGAAAACCTACGACGATGAACCGCAGCCTTGCAGACTGGGCATTCGTAGGCACGGTTTCGCTCGGTCCACCGGACCTTGTCGGCCTCGACGATTTGCCTAGTGCGGCGGTCCCTTGCATAGTCCATTGATTGTAATTAGGGTACATCTTGTTCGTTGCGACATTTCACTCCACTTAAGTGTTACCCGCAGATTCGCTGCAAGGATTTTGTAGCACTTGAGGAACTAAGGCAATCGAGGATCATGTAGAGAAATGTGGCCGGTGGCGGGATGATTGCAAGACGTGTATGACTTCGCCTGGCTCTGACCTAGGAGTAGCCGCATCAAGCTGCCCGCAGTGAGGCACAAATCTCGAAGAACCATGCCGGCATCGGATGAATCAGGTCCCAGTAGATGCTCATTGGGCGGCTTCCTGAATGGGAAACATAGCGAACCGGGCCCAGAAACACAAAGGCGTCGCTATTGGTGGGTCTCACAAATAGCAAAATCGTGCATCCGTTCTCGCTCTGTTCCACATAGCGGCGACCCGTCGGTGAACTCTCCCCAGTGGTGCTTTGAGATTGCCAATGGAATCGCGTTGGACTGATGGCGAAATCCTCGTAGCGTGTGGTCGGGGAAAAGGACTTGTCGGATTTATCCAGCGTGACGAACAGCACTTCAATATTCGATGGCTCAATCCAGAATCGGCCAGTCTGAGTATGGCGAGCACCAACCATCCGGGAAAGCCCCATCGCCACTAAGATTTCGTCGCGCGTATATTTGCGGTGAAGAAACAATGGGCAGTCCTCTAGTACAGGATTTTCATCCGAATGCATTCGGACTCGCTCAAGCAGGCTCGGGATAAGTTGCTCAAGTTCAGCCCGCGCGATTGGACTTTCCTGAAGCAATTTCAGACCGGCTGCCCAGTCGGCATTTGGTTCCCGGGCGCTTGCTTGAAGGAGTCGAAACGAAAGCATCTGGATGGCACGTTTCTGTGAGATGGACAAGTCTTCGGTCGCGGATGCCGATTTCCTAATCTGATCCAGATAGAGTCGTAGCCGAGACACGGAGTCAATGTGCAATAAGTGTTGAAAACGTTTCAATAGTATGAGGTCAGACTCTGTCGGGATTTGTTCAGAAAAGCCCGCTTCCTTGAGGAGGGCGAACCAGCCTCCAATCGACTGCTTGTAAATCTCGACCAAATCATACCTGGTCTCGGCTAGAAACTCTGAGAGTGTTGGACACCGCCCCAGTTGATCTGCAATAACCCTGAGTTCAGCTACCATCCTCAAGCGATTTGCCTGGAGCCGTGCTTCAAGGTTCTGCAGCACGATTTTCTGCGATTCTCTGTCGAGTCTGAAATAGCAGTTGCCAGGCAATCGAGTGATCCCGGTCTGAATTTCCCGGATGACTTGCTGTCTCGTGCCACCGAACAGTGCCAGGAAACGCTGATCAAATCGGAATTCTCTCCGTTGGTTTCCGATGAAGTCCAAAACGAGGCATGTCGTTTTGCCTGTATCCAAACGCAGTCCGCGTCCAAGTTGCTGTAGGAATACTGTCGAACTTTCGGTTGGGCGAAGGAAGAGGATGCAGTCGGCTTCCGGAATGTCGACGCCCTCATTGAAAAGGTCCACCGTGAAAAGGACATTAATCTCTCTATCGCGCAAACGCTTCGTCGCGTCACTACGTTCCTGAGCGACACTGCGACTCGTCAGAGCTAGTGCTGGGACCCCGGCGCGATTGAAGGCCTCAGCCATGAACTCGGCGTGTGCGATACTGACGCAAAACCCCAGAGCGCGCGCTTGGCGCCACTCGCCGTAAATGGTGCAGAACTCGCTCGCAGCCAGATTGGCGCGGCGCGTGTTACCAAGATAACGCTCCTCGAGTTCTCCAATCGCATACGCACCGCGGCTCCAAGATAACGTGGAGAGGTCAACGCCATCGTGGATTCCGTAGTAGTCGAACGGCACGAGGTACTGACGTTCGATCGCATGCCACAACCGCATTTCGTCCGCGATTCGATTGTTGAACCATGGCAAGATACTCTCACCATCCATGCGCTCGGGCGTAGCTGTCAGCCCGAGGAGAATCCTCGGTCGCAAAGTCGAGACAATTTCACGATAACTATCCGCGGGCGCATGGTGGGCCTCATCAAGGACCACGTACTCCCAATAATCCGCGCCTTGGCCATTTAATAGGTTGCGGGCGCGGAAGCTCTGAATTGTCGAAAATAGGTACTGTGAGTCCGCCGGCTCTTCTCCACCGCCCAGCAATTCACCGAACGACTCATTGCGCAGCACATGGCGAAATCTGTGGCGCGCTTGATGCAGAAGTTCCTCCCTGTGAGCCAAGAAGAGCAGTCGAGGACGAACTCCATGGTATGGCTGGCGAGCATAATCGAACGCCGCAACTAGGGTCTTTCCCGTTCCTGTTGGCGCTACCACGAGGTTTCGGAAACTCTGTCGATCGGCGCGCTCGGACTCTAGCTGATCGAGCGTTGCCTGCTGGTATGGATGCGGCCTTAAGTCAAAAAAGGTCGGCGGCCCAGAATCCGTTCGCCCGGGAGAACTGCGTGCATATTCCAATGCATCGCGAACTCGCCGGTGCATTTCTTCGTCGTCGGACCGGAACTCCTCAAATTCTTCATCGCACCAGAGTGAATCGAATGCGCCGCGAAAACGATCAACGATCTGCGGAGCTTCAACCTCGCTCAGTTTAACGGTCCACTCGATTCCGTCCTCGAGCGCTGGACCAGAGAGGTTAGCCGAGCCGACGTAAACGCTGCTGAAGCCGTTAGCTCTCTGGAAAAGCCATGCTTTCGCATGAAGCCGGCGCCGACGACCGTCCAAGGAAATGCGCAATTGAACGTTAGGCAATCGAGACAGTTCCAAAATTGCCTTGAAGTCGGTAGCGCCAATATACGTGGTTGTAAGGATCCGAACCGGAGCCTTTCGATCGGCCAAGGTGAGAAAAGCATCCTTGAGCCGCTGCCAACCCCGCCATTGGATGAAGCTCACGACCATAAACACTTGGTCTGCCGTCGCCATCTCACGTTCGAGTTCAAAGCCGAGTCGGGGTTCACCGACGGCGTTCATGAGCAGATTTGTGACACTCAGCGGCGTGGTCGGACCGACGGGAACGGTGGCTCCAGAGTAGATTGCACGAAGAACCTGGCCGGCGTGATCCACGGGGTCTATATCAGGTGAGTCGGCGCGTTCACGAACGAATTCCAAAAATGCATTCGCCAGCTCAATCTGGCGCTGCTTTCGCTCTTCGGAAGGCAAACCACGCAGGGCGCCTTTGATTTGGCGGGCAAGGTGACGCGCCAGGTACTCAGGGCTGTCGGTTTCCTCGAGTTCCTCCAACGAGGAGTTCAGATCCTGCCCGGCATTCTGCTCCAGGAAGTCGCGAACCGACCGCGTAACGAGTTGGTCGTACAAACCCTGTTTGAATCGACCCATTTGGAATGGATTCCCTGGAAACGAATCATCTCATAAACCGGCGGCGATGTGACTTCGACTGAAGTTGGCCCTAGACGAACGTCAACAGATCTCTCCCATCCTACGTCGCCCGCGCTGGCAAATCCGACGACATGCGACAAAGGCTACTTTCAATGTTCGGAGCTTTGGAAACGTTTCAGACAATTGGCAAGTTCGACCCTCAAGAGCCGATCTGTTCCCATCTTCCGATAAAGTGATGTTTTCGGAAGCATGCGGAACGGGGGAGGATAAGGCAAGAGCGAACCTTGGGAGATGCTCAGTCTTCAACTCTGACTCTGTATTTATCTCTATAATCCAAGAGGGCCTTGAGTTCATATCGAACGGGGCCGTTGTCGCCGTACTGTATGTAGTTTGGCCCTTGGTTTCGCTGCCGCCATTTCTTGAGGCAGTCGGCGGTGACGCCGATGATGAATGCGGCGCCGGCCTCGTTCAAGACTGGATTATCGTCATATGCCGACAGTTGCAGAGGCTTGATCTCGAGCGGAGTCGGCGGCAGTTCATGAAGTTGAGCGGTGCCAGCTTGTGCCGGCCGGGCGGGATGAGCAACTGCGGGCTGCGCGGAGCGTTGGGAAGTCTTGTAATCGAATCTGTTTGCCACGTCAAGACCGTAGCAAGGGCTGATTGCTGGAGCCAGTGACGGCGGTTACGCCGTCGGGGGAAGCGAGGAGAACTGGCGCAGCGGCGGGCGAAGAAAGAATGAAAGCCAGCCAAAGAAAAGCAGTTCAGTCGTGCCGGCCATGATCTCCATCGAGTGACGGCAACCGCTCTGAAAAGAGCAGAGCAATCCATCCTGAAGAGAAGAAAGGATCAAATCCAGGTTCAGAAGGCGGATAAGAACAGAGTGGATAAAAGAGACAAGGGAACGAGTGCAAGAGGTCTTTTAGTGTTCTGCCCGTGTTGACCTATACTCCGGCCCGCTTGTCCCTTTAATCCCCCCGTTCTGTCCCAGAAGTATCAAGAGTAGGTGGGGATTTGGTTCTCCCCACCCCTCTTGATGCAGATTCCGAAACAGAGATGCACATGGGGTACTCAGGGAGACAGGTGGGACAAGACAATCTTCTGAAGGGCAGATGATCTCGCCGGGCGGCAATGCAAGCTTTCCCGGCGGCGGGGGGCGGGCCGCATTGCAGTCGAGCCAGCGTGACTTGGTTGAAGACGCTTCTCTGTACCTACCCACTGCAGTGCTTGTCGATGACGATATCGATAGCCTTGTCGCGAACGTCTGGGTGAGGAAAGACAAAAGGCAGCCATCGTGCGAGCCAGGTGCTGAACCAGCCGGAAGGATCGATCTCATCGGTGAGCGGCTCTTTCGGCTTGCAGCATTCGATGATGACGGCGCGGGGCGGAAGGGGATGATTGGGCAGAACAACTTTAGGTAAGGTCCCGGCGAAGTAAGCGTCGATCATGATGCGCCGAGCTTCCGTGGCGATCTGTTCAGTGGAGGGCTTAGCCATATTGAGCGCCTTCAGCCAATCGCAGATGAACTTGGCGGCTTCGGCCGCCTGGCGTTGCTGTTCGTCATTGGCATGTTGTTTCCGAGCAGCTTTCGTTCGCCGGAAGAGTTCATTCGTACTGATCTTGCCGCTTCGCGCGGCGGCGCGGTCCGCGGCGGACGCGCGAAGGATCACAAGCAGGCGGCGAATCAGAGTTTCTCCGCGTTGAAGCTTTCGAGCGATATCCCGATTGGATAGGCCAGTCCTCTTGATCTGAGCGACGCGGGCGGCGCGATCCAGATCATGAAGCTTATCCCAATCCTTCTTCAGTTGAGAGAGGAGCTGATCCTGGGCAGCAATATCTCGATCCCTGATCTCCATGCTGGCCCGATGGTATAGAGCACTCACGACTGAGGGCGGTGTGCACCGTCACCGGCCAGCTGAGCGCGCCGGCAATCAAGAGTGCGTCCAAACGCGAAAACGCCACGAATTTGCGTAATGAAGAGCGTGCGCAACAGGGCGTTGCGCAGCTGCCGGATCAGGGGTGCGCAACGATCTCGGGAAAAACATGCGGTTGCGCACCTTGCTGAACTGGGGTGCGCAATGAAAACCAGTTGAAACAGGCCGTAGCGCACCTCACGGGCTGGAAAATGCGCAACGAAACAGGCCCGTTTTTGCACCAAATATGGTGCAATGTTCCAGAAGTATCAAGACTCGGTGGGGATTTCGATCTCCCCACCCATCTTGATACAGATTTCGAAACAATGATCCGATAACTGCCCGAACTGCCCTCCGGAGACATGGAGCCGGAGAAAAATCCTGTAGCCGGCGGCAACTTCGAGCGCGCGTGCGCGAAGCTTTTGTTGTCCGGCAGGACGGGGAACCCTGGTTCAACCTGTTGTTCTCGCCCAGGATCCGGGCGGAGATGTCCGCTGCCGACATGCCGACCGAGGAGTAGCGGAAGACTCTTCCCGGATACTCCTTCAGGTGCAGACCGGCGGGCGTGGCCGATTCAACCGTGCCTTCGATCTCTTCGACGGGCAGCGTGAATCGCCGCTCGTCCATACGGATCGAAGACTCTTTGGTCTGCCGTACGCGATCGATGATCTTGTCCAGTTCGATCTGCAGACTGGTGTCGCTGCGGGCTTCACTGGCTACCTTCTGACGGAAGGTGTTGTACTCACGTGAGTATGGAGCGACATCGGCCAGGATGCGCAGCTTGTGAATGTCCGGATAGTCTTCCGGGTTGAGTCCCTTGAGTTCTGGATGCAGTGCTTCATATCCTGCGCCGGGCAGGCGGGCATATCCATCGTCGATGCCGACGTAGGGATCGTTGGTCATTTAGGAATCTTCTGCACGGGGCTTTGGTTCACTACTCTTCTGAGCGCATGCTCATCATGTAGTCCAATTCATCCGGCTCCCGGGTCAGCTTGACATCGAGAGCCATCAGGAGTAATGAGTATATGAGCACGTCGTTTATGCGTTCCAAACCCCTTCCGCCTACCTGTATCCCCGAACTTCGCCGCGCAACCTGGGGCCGCCTGTTCGGCTTCTTCATCCAGGGCCGCCGCAATGAAGTGAATATGTCGATCGAGGAGGCTGCCGGCCTGTCCGGTATCGAGATCTCGGAGTGGATGGCCATCGAGGATGGACACGTTCCCGAGGAAGTCGATCGTTTACGCGCCATCTCCGCAACTCTTGAACTGAGCTGGGACACCGTGCTCAACATGGTGGCTCTGTGTCACGAGGCGTGGACACTGTGATGGGCGCCGCTGGCGCCCTGTACTCATAACAAGATAGCCTCATCTCCAGGGAAGGGGGTGAGCCAGATCAAGAAAGTCGAACCGCAGGTGAAGAGGATGAATCTGAACGTTTCCATCGAACTCCACAACAGCTTCAAGGCGGCCACGGCCGCCCAAGGCCTGAACATGACCGACGTGTTGCTGGAGTTCATCGAACAGTATGTAACTGAGCATGACCAGGCCGGCAAGAAGCCGAAAGGACGCCGCAAATGAAACGGGCCGTCCTTTATATGAGGGTCTCGAGCGTCGACCAGCACCCCGAGACCCAGCTCCATGATCTGCGATCCATGGCCGCCCAGCGCGGCTATGAGATCGTTCAGGAATACACGGACCGGATCAGTGGCGTGAAGGCCCGCCGGCCAGGGCTTGGGGATCTGATGCGCGATGCCCGCCGCGGCCGCTTCGATGTGGTCCTGGTATGGGCGTGCGATCGCATCGCACGCTCTACCCGGCACTTCCTCGAGATCCTCGACGAGTTCAACCGCCTCAACATCGAGTTCGTCTCGTTCCGTGAAAGCATCGATACGTCCGGCCCGCTGGGCCGGGCCATCGTGGTCATCATCGGTGCGATCGCGGAACTCGAACGCAACCTTATCGTCGAGCGAGTCAAAGCCGGCATGCGGCGAGCAAAGCTTGAGGGCCGCCACATCGGCCGTCAGCCGCTACAAGTTGACCGCGAAGCTATCCGCTGCGACCGCCGACTTGGCCAGAGCCTGCGGCAGATCGCCCGCTGTCATCGCATCTCGACGGCCACGGTCCGCCGCGTCCTGGCCAACCAGCCGGAGGAGCAGGTCGCATGATCGAAAACTCCGGGGACCTTCTACCTCTATGGATGTTGCTGTCGGCAGTCTTCGGCTTCCTGGTCGGAGATGCCTTCGGCGACAGAACCCGCCACCGCAAATGCCTCCAGCAAACCAATGAGGCTCTCAACGATCAGCTCGAGAAAGCCCGTGCCGGCGAAGAACCGCTACACCGCCAGTTGAAGCAGCAGCGCGGCATCATCAACGACATCCACAA
>Ga0182013_10002398_pt1 | contig 24505 bp, 21 predicted proteins | sample 612S2MmetaG_FD_120487 | JGI IMG/M metagenome (GOLD analysis project Ga0182013, IMG submission 120487) | Permafrost microbial communities from Stordalen Mire, Sweden - 612S2M metaG | ecosystem: Environmental > Terrestrial > Soil > Wetlands > Permafrost | place: Sweden: Stordalen | collected...
CAGGCGTGACCGGGGGTTTGCCCGGTCCTCGGGCACGATGAGCGTTCCGCAGTCGGCGCGGTAGGCGCCTTTCTCGGTCGCGTAGGTGCACGGGTGCATGGTCAACTGGCCAGCGTGCGCCCCCTGCGGGACCGAGACTGCGGCGTCGCCGGATGCCATCCCGAGGTACGTCAGGCCGAGCAACATTACCCCGATGACCGCCAGGGCAACAATACGACTGAGGCTGTAGATCCGCTTTGTTTTCATGATTATGCCTTCCTTCAGTTCTATGACGACGACTTGTCGTCAGGTCCTTCCCAGCGGCAATCTGCCGCTCCACCTCCTACAACCACCACCTCAAACGTGCTGTCAAAGTTGAAAGCATCAATTCGACAATCCACCGCTGGCTCACGGATCAAACCAACTCATTCCCGACGCAGGGGCAGCTCCTCGCCATTCGCAAGTAGGACAACCTTCGGATGAAGACCGTTTCCGGACGTCACATTGACCAATATCCCGGTCAGAGTGTCGGCTAACTTCAACGTTCCACCCAGAAGTGGCATTGCGCCAGAATCCGCCTGCTTGCCATCAATGATCAACTCGCACTTGGTGGTCCAATGCGTCACCACTTCGATCTGCCTGCCACCGTCATCGCCTGTGTATCGCGCCACTGCTCTCTCACACCCTGAACGAGGCCGCCGTCAGAGTGACGACCGCGTAAATTCCGAGGACCAAGATGGCTGCTCCAGGCTGCAGAAGTCCTGCCGAGTGGTTGACCGTGACGGCAGCCTGCAATGCGGTCCCAGGTACGTACTGTCGAAGGCCGACAGGAAGCAACTGTCCCAGAGTGACACCACCAACGATGACCAGGACTAGTGCGGTCGTCGCTGCTGCGGTGTGGCGGATGAGCCCCCCGAGACCGACAGCGAAGATCGAGATCAGGCTCACCGCCAATGCGCCAAAGACCACGGCTCGGAGGACGCCTGGATTGCCCAGAGTCACCTGAAGATCCTTCCCTACGAAGACGCGCTGTCCAGCCTCGAAGCTGACGAAAGCAGCGAACAGCGCCACCGGGAACACGAACGCCGCAGTCACGGCCGCCTTGACAACAAGCACCAAGCGTCTAGTGGGCATGGCGGTGAACGTCGACCGGATCATCCCCGTCACATACTCTGCCGTGAGCGCACGGACACCGAGTCCGGCGAGGACCACCGCGCCGACGAAGACAATGCCGAAAAGTGAACATGCAGTCGGGTCAAAACTTTGGCGCTGCTGAGCGGTCATGCTGGACCACGCATGAACCTGCGAGGCGCAAAGAATTATTCCTAAGGAAATCGAAATAGCCGTAGCTATGACGGCCGTCCGCCACGTCGAGGGCAGCGTCCGCATCTTGGTCCACTCGGCTTTCAGTGCTCGCCTTATCTTTGGAGTCCGCGCTGATATTGCAGTGGCCGTGGGTACCACAACTTCGTTGGTGTGAGTCGTAACGCTCATATCAAGCTCCTTTGGTTGCGTCGACCAGTTGGCCGGCGTTGTAGTCAGTTACTTCCTTGGTCAAGTCGAAATACGCCTCCTCGAGTGTCGATCCCTGCGGAGCGAGTTCGGTAAGGGTGATGTCGTGGATCCGTGCCGCGTCGCCGATGGCGGCAGCGCCAAGTCCCGTGACGACTAAGGCGTCGTCAGATCCGCGCTCGATTACCGCTCCTCGCTGCGTCAGAACCTCGGCGAGTTCGTACTGCTCCAGAGCACGAACCCGGATTCTCGGAGCCGTGTTTCGATTGATGAAATCATCAGTACTGGCGTTGGCGATGATGCTGCCTCGACCGATCACGATGAGGTGGTCGGCGGTCAGTGCCATCTCGCTCATGAGATGGCTCGAAAGGAAAACCGTCCTACCCTCTAGCGCCAACGACTTCATGAGGTTGCGGATCCAAACGATGCCCTCGGGGTCAAGTCCGTTAATCGGCTCGTCGAACATCACAGTCGACGGATCACCGAGAAGTGCTGCAGCGATACCGAGCCGCTGGTTCATGCCGAGCGAGAAAGTGCCAACCTTTCTCCCAGCAACGTCGCTGAGGCCAGCGATGTCGAGTACTTCGCTCACACGTCGACGGGTAATGCCGTTGCTGTCGGCTAGCCACTTGAGGTGGTTTGCTGCGCTTCGACCGCCGATGATGGCTTTTGCGTCCAACAGCGCTCCGACAGAGCGGAGTGGTTCGCGCAGCTCGTGATACGACTTGCCGTCGACACGGACTTGACCCGAAGTTGGGGCGTCAAGGCCCAGAATCATGCGCATGGTGGTCGACTTGCCGGCTCCGTTTGGTCCGAGGAATCCCGTGACCTTCCCGGGCTCGACCTTGAATGAGACCTGGTCGACTGCCACGGTCTTGCCGTAGCGCTTGGTCAGGTGGTTTACCTCGATCATGGTGCTTCCTTTCTTTGACGTTGTTGGTCTTGAATGCAGCCTGCCTTTGAAGACTGAGATGACGCTGACGTGGCCCTGAGGCGCGCCAATGATTTCAATCACGTCACGCCTTTCGCTCGTCTCGTACCGTGTGAAAGTGGAAGTGAAGTTCTTCGGCGAATTCGAGGTTCTGAGTGGGGGTGTGGCCCTGCTAGTTCGTGGCGCCAAACAGAGAGCCATCCTGGCATTCCTGGTACTCAATCGAGGAGTTCCGGTCAGCGCCGATCGCCTCATCGACCAGCTCTGGGGCGACAGACAGACGGCGAAGCCGACCAACGCCTTGCAGGCTCAGATCGCTCAGTTGCGTCGGGTCATTGGGGCCTCCGCGATAGTCACTTCCGAATCGGGCTACGCGATCGATATGAGTTCCGTTGACCTAGACACCGTCCGATTCGAGAATCTGGTAGCCGAAGGTTGTCGCTTGCGAAGCGAGGGCGAGGTGGCACGGGCGTCAGCCATTCTCGCTGACGCGCTCCGACTACGGCGCGGCGAGCCACTATCTGAGTTTGTCTACGTCACCTTCGCCGACGCCGAACGAGTTCGGCTCAACGAGTTAGCTCTGGTGGCAACCGAGTATCGAATTGAGGCCGATCTGGAACTTGGCCTTCACAGTGATGTCGTAGGTGAGTTACGAGCACTGTGCCGGGACCACCCACTTCGCGAACGCCTTTGGGAGCTGCTCATGATGGCGCTCTATCGCGCGGGACGTCAGGCTGAGGCGTTGAGGGCCTACGCCGAAGTCCGAGACCGTCTGATCGACGAACTAGGAGTTGACCCGGGCTCGAGCTTGCGCGAGTTGGAAACCCGCGTCCTGGACCAAGACCCGACTCTTGTAGCCACTCAACCACTCGCGTCTCATATGCCGGCATCTCCATCGATGCGAGGAAACCTTCCGGAGACCCTCACTCGATTCCTCGGGCGCGACGCCGAATTGGAGCAGGTGGAGACTGCGATTTCTTCTAGCCGTTTGGTCACAATCATCGGACCCGGTGGAGTTGGTAAGACCCGGCTTGCGATCGAAGTCGCAGCGCGCATGCGTGAACAGCACTCTGGCGGGAACTGGCTGATTGAGCTTGCTGGCGTCACCGATCCCAAAGGGGTCGCATCGGCAGCGGCCAGCACGCTTGGAGCTGCCCGGCCCACTCTTGATGAAGCTCAGCCCATGGAATCCACGGCAGAGCTAATAGCCCGGCACCTCGCTGGCCGTTCGTTGATGGTCGTCCTCGACAATTGCGAGCACGTTGTCACCGAGGCTGCCGCGATCGCCCACACTTTGGTCAGTAGGGTGCCCGGTCTTCGTCTCGTAGCTACGAGCCGTGAACCCCTGGGTGTTCCCGGCGAGATCCTCATACCTGTGACCGGACTGGCGTCGCCCGCCGCTGTTGAACTCTTCGTAGATCGTGCTCGCGCAGTCCAGCCAGGATTCGAATGCGTCGGCCAAACTCAACCGATAGTCGATGGAATCTGCCAGCGACTCGATGGACTGCCGTTGGCCATTGAGCTTGCCGCCGCGCGCCTTCGAGCTCTACCGCTTGGCATGCTCGCTGAGCGACTTGACGACCGATTCGCGATGCTCACCGGCGGTGCCCGCACCGCGCTGCCCCGCCAACAGACGCTGCGAGCCGTCGTGGACTGGAGCGACGACCTTCTATCAGAGAACGAACGGCGCTTGTTCGCTCGGCTGTCAATCTTCGTTGGCGGCTGCGAATTCGACGCAATCGAGGCCGTGTGCGTCGACGACATGCTTCCGGGCTCCGCCATCGTCGATGTCTTGAGTCGGCTTGTGGACAAATCTCTCGTCAACGGCCCAACCATTGGGGAGACCCGGTTCACCCAATTGCAGACGTTGTTGGAATATGGAAAGGCCCGCCTTGACGACTCCAATGAGACCAATACGCTTCGCGCGAGACACGCAGCCTTCTACCGCCGCTTTGCCGAAAACGCCAACTCGCGACTTCGAGGAGCAAGAGCACACGAATGGAGCGAACGCCTAAGCCCAGAATTGGGCAATCTGAAGACTGCGCTCGATTGGCATTTGGAGACTGGGAACATTGATGCCGCACTTTCCATGGTCTCGGGAATGGCCTGGCTGTGGTTCGTCAACAGTGATTTTGCGGAAGGCGCCCGTTGGCTGGCCAGTGCACTCGATGGGGAGGGTATTCGCCATGCTGAATTGCACGCCACCGCCCTCGTCTGGCATGGCTACTGCGTAGGCATGTCATTCAGCCCGGCGGCGGCCGTCGTCGAATGCGACGAGGCGATTGCAGTCCTGAGACACAGTGGCGACCCCGTTCGCCTGACCGAGGCGCTACTACTTGGGGCGTCGGTGCTGATACGCGCTCATGAATTCAGCCGGTCGTTGGAGATGTTGGCGGAAGCAAAGGTTCTGCTCGGCGCTGATGACCAACTTTGGCTGACCAGAACCGACGACATGATTGAAACGCAGATGCTGCTCGGGCCACACGAACATGGTTGGCTTCTTGGCACACACGAAATGCTCGTTAGTTGGAATATGGCGTCGTTCGGTCGTCTCGACGAAGCCGAGGGGGCAGCCTTGTCGAGTATTCAACACTTCGACACGGCGGGTGAAGTGTTCTTGGTCGTGAACGCACTGAACGCACTCGCGGGAGTTGCAGCGGCCAAAGGTGATTTCGATGGCGCGTCGGAAGCGTACGAAGCGCTGTTGGAACGTTGTCGGGCGACGGAACATCATCCCTACTTGCCCTTCTGCCTCGTCTCGTTGGCGGGCGTACGGGCAAGGCAAGGTCACGCCACGGCCGCTGACCATCTCTATCAAGAGGCGATCGGTTGCTGCTACAACCCGTGGCTCTTGGCCGACGCAATGGTTGGCCAAGCGGTCGTAGTGCGTCAACTCGGAGATCTGTTGCGGGCGAGAGTTTTGCTCGATACTGCCGCACAGCGTTACCGAGACGCCGACCATCCCGCCGGACCGGCCAGGGTGCTCGCGGGACTCGCATGGTGGGCGATAGGTGCAGATCAACTCGCCTCTGCGGTCAACTTCGCGGCGAATGCCGTAAGAGCTGCCAAGCTCATCGGGGATCCCGAATCACAGTTGCTCGCCGATTCAGCACTAGCTGCGGCAGAGGCTGTCGCTGAACCCAGCCGGCAAAATACTGACAACTTCATCGCTTTGGCCCAACAGCGAGCATCGCGACTCTCGCATCGCGCCCTTACGGACGAGCCGGATATTGTGGCTCTCGCGACTCGAATTGCACCGACCGCAATCCAGGACTAATCCCATTTGGGGATTGGGATCTCATCTGAGAAGTCATCGGAAAACCTTCATTCGTTTGAATGCAACCAATCAGGTTTTGGGCATTAGCTGGGCATTAACCGGGCTGGAAACAGAGGTATTTCGAGGTTGCTCGTGGTTACTCGCGGTTGCTCCCGGTAACACGAAAGTCCTTATAGATAAAGAACTTTGGCCAAATTTCCAGAGCACCCCCAACGGGATTCGAACCCGTGCCGCCACCTTGAAAGGGTGGACAAGGTTGAAACGCGTGAAGTGTGAAAGCGCAGACCAGACGCTATTTCTGACTGCGTCTGCTATTGAGAATTCAGATTCGGGCATCATATGGGCATTAGCACCTTCCGGGTTCTAGTCGCGAATCACCGGATCGACACCTCTCTTTGGGAGTTCTCAGAACGTCGCTCCGGCACAGGACGTCTACCGGAGCGACATTCTGACAACTTGGCCTCAACTCCAACCTGATCCGTTGGATCCGATTCTCATAACACGATCAGCAGAATTAACTCATGAACCGTAGGGGTTTGAAGGAGCGATGTTCGTGCTCGTCACCGGTTGGTAGACAGCAGTAATCACGTCACTGCCACTCGCGCGATTCCACACTTGAGCGAGGACTGCTCCAGTCGAGGGATCTTCATAAGTGGTGTCCGTTTCACTCACACCCGTAAAGGCATAAGACACGGCGATCGCCGGTTGACCGGCCGGGTCAGTAGCATTCTGCGTAACTGTGACTCCGTTGATCGAGGCGAGTACTTGATACAGCGCGGAACGGAGTGGCGGCTGAACAAGCGCACTCCATAGAAGCGTGCTCGCCTCTTGATAGATGTAGTCATCATCGGAGAGCGCTGGCGGTTGCGCCACGCAACAAGAGGGCTGTTCCGAAATGGGCGCAGTGCCCTCTCCGGTGTATCGGACAGGATTAGGGATATCCGCCAGTTGCTTACCGAGTGTTAGCAACTCAGCTTCCAACGCAGTCGGGTCGGTCGGAAGCGCCGAAAAGTACGCTTCGGTCTCCGATAATGGGGCGCCAGTGAGCACCGGGGGTGCATTCGTATAGTCCGCTCCCGGCGCTACTCCGTCCACGGCAATGGCCGCTTGATAGATCGTCGCCGCTCCGGATTGGGAATCAATCACGGAGGTGCGCTCGAGCGCGCCCCGCTCTCCCGTCTGCGTATCGGTTTCACTCGACACGACGTAGCGGCCCTGCAGTGGGGCAACATGCGCCGAGATGGCGGCCAGTTTTGTAAGAGTGGCCGCCGCGGCGCTCTGTGTCGCGACGCCAGCGTTTCCCAAGGTGAACGCCAGCACCGTGGCCGCAACACTCGCGATACCCGCTCCCGCGAAGGTCATACGGCGAACGCGATGCAGCACTTTGGTGTCGCCAGGATCCTGTGTTACTACGCGGTGGAATAAGGCCGTCGCCTCTGCACTAGTAGGTTCACTCGGTCGCTCACCTCTTAGTGGGTCGGGACCGGCAATGAGCTCGTCGATATTGGTCATGAAATATTCCTTTCATTGGTTTGCAATTCGATTGGGTCGTTAGAAAGCGGCTTCGTCCCTATCATTTCCGTAGGGGTTGGATTTATGGCTTCTCGAACTCGGGCACGCGATCGCGCAATTCGTCGTTCCACGGCCTTCGAAGTGATACCCACAACGACAGCGATATCGTCGGGCGAGAGGTTCTCCCAATGAACGAGTCGAAAGATCTCTCGATCAAGATCGGAGAACTGGCCCATCACCTGCTCTACTCGAAGTTCGAGATTGCTCATCCCGACACTTTCGTCGCCGATCACCATCTCTTCGACGGTGAGACGACTCACGAGAGCTTGAGATCGCTGCGTCTTTCGCACGTGATTCGCTACGAGGTTTCGCGCGACACCGTAGAGCCAAGGCAGTTCTTGTGGATGAGTCGGAACGTCGTGTAGTCGTCGCCACGCGACTATGAATATTTCGGCGACGACGTCTGCGTCACTACCGTCGTCGTGCCGTACCCGACGTTTGACGTACGAGGAAATCGGACCATAACTCCGCTCGTAGAGAACTCGGAAGCGCTCTCGGTCACCATCAGAGGAAACTCTCCGTTGTGTCACGCTTCACCCCAATAGTTCTGCATACCTGTTTATGGTCGGAGTGGAGCTTTTTCCCCCAAGAACTTGAAAAAGTGATTGCAATTCCATAACTGGGGGTGAATTCAAGGTGTGACAGTGAAAGATGATCGGTCTCGCTCGGCAGATCGCACCATGACTGTCGCGATTCAATTTGAGTCGATATCGTGATCGAGATTTCTCAGCGAAGATCCAATGGTTGCCAGTTGGTCGAATGTCGCGATGCGATCAAACCCATCGCTTTGGCGGGATCTCACATGCTCCACAAGGCTTCGGTGGGAGACATGCGAGCGGCGCGCAGTGCGGGCCAGAGACCGGAAACAGCGCCGATCAGAATTGCGGCGCCCATGCCGCCGCCCCAGGCGATGGCGGGGATAACAATGAGTTCATGTTTGCTAGTGGCGTAGGCGACCGTGGACAGAACGCCCGCCCCGACTCCGACGCTGCCGCCAATGAGTGAGAGGAGTACGGCCTCGGAGAGGAATTGGAGCCGGATGTGGCCTCTGGTGGCCCCCAGTGCTCGACGCAGCCCGATCTCGGACCTGCGTTCGAGTACTGAAATGATCATGATGTTGGCTACACCAACCGCTCCTACCAATAGGGCAACGGCGCCCAGACCCAAAAAAAGCCCGTCGAAGGCACCCTTTGCTTCTTCTTGGGCGACGAGGGCGGCCGAAGGTTGGGAGACATCCACTTCGCTAGGGTTTTCCGGATTGGCCGTGGCCGCGAGCAAATTGTCGACGTGACCGACCTGGCTAGTCTGGGCGCGCACGTAGATCGTGGAGGAGTGTCCGTCAAAGCCCAAATATTTCTCGGCCGCCGGGAAGCCGACGAGGACAGAAGAGTCGATGTAGGGGGCTAAAATTGCCGGTTTCAAGATTCCTTCGACGTAGCACCACACGTCGTCGGCCCAGATACGTTCACCCGAATAAACCCGATCTATCCCGAGATATTGGGCTGCGGCGGCCCCCAGAATGCAGACGGGTTCTCGAGCGGTCGCCGCATTGAGATAGCTTCCCTGCGCCACACTGGTGCCGACCGTGTGCAGCAGGCCGACGCTCGCCGCGTCAAGGCCAATCGTGTTGGTGTCGGTAGTGGGGATGAGTGGGTTGCGGTAGACGTTGCCATTGACCGTTCCGGTCTCTTGGACTTGGGTGACCGAATCGATGCGTCCAATCATGGCCGGGGCGGCTTTGGGGAGTTCGGCGGTGCTGCCGGAGAGACTCTGGCCGTTTTGGACGACCAGAAGGTTAGTGCCAAGGCCGGAGATCTCGTTGGAGAGTCCCGCTTGGGCGGAGGAGGAGAGCCCGAGTACGGCCACGATGGCGGCAACGCCAATTGAAATGCCGAGGGCGGAGAGTCCGGATCGTAGCTTGCGGGTACGCAGACCGACCGTCGAGAGGCGCCACAGGTCGGATGGTCGCAGCTTCTTCGCTTCGAGGGTCGCGGCGTCGTTCATGGACGATGTTCATTGCCACAGGGGGTGGCACGAGAATCTGTCGTAGTTATCGGTGAAGATTTGTTGGCACCGTCGAAGACGATATTGCCGTCGAGCATCTCAATCCGTCGGTCCATGCGCGACGCGATGTCGTGGTCGTGGGTAATGACCACGATGGTTGCCCCGAGCTCGTGCAGCTCTTCGAAGAGTCTCAAAATCGCCTGCCCCGTCGTCTGATCGAGATTGCCCGTTGGCTCGTCGGCGAGCACGATGGCCGGTCTGCCAACCAGGGCTCGGGCGATCGCCACGCGCTGGCGCTGGCCGCCAGAGAGCTGGTTGGGTCTGGCGTTGGGTCGCGCTTCTAGACCGACCAGGCCGAGGGCGTCGCGCGCCCGCTCACGCCGTTCGACCTGTGGAATGCCGGCGTAAAGGAGACCATCGGCCACGTTGTCCAAAATGCTCTGGTGCTCGGCGAGGAAGAACTGTTGGAACACGAAACCGATCCTCGTCGCGCGCAGCGCGGACAGCTCCCGATCTGAGAGCTGTCCGACGTCGAGACCCGTGATCCGCACGGTCCCCGAACTGGGTCGATCCAACGTGCCCATTAAGTGCAACAAGGTGGTCTTACCCGAGCCCGAGGGTCCCACGATGCCCACCAGTTCGCCCTTGTCGACGGTGAACGAGACCCCCCGAAGGGCGGTCACCGGAGGCTCGCTCGGGTACAACCTGGTCACCTTGTCGACTTCGAGAACCGGTCCGCCTCGGCCGATCGACGAGTAGGACTCGTCGTTGAGTTCGCGCGGGGCTGCGCTGTTGGTGTCGGTGATCATAGGTTTGGCACGACAACGCGCTCGCCAGCCACGAGGCTGGTGCCGGTGACTTGAACCAGACCGGCGGCGTCGTCGAAGAGCCCGAGCGAGACCGTCACCAGGTGGTGACTACCGTGTGCGCCTGCGACCTCGACCGCGTAACTGCCGTTCGGCTGGGCCAACAGGGAGTCGACGGGCACGACCAAGGCGTTTGCGACTCTGGCGGTCGTGATGGTTACGCTCACCGGGGCCTCGTCCCAGCCCCCGGTCGCGGCGGGGTCAGTCGGCTTCACCTGCACGGTGATGGTCGGGCCTCCTCCGTCCGACGGCGTCGTCGCGATGGTGCCCACCGAGGAGATCACGCCCGATGTGGTGTCGTTGTTGGGCAAGGTGATGGTCACCTTGTCGCCGATTTTCACCTCGGACTCCTGGTCGGCGGCGAGGGCGATCGTCACGACGCGCCTCGTCGAAGTCGCCGTGAGCACCGTGGCGCCACTGGTCGCCGGGGAGCCACTCGCGACCGAGACAGCGTCGACTTCGATCGGTCCCGGTTTTATGACGACGTCGCCGAGCGCGAGCACGCCCGTCTCGGGAACCTTGAGGGATCTCTGCCAGGCCTCGAGTGCCGACTCGGTCGCAGGGTTGAACGAGCCGCTCGCGCGAAGCCCGCTCCGGAAGCCGAGCGCGATGAGATTTTCTTGCAGTTCGGTGACGTCGGGACCGGCTTCTCCGAGGTAGAGGGCGCGGTAGAAGGGAGTCGCGCCGTAGAACAGCGGAACAGCGCTGCCGTCGAGGGAGTAAACGCTCTGCCCGCGACGAAGAACTTTGCCGACGCCGGGGAGCGCGGTGAAGGTGGTGCTCGAATTCGTCTCTTGGGCTTCGGCCGTTGACAGCGCTTGCTCGGCGCTGACCGCGTTGGCCTCGTCGCTCGCGAGCTGCTCTTGGTCGGTGGTGACACTGGCCGCGCCGTCGAGCTCGTCTTCGCGCAGCGTGTCTTTCGCCTGGGAGAGCGCTTGGTTGTCCTCAGTGATCACTTGGGACTGAGCGACGCAGGATGACGCTGCCACCTGGAAGACCTCGGTGACGCCAACGGAGGTGCCGAGCGAACTGGTCGCGACGAGCGCGTAGTCGTAGGTCGTGTTGGCCTTGAGCCCCGTGATCGTTGCGTTGACTGATACGGCCGCAGTCCCCGCGCCCGCGTCGATAGGGGTGGTCTGTTCTCCGAAGGACGAGGTCGTGCCGTACTCGAAGTAGTAGGTCGTCTCGGCGCCGTTGGGATCAACTGTGCCGGCGAAGGTCTCCGAGGTCGCCGAGACCGTCGTCGCGATGCCCGTCGTCGCCGAGGGCGCGGCGTTGGTGGTGAACGTAGCGTCTTGGCCGTAAGAGGTACCGAGTGAGTTGATCGCGACGAGGCGGTAGTGGTAGGTCTGGCCGGACAACAGCCCCGATAGGACGGTGCTGATTGAGAGGTCGTTCGTCCCTGAACCAGCGTCGACCGACGACGTGGTCTGGCCGTAGTTCGGGCTCGTGCCGTACTCGAAGTAATAGGTCGTCTCGGCACCGTTCGGGTCGACGGTACCCATGAGTTTAGATGAGGTACTCGTCGTCTCATCGGCCGCGCCGGTCGAGGGACTGGGCGCACTCGCTGGTGTCGTGGTCGTCGTCGTGTCGTGCGAAAGGGCATGCGCCGCGGCCGTCACAGTTGACGAGGAGCTCGACGGACAACTCAGTTCCTCATCGGAAGCGAGCTGATCCTTCGCGCTCGCGAGCGCGGTCTCGTCGCTCGACACTGCCGCCTTTGCCGCAAGGAGTGTCGCGGCTCGCTCGGGTCCGGCAATTGCCTTCGCGTTGGCGAGCGCAGCCTCGGCGTTCACTACGTTCTGCTGGTCGGCTGCGGCCGTCGAGCGTGCCTGTAACAATGCCGTGGGGCTCGTCCCTGCGGGGAGCACCACGCCGTAGTGCCCGGCGTAGCCGAGGGTGGCACTCTCGCTCGTCTGGGAAGAGAGATTCTCCCTCACGACCTTCGTCGTCGAGGTCTTAGAGGAGTTGTCAGTCATGCCCGATCCCGGGCTGGAGCTCGCGAAGGGATCGGTGACCGCGAGCACCACGATGACAACGACGAGTGTCAGAAGGCTCGAAACGATACGGCGTCGACGCGGCGACAGCCAGCGCGGGAGCCACGTCGGTCCGTCGTGGAAGTTGGACGTAGGGGGAACACTGCTCATGACTCAACTTCTTCCTGTTGTTCCTTCATCTAGGAGAACGGTCCGCCTCGCGATCGAATTTTTCTGGCATCGTGCCGACGACGCAGATGTGCCCACAGCCCACCACCCAGCAGGGATGACTGGCTGGACTTGGTGGCAGCCCGAAGGGTCTAACTGAAATGATTGATTGAGATCTAGATCGTGCTTCATCCATTGGCGCTGGGATCGCAGGCGGAGGACTTCACGCGGGCTGACATTCATGCGGCGTACTTGAGCCGCTGAGCTCGGACCTTAGCCATCTGGGCTTGGGACACTTGCTGTGCGACCGCGTACTTCTGGCGCGCGCCCTCAGCAGCTCGGTGCGTCGGCAAGGCGCTGGCGATTGTGCCATCTTCGAGGTCGCGGGTGACACTGCCCGAGGGCTCGCTTCCAGGGTTGATCGATGGCGGGTCGACACTGACGCCTCGAGAGGTTTGAATGTGAACAAACGAGTCGGCTGCGTTCATCCAGCGCTCGCTGCACCAGATACACCGCCAAAGCGTTCGCACGCCGTTGACGCAGCCTCAAATTGAGAGGAACTTGTATTAACGCCGTTTAGAGCAAACCCCCCTTTACTTAGAGGGTCAGGGAAATTCGAAATTCCGTTGGCGCGCATGCATTGAGCGAACTTAAGCTGCTCGGCGATCTGACTTGGCGACAATGCATCGCTGCCACCTCCGCCAGATTCCAACTTTCTGCACTTCGTCGCGGCCGCGATGAACTGAGGAGAGTTGAAATCGGGCAGCGACTCTCCTTTCGTGATGGTCATCTGGCCTTGGGCATTTGGCTCAGGCATGTTGGAGATTCCGTTCGCGCGCATACACGAGTCGTACGTCAAAGTGCGACTCACCGCCGACTTTGGTGCCGACTTGGGCGTAGAAGTGTTGCTCCCGCATGCCGAGAGAAGCAGACCGGCTACGACGAGCGAGCTCACAACGATCGACGCGCTCCAACGAGCGCTCCGCACATGCCGTGACGACTGTGATTCAGGGATGATTGTGCTCATTGGCGCCTTCTCCATGTTTGATCTCTTGCTTACGAACACGGTATGCAAGACGCGTGTGGCTTCGTTGTGTCCAAATTCGCCTATCACTGACTACTTAGACCATTCCCGGCCCCGGTAGTCGGCGAAGCCTGCGCACCATCTGTGGGCGCAGAGATGTCTCAAACGATTGAGTCGCAAATGACTACGGAGTCGCCTCGGGGGAGAATGTCCGGCTACCGAACGTCGAATGACCTAACGGCCGTCGCGTGGTTCGAGAAGCGTTTCGACATTGCCAACTGAATGTGGAAATGTGACGCGTACCGTCAGGCCTCCGTCGAGAAGAGCGTGAAGGGTGAGGCGGCCTCCGTGAGCGCGGACAATGTTGTGGATGATGGATAATCCCAAACCGGTGCTGGTACCCACGCGCGCTTGTCCCGCACGTCGAAAGGGCTGCAGTAATCGATCCAAATCTTCGCTACTGAGGTCGTGTCCGCTGTTCGCAATTTCGAGAATCGATTCGCCGTTCTCGTAGCGCGTCGACACTTCGATCCATCCCAGCGGGCGGTTGTACTTGAGAGCATTGTCGAGAAGATTCACTACTAGTTCTCGAAGCAGCTGGGGGTCGCCCAACACATCAACGTCTCCTAGATGATCTTGAATGGTTACGCCTTGTTCGATTGCCCGGTCCCTAATTTTCTCAATCTCTTGGCCAGTCAACTCGTCAATTCGTACGTGCTCACGTTCGCTCGACACAAATTCGCTCTGAGTCAATTGGAGGAGCCGTTCAATGAGTTGCTCCGACGCGGTGAGAGTACGGCGCAGTCGCACCGCGGTTTCTTGCGCCTCGAGAACAGTAGGTTCTTCACTCGTGAGGAGCAGATCAATCTCTGCAATCATGACCGCCAAGGGTGTGCGAAGTTCGTGTGCGGCGTTCGCAGCGAACAACTGTTGATCGAGAAAGGACGTCTCGAGGCGGCCAATCATCGAATCAAAGGTGTCGCCGAGTTCCTTCAACTCGTCGTCCGGACCCGCGAGCGCTAGTCGTTCGGAAAGATTCTCACTGGTGAGTTGTCGCGCAGCGCTCGTGATCGCGCGAAGCGGTCGCAACACACGTCCGGCAACGAACCAAGCTGCTAAGGCTCCGAGGAGGACGAGTATGAGGAGGACGATGCCGTATTGAAGGATGAGCGTTGAGAGCGTCTTGTGAGCTAAATTCTTGCTCACTTCTATCGCCGAAGGCAAGGTTCTCCCGGTCGCGCCTGCAGTTCCGGCACCGTGCACCCTTGGGGGTGCTTGTTTTATGTTGAGTGTAGGGTCATTGAGATTGGCGCGAACCAGTAGATAACTCGTTGCAAGTAGTAAAACGCCAGATACGACGACCAAGAGTGCGAGTGTCAGCGCCAAACGTCGATGGACGGTGGCTCTGATGTAATGGGTCATGGTGCGATCCGATAGCCGACGTTTATCACGGTTTCAATAGGATTTGGTTTCCCTAAACGTTGACGTAACTTTTTGATGCTCGTACGCACTGCGGTCGTAATTGGATCGACGTCTTCGTCCCAAACACGTTCAAGCAGTTCCTCGGCACTAACGACCCGCCCATCAGCGCTGAGAAGCACTTCCAATACTCCGGTTTCTTTCCGTGCGAGATCGATACGACGACCGTCTCGGCTCACAATTCGATTGCCGGTATCAAGTCTGATGCCCGCCGCTTCGAGTATTGGCGAGAGCGTCGGTTCGGGCCGCCGAGCCAATGCGCGCACCCGGGCTATTAGCTCCAAGAAATCGAACGGTTTGGTGAGGTAGTCGTCTGCGCCCATTCCGAGACCGTGAGCCACATGGTCAGGTCCGCTCGTCGCGGTCAACATCAAGACTCGAGTCGTGAGGCCTTCCTCTCTCATTCTTAGACACAAGTCATCACCGTGAAGAAGCGGCAAGTCGCGGTCCAAGATGACCACGTCATAGTCGTAAATGCTGACCTTGAACCAACCAATCTCCCCGTCGGGGGCAACGTCGACGGCCAGTCCCTCACGACGCAGTCCTCGTGCAATGACCGCGGCCATTTCTTCGTGGTCTTCAACTAGGAGCACACGCATGGTGGCCTCATTGTATGGCCGTTGATGACATGGTGTCCGGTCAACTCGACATTCGTCGCGATGAGGATCTCCTGTACGCTCAGCGCTTTAGACTCGCTGGCGTGACCGTCGAGTTCCATTTGCGTCCTGGCGTGCCCAACCAGTTTAAGATTTTCGACTTTAGTGCTGGCGTCGCCTGTCGCGCGGTCGCCGACCACCTCCGAGTGCTACTCGGAATCTAGCGTCGTGGCAGTGCATAACATGCCGAGATTCCCTGTAAGGAGCAGACAATGACAGACAACTCAACCGTGACTCCGAAGTCATCAATACCTCCCGACGACCCTCAGCGGCACGTCACGATCGCACGACCTGATGAGGACGACAGCCTCCCTCACTTCGGCATCGTCGGAGATACGTACACGATCTTGCTTTCCGGTGACGACACCGCTGGAAAGTACACACTCATCGACATGCTCGTACCGCCCGGCGGCGGTCCCCATCCCCATCGTCACGACTTCGAAGAGATGTTCACCGTTCTTGTGGGTGAGGTAGAGATAACTTTCCATAACGAGAACTTCGTGGCCAAAACTGGCGAGACCGTCAATGTGCCGGCAAACGCTCCGCACGGTTCTCGAAACGTCTCAGGCGACGCGGCACGACTGCTGTGCACGTGTACCCCACCGGGCCAAGAGGAGTTCTTTAGTCTGGTTGGCGTTCCCGTAATGTCACGAACGCAACCTCCTCGCACACTCGACAAAGACGCCCAAGCTGTGTTTATTGCCAAGGCGACAGAACTCGCGAACGATTATCGCACGGAGCTCCAGCTGCCGTAGAAAGTCTGTCCTGGCCGAGGCTCCGTCCGCCCCACCTTCATCACCGAAAGGATTTGGATACGTGTCCGTTTCAAAAAGACTGACAGTGGAGCGCTTCTCACCGAAGTTTGATCCCTTATTAATTGCTCAGCTATTTCGGCGTTTGGAAGATCACCAGGCCACTGATTTGTCCGACGAAACCTGGGACAGAGGTACTCCGAGCGGGTGGCTCGACCAACTGGTGGCGGATTGGAGAGCCTTCGATGTCCCGGCTCTCGAGCGAAGTATCAGCGAATTCGATCACTTCCAGGTCCAAGTTGACTCGACCAGCATCCATGTCGTCGTCGAGTTGGGAAGTGGCTCTTCACCGCTCCCCATCATTTTGACACATGGTTGGCCCGGATCGTTCATGGAGTATCTGAAGTTGATAGCGATGCTGGCGCATCCGGAGAACTTTGGAGGTGATCCAGATGAAAGCTTCACCGTAGTCGTGCCCTCCCTGCCCGGATTTGGTTTCTCGGGTCCACCTCGAGAAGGTGGATTTACCTACGGCGAAGTGGCCGAGCTTTGGAATGAGGTCATGACCAGCGGATTGGGTTTTGACTCTTACGTCGCCCACGGAAGTGATCTGGGAGCCGGAGTTACTGCTCGACTGGCCCGCGCCCATCCTTTTCAGGTTGCAGCCATACACCTCGCAACTCCAGGAATGCCGATTCCTCCTAAGCCGTGGAGCCCGGGGATGACTGAGCATTTCAGGGAAGTTGAAGTATGGACGAGCGAAGAAGGTGGGTACATGCACGTCCAATCGACCAAGCCGTCAACCATAGGCGCTGCGTTGGCCGATTCTCCTGTTGGACTGGCGTCCTGGATAGGTGAGAAGGCAATGGCCTGGAGCGACACAGACGAGTATGGGAATTGCACCTTTGACCGTGAACTGTTGCTTTCAACCCTGACTCTATATTGGGCTACACGGACAGGCGCGTCGTCGCTGTTGCCTTACTGGCGATATCGCCATACTCCGAACAGTGCGCTGAAGGCCGATGACGTAGGCCCTACTCCCGTTGCCGTCAGCCTCTTTGGAGGCGAAAGAGTTCCCTTCCCGAAGCCGCCTCGTGAACTCGCCGCACGATATTTCAATCTGAGCAGCTGGATCGAATACGACAGCGGCGGTCATTTTCCAGCAATATCCGATCCATCGCTGTTGGCTAAGTCACTGCGGCAGGCATTCCGTCACTTTCGAACGAGTAAGTGACGGCGAGGAGGAACCGCATGGCCGATTCTGACCGCCGAAGCACGTTGTTGGATTCTTACGAGAACGCAGCGGTGATCGTGTCAGGAATAGATGCTGACGAGCTCGGTCACTCAACGCCGTGTCCCAAGTACGACGTGGCCGGACTAATTGACCACCTCGTCGAAGCCGGCCACCGGGCGGCCGCTCTCGGCCGCGGGCAGGCACCCCCACCCGGAGACGAGTCCCCTCACGTGGAGCTCTCCGACGCGCCGCGTCAACTCCGTAGCGCTGCGGAACAGGCGGCACAAGCGTGGGGCGACGATTCGAGCTTGTCCTTGACGTACACCATGCCGTGGGGCGAGGAGTACACGGGAACCGCCCTGGTGGACATGTACTTGGTAGAGCTGTCCACGCACGCCTGGGACTTGGCCAGGGCCACCGGACAGATCGAAGAGTTGGATCCTTCCCTGGCCTTGCCGACACTGGAAGGGGCACGGGCAATGATCAAACCTCACTTCCGCAACATGGTCGAGCCTGGAGCCCCTTTCGGGGCGGAGGTCTACCCAGCTCGCGGTGCTGACGACTGGGAGCGCCTCGCTGCCTTTATGGGACGCGATCCACGGAGAACGCTCGGTCTCTAAGTGGCCAACGGGGCGCTGAGCCTTCGATCGTTATGGCGTCTTGAGTTTCCTCGCATGATCACTAGCGTGCCCGACCTTGTGTCTAAGCGATCTCCAAGTGTCAAGCTTTTGACTTCGCATCAGCTTCCCAAGCTGAGAACGCGAGTTCGATTCTCGTCGCCCGCTCCAACTCACCGATGAACTTTCGGTCACGAACACCGTCGAGGAGCACGCATAAGGTCATCACTCTTCAATTGCGGGGGACGAGGCGCGGTGAGTGAAGGGCAACCACCAATTCCGCCGACCGAGCAAGGAGACCAGAGCTGGCACGAGTAAGGCTCGGACAACCGTGGCATCCAAAAGGATGCCTACGCCCATGCCGGTCGCGAACACTTTGATCGGCACTTCAGGCCCCGAGGCGAGTGCGGCGAATGCGAGGAAGAGAATAATCGCCGCGCTCGTGACGAGGCGGCCCGTATGTCCAAGACCCTCAACGATCGCTTCGTCCGTCGATCTTCCCGCGTCGTGTGCTTCTTTGACGCGGGCGACAATGAAGACTTCGTAGTCCATCGACACCCCAAACAGGAAGGCGAAGACCAGCAACGGCACGAAGTCCGTGACGACTCCGGTAGCCGGAATGCCCCAGATGGCATGGGACCCGTAGCCGTCCTGCCAAATCAGCACGAGTGCTCCGTAGGCCGCGCCAACCGAGAGCAGGTTGAGCACGACGGCCTTGAGCGGCAGGACCACGGATCGAAAAGCGCGCATCAGTGCAAGGAGACCAATAAGGGCCACGACAGCGACGATCAACGGGAATCGAGAGTAGAGGGCATGGACGATGTCCACCTCCGCGGGGCCGTCGCCCGCGACCTGCGCGCCGGGAGCATCACTATGCACGGTGGCGCGCACGATGCTCACCGTCGCGTTGTCGATCGAAGAGCTGGTGGGCGCGCTGGGAAGCACGTCAATGAGGCTCGTACCGGATTGATGCCACGCGGGACCCTTGGGAGCAATGACCGTGTCGACGCCGGCGAGGGTCCCTAGATGAACAGCCAGGGCCTCAGGGTTGGCACGATCGGGAACGAGAATCTCCATCGGCGAGAGGACCCCGGCCGGGAACCCATCGCGTTGAAGGATCTGCAGTCCTTGTTCAGCGGCACCGGCGCGAGCAAGAGAAGTGGGCTGAACTTCGCCTACTCGAAGACCCGACGCCGCCCCGAGTAGGACAACGAGAACTATCAGTGCGGCGAGAATCGCGAAGACTCGGTGGTGGATGACTGTACGCGTCCACGAAGTCCAGGCGCGACTTGGCTTTCCGGCATTACGTTGGTGTCGCCTTCGGGCGCGCCGACTCCTGCGATCGAGGTGTGGGCCCCACGCCGAAAGCATCACTGGCAGTATCGAAATCGCCGCGATCACCGTTACGACGGGAATGAGCAGGCCGCCATAGCCGAGGCTTCGCAAGAATGGCACGGGCAAGAGGACCAGCGTGAGAAGGCCAACGCCGACGGTGATGCCACTAAAGGCCACGGCTCTCCCGGCAGTGGCCATAGCAACAACCACCGCTTCGTCATTCGTTCGACCGCGATCTCGTTCCTCGCGCCAGCGAGTTATGACGAGCAGGGAATAGTCAATCGCAATGCCGAGACCGATCAGGGCGACGAGGTACTCGACAAGTTGACTGACGTTGGTGAACGCAGTGACGGCCCCGATGAGCAGGAACGTGGCGAGAATGGATACCCCGGCAAGGATGATCGGGACAAGAGCGAGAAACGATCCGAACACCAGTATGAGGACGAGGAGCGCACCGATCGCACCGAGGACGACCTCTCCCAGCACCCCAATTCCGCCACTCCCCGGTGCGTCGTAAAGAGCGGTAAGTCCAGTAGCCGCTACCGTGACTCCCGGCGGGGCCGCAGTTCGCAGCTGAGCCGCAATCTGGGCAGAGGTGGGGGAATTGTTGCCCCCGTAGACCAGTCCGAGGACGGCACGGCCGCTCGGCGATACAAGACGTGGATCGTGTACCGCCGGGTAGGACACGACGCGCAGAAAGTGTTCCGCACTCAAGGTCGCAAAGGTCGTTTGCAGTGCGGCATTCCCCCTCGCGCTCGCGGCCCGCTCATCGGCGGGGAGCGTGACAACGACGACGGTCGGACTGGTATTGCCACCGTTGTCGTAGGTACGCGTGATTGCCAGACCGGCCTCGTAGCTCGGCAGCCCCGGAAACGCCGTGGTCGACGTGAGACGTCCAGCAATTGGTCCCACAAGCGCGATACCAACCACCGCCACCGTTAGCCAGAACAGACCGACAACCTTGCGGTGCCGCAACAAGGAACGAGCGAGGCGCCCGAGGCCCCGGTTCGACGTCTCGGATAGGAGCGTATCTTGACTGTTTTCATGGAAGTGGGTCACGAAATCAACGCTAAGGACGTTGCCAATTCGCAACAATGGTGCAGGGACCTCTCTTTCGAGGGGATCTACGTCTACTTTCAGCGGAGCGCTGTCCGCGAATTCAGGTACGCCAACACGGCCATGACTCGACGGTTGTCGTCCTCTGACGGTGGCAGGTCTAACTTCATGAAGATGTTGGCGATGTGCTTGCTGATCGCTTTTTCTGAGACGAACAGACCCGCAGCGACCGCCGCGTTCGAGCGACCCTCGGCGATCAGTGCCAGCACTTCGCGCTCTCGGGGAGTGAGACGAGAGAGAGGTTCGTCCGCAGCCCGTTTGACCAGTAGTTGGGAGATGAATTCAGGATCCATTACCGTGCCGCCGCCAGCGACCCGGCGAACTGCATCGACGAACTGGCTCACGTCCATCACACGATCCTTCAGCAGATAGCCAACGCCCCCTATTCCGTCGGATAACAGCTCACGAGCGTAGAGCGACTCGACGTACTGAGAAAGCACCAAGATTGGCAGACCCGGCACCTGTCGGCGGGCTTCGATCGCCGCCACCAGTCCTTCGTTGGAAAACGTCGGTGGCAAGCGAACGTCAACCACTGCGACGTCGGGGCGGTGTCCGATCAACGACGTCAGGGCCGAAGGGCCGTCTTCGACCGCCTCCACCACCTCGAAGCCATGCGCGCTGAGTAGTCGAACGAGGCCATCTCTTAGGAGGGCGTGATCTTCGGCGATTACAACTCGCACGGCACCTCCATATATATGGTCGTCGGTCCACCGAGGGGACTGTAGATGTCGAGGGTGCCATCGAAGGCGGACAATCGACGTTCAATCCCACCTAAACCAGTCCCGCGAGTTGGGTCAGCTCCCCCAAGTCCGTCGTCGCGAACCGTGGCAGTCAACATGCCGTCCCGATAACGCACCTGTATCCAAGCGGACTTCGCACCGCTGTGCTTGACCACATTGGTTAGGGCCTCGGCAACGGCGAAATAGACCGACGACTCCACGGGCGGCGACAGACGGGCGTCAGGAAGATCGATGCTCGCTTGGACAGGTATCGCGGCGGCGAGGACCAGCGCTTGGATGGCCCCGTCGAGTCCCCGGTCAGCGAGCACCGGCGGGTAGATACCTCGGACCAAGGAGCGTAAGTCGGCGAGAGCGTCAGCGGCACCGGTCCTCGCCTCAATTATGAGCCGCCTCGCCTCGACGGGGTCTGTGTCTAACAGGTCGTCGGCCATACCGAGATTCATTCCCAGTGATACCAACTGTGCCTGGGCGCCGTCGTGGAGGTCTCGTTCGAGACGCCGTAGCTCGGCTTCTTGGACGTCGAGAGCTTCACGTCGCGAACGAGTTAAGACGTCGACGCGCTGGTGGAGCGCTTGCTCGCGATCACTCGAAAAGAGTGGCACTACCCAGGCGTGCGTCGAAAACGCAACCGCCAGACCGATCATCAGCCACATCGGCCAGAAGTACCTGAGGCCACTCAACAGCCAGACGAATATTCCTGTCGCTCCGAGCACGAGCGACACGGCGCCATGCACCGCCAGAGGGCGCGGTCCCTGCGTACGTAAAGCTCTGCGTACAGTGCGCAACAACGCGAAAGGAACAACCATTCCAAGCCAGACCCACCCGGCCCAAAAGTAGCCAGCGCCGGTGACCGCCCAGGCAACGGTTACCGCGAGTCCGAGCACGAGCCCGAAGTTCGTGATACGCCACCGAGCGGTCCGGGGCCAACCACTGTTCGCCAACGCATTCGACAGATTTGAAATCCAATCGCTCACGTGACGACGCCTACGAGTCTGAGTACTCACACTTGGATCAACCACGTCGCTGCTCAAAACTCTCATTTGGCAGAGGAGTTCGTCGCGCTGGGCAAAGACCTCTGTGACCACGCTGTTGTGGAAATCTCGAACATGACTGCACACACCCAGTGTGACACCCTCACTCGTCCCCGACAGTGGGGTTATGTCTACATCTGACAGGGTGGCAGAGGCACTCGTCTTTAGCGGGAGGGGCGGAAAGGAGCTGACAAGGGACGCGCTGCAAGGTTCGTTTGAGAGAGCCCGAATAACCATTCGGAGGTCTGATTTGCGCCTCCACGACCTTCGGCATACCGGTCTCACTCTGGCGGCTGCTACGGGCGCGACAACCGCCGAATTAATGCACCGAGCGGGTCATTCGTCGACACCTGCGGCTCTTCGGTACCAGCACGCTACCCAGAATCGAGATCGTGTCCTGGCAGATGCCCTTGGAGAGATGATCAATTTGGGGTCGACCACCCCTTGCTCAAAAGGAAGCGAAAGCAAGGACTAGGTATTGACGCTTTCGGCCGTCTCGGCGCACTGGCCTCAAACTCGATTCCCTAACCGGCAATGTCAACTTGCAGCAGTTTCAATCAATATTTTCGATCTGTGTGTCGACTTCCCTATCCGTTTGATCATCAGTTTTACATTTCCAGGTGAGTAGTAATGATTGTCCTGGAAGTGTGAGGCGGTCATAGGTCCGCGACATTACGTGTGGATTGTTCGGGTCCGTCCGTAGGACGATTGGGCTGCCTTCGTATCCGCCACCGATGAAGAGGTTGACATCCAGATCATGAATGGCACCGCCCGCAAGTGTGAACTTTTGCTTTACGGTTGGAAACGAATTCACAAGTGGCAAGTATCCGTGCTCACGCCGCGTCATTGACGTCTCCTTCAATGTTTGAAAGCTTCTTCCAGAGCGGATGGATTTCACTTTCTTATCCGCGCAAAGCTGCCCCTGATTGAGACTCAGTGTGCCATCTTCAAGTGTTGTGATATACGGCACGAGGTCATTCGAACCGTAGAGATGAGATGTTGGACTGCCTTTTGGTATTTCAAGTTCCCAAGCTTCATATGATGAATCAAAGGTGTCAGTCGATGCGACCACCCACGAGTGGCCATCAATCTTGTGCCGCTTTGTAGAAAGATTCTTGAGATATGACTTGACGTGGATTCGAATATTCAGAAACTCTCTCTTGTCCTCGTCAACCCACTCGTAAGTGATTTTCCACTCGACGAGTCGCGAAATGACTCTTGTCCCAATGAGTTCCTTGAGAGCCTCCCTGTACTTCTCAGGAGCCCGCGGATTTATCAAATCCCACGTGTAGTCCTGAATCAATATCCGAACCAGTCGTGACCTCAAATAGGGTTCGACTGCCACAGCCATCACTGATGCCACCAGGAGCGCCTCGGCCAGAGCATTTGAAACTTCGTGCCAATTGGAGTGATTTCGAAGGTGCTCGTCGACGTATGGGGAGAAGAGCGCCAATGCGAGCAAAGTCATCAGCACGACGATGCTGAAGTACCTGATCCGATGTCTGGAGGATCGCGGCTTAGTCATTGACTGAGACCTCGGCTATCGGTCTCAGCATCGAGAACGCAAAAGTGCCACATCTACTCAAATTACTTGAGCGATGCGGCACCTTTGTGTTTCTCGAGTTTCAGTAAACCTTTGGTTAATTCCCCATATCGTTTTCCTGTCTCAGTAAACGAGATCCATACTTGGCCTCGTTTGTCCCAAACGCTTGGGCTTCAGATTCTTCTACTTAGCAATGTTCGTGTCAAATCAAAATGATTTGGACCTTCACCTCCGTATTCATAATCTCACTCATGTAATTCCAATTCGGGTATTTCTGCGTAACATATTTTATGAGTTTCGAAGTTTGGATTTGTCGTCACAAGCCTTAATTGTTGAATAAATGACAATGATTGGCTGACTTCGGGAGACCTCCGGTTTCGGATTCAGTCAATTGAGTATGGTCGGCGGCGTCGTCTTAGCCAAATTCGCAGTTTGGGCATTAGTTTGGGCATTAGTTGGGCATTAACTGGGCTGGAAACAGTGGTTTTTCGTGGTTACTCGCGGTAACTCTTGGTTGCTCCCGGTAACACGAAAGTCCATACAAATAAAGGACTTTGGCCAGATTTCCAGAGCACCCCCAACGGGATTCGAACCCGTGCCGCCACCTTGAAAGGGTGGGTGAAATCAGATTTAGGAAGTTGCGAAACTACTGATCAACGGCAGAATCCATCGATGGAGATTGCAGTCTAAAAG
>Ga0182013_10002399_pt1 | contig 24504 bp, 20 predicted proteins | sample 612S2MmetaG_FD_120487 | JGI IMG/M metagenome (GOLD analysis project Ga0182013, IMG submission 120487) | Permafrost microbial communities from Stordalen Mire, Sweden - 612S2M metaG | ecosystem: Environmental > Terrestrial > Soil > Wetlands > Permafrost | place: Sweden: Stordalen | collected...
AGACAGGTTGCACTTCGGCGCATCAGAATCGCAAAAAGTACACGCTCAGCAGGCTCGGTGCGTGAATCGTCAGCGGACCTCGATGCCCGCGCCTACCCGTCTTTCGGTGGTGTGGCCGATCACCGGATGGCCTGGTAATTCGCCGACCACCAACAGACCGCCCGAGGTCTGCGCATCGGCGAGCAGCAACAAATCGTCCTCGGTGACACCGGAGCCGGGACGCAGATGCGGCCGCACCCAGTCGAGGTTGCGGCGAGTCCCGCCGGAGACGAACCCGTCGCGCAGCGCGCCGCGCGCGGCCTCGATCACCGGCACCGCGGCGCGGTCGATGACGGCGCCCACCTTCGAGGCCCGGCACATCTTGTGCAGGTGCCCGAGTAGCCCGAATCCGGTCACGTCGGTGGCCGCGCGCACGCCGGTTGCCACCGCGGCCGCCGCGGCGTCGCGGTTGAGCCCGATCATGGTCGCCACTGCTTCCGCGAACACCTCACCGGTCTGCTTGTGCCGGTTGTTGAGCAGGCCGACGCCGAGCGGCTTGGTGAGGGTCAGCGGCAGGCCAGGTTTGGCGGCGTCGTTGCGCAGCAACCGATTCGGGTCGGCCACACCGGTCACGGCCATCCCGTACTTCGGTTCTGGGTCGTCGATGGAGTGGCCGCCGATCACCGGGCAGCCGGCCTCCGACCCCACCGCCAGCCCGCCGCGTAGCACCTCCGTCATCAGCTCCAGAGGCAGCACGTCACGCGGCCAGCCGATGAGGTTGATCGCGACGATCGGGCGACCGCCCATCGCGTAGATGTCGGAAAGAGCATTGGCGGCGGCGATCCGGCCCCAGTCGTAGGCGTCGTCGACGACAGGCGTGAAGAAGTCCGCCGTCGACAGCACCGCGACATCGCCGACCAGCACTGCCGCCGCATCGTCGCCGTCGTCGAGCCCGACCAGAACGTTGTCGCCCGACTGTCCGGTAAGACCGCGGACCGCTTCTTCGAGCTCGCCGGGCGGGATCTTGCAGGCGCAGCCACCGCCGTGCGCGTACCCGGTGAGCCGCGTCTGGGTCATGGCCAGAGCCTACCCAGGCCTGGGGACCGCGAAAGTGCGGCTGGCAACGCATTTCCCGAGTAGCGGCGTCGGTGGTTGCACTTTCGCGGAAGACTAAGTTGTTTCCCGGAGGTGTTTGGGTTCCTGGTGGTCCCCCCGGTCTTCAAAACCGGTGAGATCGAGTATCTCGGTCTGGCGGGTTCGATTCCCGTCCGCCTCCGCCAGCAGAGAGGAAGGCCGTGACGCAAGTCGACCCGCGCCGCCAGATTCCGCGCACCGACCAATTGCTGGCCTTGCCGGACGTGCAACGGGCGCGAACGCGGCTGGGCGAGCACGTCGTAAGAGCGGTGGTGCGCGATATTCAGGACCAGGCTCGGCGCGGTGAGGTGGCGCCCGACGAAGTGCAGGACGGCGTGCTGGGGGCGTTGGCCGCGCACACGACCACGACGTTGCGGCCGGTGCTCAACGCCACCGGGGTCGTCGTACACACCAACCTGGGTCGTGCCCCGCTGGCCGCGGGCGCGGTCGAGGCCCTGATCGCGGCGAGCGGGTACGTCGACGTCGAACTCGACCTCGCGACCGGCAACCGCTCGAAACGGGGGGTCGCGGTCCGCGAAGCACTGCTCAACGCGTGCCCGGTAGCCGAGGACGCGCTCGTAGTCAACAACGGCGCCGCCGCGCTGGTGCTCGCGACCACCGCATTGGCGAGTGGGAACGAGGTGATCATCAGCCGGGGCGAACTGATCGAGATCGGCGCCGGATTCCGGCTGCCCGACCTGATCGCCTCCACCGGCGCCCGCCTGCGTGAAGTCGGTACAACCAACCGCACGCACCTGAAGGACTACGCCGACGCGATCGGACCGCAGACCGGTTGCGTCCTGAAGGTGCACCAGAGCAACTTCCGGATCGAGGGGTTCACCACCGCCGTCACTTTGCCCGACTTGCGGGCGCTGACGGCGGCCAGGGAGATCCCCCTGGCCGTCGACCTGGGCAGCGGACTGCTCGCGCCCGACCCGCTCCTGCCCGACGAGCCCGACGCCGCCACCGCGCTGTCCGAAGGCGCCGACGTGGTCACCGCCAGCGGCGACAAGCTGCTCGGCGGTCCGCAGGCGGGCATCGTGCTCGGTCGCGCGGACGTGGTCGCCCGCATGGCGCGGCATCCGCTGGCACGCGCCGTGCGCGCCGACAAACTCACCCTGGCTGCGCTCGAGGCGACGGTCCGCGCCGGAGTGTCGCCGGTGACCCAGGCGCTGCGCGCCGACGCCGAACGACTGCATGCCCGGGCGGAGCGGCTGGCCGCTGCGGTGGGCGCGTCCGTCGTCGCACATGACGGCCGCGTCGGCGGCGGGGGAGCCCCCGGCGTCCCCCTGCCCGGATGGGCCGTTCGCCTTCCCGAGGCCGCCGCTGAGCCGCTGCGCGCGGGTGACCCCGCGGTGCTGTCACGGGTGCACGACGGTGCGTGCCTCGTCGACCTGCGCTGCATACCCGACGCCGACGACGATCAACTGCTGGCCGCTGTCGGTGCGGCGCTGGCGGGACTGGACCGCTGAACGCGCAAGGCTTCTGCGCCTCGAACGTCATAGCTACTGCCGGCCATGTCGACCACGGCAAGAGCACCCTCATTCGCGCCCTCACCGGAATGGAGCCAGACCGGTGGCAGGAGGAGCGCCGCCGCGGGCTGACCATCGATCTCGGCTTCGCATGGACCACATTGGCATCGGGGCGCGAGGTGGCCTTCGTCGACGTGCCAGGCCACCAACGTTTCCTGGGCAACACGATGGCCGGCCTGGGACCCGCGCCGGTGGTCTGCTTCGTCGTCGCTGCTGACCAGGGTTGGCAGGCGCAGTCGAGTGACCATCGCGACGCGGTCGCCGCGCTGGGCATCCGGCACGGCCTCATCGTGATCACCCGCACCGACCGGGCGCCCGAGCGTGTCGCCGAGGTCGTCGCCCAAGCCCGCGCCGAGCTGGCCGATACCGGCCTGCGCGACGCGCCGCGCGTCGCCGTATCTGCGGTCGACGGCACCGGGCTGGCCGAGTTACGCGCCGTCCTCGACCGCGTCCTGGAACAGGTACCCGAGCCCGCGACCAACGCGCGGGTGCGACTGTGGGTCGACCGTTCGTTCACCATCACCGGCGTGGGCACGGTGGCGACGGGGACGCTGGCGGCCGGCACGCTGGCCGTCGGCGACCGGCTCGACTTGCTCGGCACGGGGCGGATCCGATCGGTGGTGATCCGCGGCCTGCAGAGCCGCGGCGAGCCGCATTCCACGCTTGGGCCGGTGTCCCGGGTGGCGCTCAATCTGCGCGGGGTCTCCCGCGATGCCGTCCACCGCGGCGACGCGCTGGTCACCCCGGACGCATGGCCGAGTACACGAACCCTCGACGTGCGCCGCACCACCGGCGGCCCCTTGACCGCAACCGCCGGGCAACCTGTCGTGCATGTCGGCACCGCGGCAGTGCCCGCGCGGCTGCGGCCTTTCGACGACGACCACGCCCGACTGACCCTCGACCGGCAGCTGCCGTTGGTTCTCGGCGACCGGTTGGTACTGCGCTTTCCGGGCAGCGGCCGGCTGCTCGGCGGTGCCCAGGTGCTCGACGCCGAACCGCCGGTGCTGCGGCGGCGCGGCGACAGCGCGCGTCGGGCAGCGGTGCTGGCCGGTGTGCACGCCGGCGGCGACGTGGAAGTCGAGGTGGCTCGTCGGGGCGCCGTACACGAATCCCACCTACGGCGGTTGGGGCTGCTGGCGGACGGGTACGCGGAGGCGCCGGCCGGGGTGCGGGTGCTGGACGGCTGGTGGTTGCACGGCGCGACCTATGAGGCCTGGCAGCAGCGGCTCAAGAGCGCCGTACACGAACTCCACACCCGCGATCCGATGGCCGACGGACTTTCGCGCGGTGCCGCGCGCGACCTGCTGGCGCTGCCGGACGAGTCGCTGCTTGACGCCGTCGTCCGCGATGCCGGACTCGAGCAGGGGGGTGGCAACATCCGGGTGGCCGGTGCCCAACCCGATCTCGGCCGCGCTGAAGCGGCGGTAGCCGAGCTGGAGGTTCGGCTGCGTGCCGAGCCCTTCCGGGCCCCCGAGGCCGACGAGCTGTCGGCATGGCAGCTCGGCGCGCGCGAACTCGCCGCGGCCGAGCGCGCCGGTCGGATGTTGCGGCTGCGCGACGGCGTGGTGCTGCTGCCCACGGCACCCGCTCTGGCGATGCGTGAGCTGACCCGGCTCGAACAGCCGTTCACCACCAGTCAGGCGCGGCAGGCGCTTGGCACGACTCGACGTGTCGCGATCCCGTTGCTCGAACACCTGGACTCGCGCGGGTGGACCCGTCGATTGGATGCCGGACACCGCGAGGTCGTGCGCTAGCAGCGCTCCTCGTCGTCGCTGATGCGTTCGAGCCCTTCCCGTGACAGCGCCCTGACGAAGCCGTACGCGTGCATCCCTGCCTTACCGGGATTTTGGGCAATCCATTCGTTGGTCTTTGCCAGCGCCTTGGTTACGTCGTCCCGCTTTACCTGGACGAGGTACGTAATTCTGTCGTCGCCCGGATCCTCGCTCGCTTGGGCGACCGCGACGGGATTCTTGAACGCGTAGGCGATCCCATGCACGGCATCGTGGTTCAGCGCCCAATCGACTTCGCTGGGCCGCAGTCCGTTCACCGCCAGGATGCGGCAGTCGTTCTCGTCGTTTGACTTACTCACGTGGCGATGGTCCTCCCCTGATTGCCCGCGAGTAGGTGGCTGACGATGGACTGAAAATGATGTCGCGCAGGCATTTCGATCAAAGTTCACGTCCAATAATCCACCAAAGGAGGCGTGCCCGCTCGCCGACCTACCCCGGGGGTTAGCTGGCGCGCGGGTTTTCCAGGACGGCGGCGACGCCCTGACCTGAGCCGATACAGACCCCGTAGCGCTCGGCGACGTTCTTCGCGGTCTCGATCATGCTGATGTAGGCGTTTTGGGCCAGAAGTTTCGGGTTGGGTCCACTGAAGAGTTCTGCCGCAAAATTCGCCGCTGGGGGAGCCTTGCCGAGCGTCGTAAAGTAAGCGGCTGTAGCCATCCAGGGCCAACCAGGGCCCATTAGGCCGACAGCGAGGTACTCATGACCGAACGCATCGAGACCCATCGCACCATCGCCGCACCGGCGCCCGATATTTTCGCGGTGCTGTGCGACCCGCAGGGACATGTCGCCATCGATTCATCGGGGATGCTGCAAGACGCCGAAGGCGATCCGGTGAAGGCCGTCGGCGACAGCTTCGTGGTCCACATGGACCGGGATTCATTGAACGACTACCCGGCGCTCGGCAAGTACGACGTCACTGTCGAGATCAAGGAGCTCGAACCGGATCGGCTGATCGCGTGGACGGTTCTCGGCCAGCTGCGGCCACAGATCGGGCACGTCTACGGCTACCGGCTACAGCCGACCTCGGACGTCGGGGCCGCCGAAAGCACTCTGGTCACCTCGTTCTACGACTGGTCGAACATCGACCAGACGTGGCGTGACGCCGGAATCTTCCCGGTAATGTCTGAGGGCGCGCTGCGGGCAACTCTGGGGATTCTGGACCGTACCGTCCGGCGGGGCTATCCGAAATGACAGCAGGGCCCGAAAGCCGTCGGCATATCCCTCAACTGGTTCCGCCCCGGCTCCTGCGAAGTGGACAGGCTGATCACCCGGCCGTCCACCGAGCTCACCCGCCAGATCCACATGCTCACCCAGGAATTACACCGACGCTTCATGCCGCCAGTGTGAAAAGCGTTGGCAAGCCTGATGTTACGAAGTCCCAAACGGCTGATTTTCGCGTACCCCGCGATACATGCCCCATCGCACGACGTACGGCATCACCAGCCGCTTGACCGACCATGCCGGCAGCCGGAAGGCTTGGCCGGTGGGTAGGAATACTTCCAGCCCGTTGGCCTGCGCGCCTACCAACGAGCCCCACCGCCTGCCCGGAGTCCGATAGGTGCGCATCTTTTTACCCGCGAACTCGGCGCGGATGTTGTAAGCCACCAGCGCATCCCCGCGATTACGGGCGGAGCTGCGCAGTGGGTCGGTGGCCGCGATGTCTCCGACTGCGTAGACACCCTGCTGACCGGGCACCTTCAGCTCGGGTGTCACGCGAACGAAGCCGTCTTCATCGAGCAGCTCTGGCGGTAGCCAACCCGTGTTGGGTTGCACTCGCCCTATCGCCCAGAGCACGGCGTCCGCGGAGACAGGGGGTTGCCCGGTGCTCCACTGGACGGGTTCGCTGGTGATCTCCTCGCCCGACGAGCCGTTCGACAGCACGGCGCGATGTCCCGGGTGCAAGCCCACGCCCAAGCCGGTCAGTCGGCCCTGGATACGGTTCCACGTGCGAGGGTGGTACCCGGCCAATGCGCGATCTCCGGGGAAGTAAAGATCGATCCGCTTGTCCGGCCACGTGGTTGCAATGTTGACCGCGCTGCTGACTGCCGCCGCGCCGCCGCCTAGAACAATCACCGAATCGGCGCCGGCCAACCGCTCATGTGCGCTGCGTAGGTCGGCGCTGATCTCGGCGGCTGACTGGAGTGTCGGCTGGCGCCAGAATCCGTTGCTGACTCCTGTCGAGATGACCAGCACGTCGTATTCCTCGGCGATTGTTGCTCCGTCCTCGCCCACGCCGAAGACGGTTCGGGCTGCCAGGTCCACTCCCGTCAGCGTGGCCTGAACCGTCCGTACCCGGTCCAGGCGTCGGAACTTCTCGAACGGAATCCAGTAGTCGCGGGCCCAATCGTCGGGGCGCGACAGCCGGACGCCGAGCTCCTGGCCGCTCACCAGCGCCGATTTGACCGAGATTCCCACCACGTCCGCGTGCGGGGCCAGCCGGATGGCGGCCAGGATGCCGACATCACCGAGCCCGGCGACCACAACGCGTTTGCGAGTCATGTCGTAATCACCCTGCCGCTACCCTGCGTGGTGGCCGCGGGAAGAAGCGCGGCACCCGGTCGATGACTTCCTGATAACCCGGTCGGCGTTGCAGGCTGCGGGTCTCCATCAGCGGAATGCTGGCGCCCAGGAGCATGGCCAGCATCGCGACCGCGCCCGCAAACAACCACCACGCGTCCGAGGGGGCCGCGGCCACGCCGAACAACGCCAAGGCGAACCAGAAGCTGAACTCCCCGAAGTAGTTTGGGTGCCGCGACCAACTCCACAATCCGCGGTCCATCACCTCGCCGGGTTGCGCGCTCCCGACGAACCGGTGCAGCTGCACGTCGGACACGAGCTCGATGGTCACCGCTGCCAAACCAACGACGAAGGCGACGAGCGTGAGCCATCTGATGTCGCGGCCGGGGTGGGTGACGCAGACATAGACCGGGAGCATGCCCACGAAAACCTGCACCGTGGGGATGAGGTGTATCGCGACCAAATCGCCGACGAATTCCCATCGCCCGGCGCGCTCCCGAAACATCGGATAGCGCCAGTCCTCGTGGTGCAGCCCGGGAAACGCGTAGACCCAGTTGGCGGTGAGGCGTATCGCCCACAGCACAATGACGACTGAAACTAGCCAGCACCGCAGTTGGTCTACGCCCGGGCCGGCCTGGCTCCACCAGTAAAACGTCAGCAGGGGCGGAATCACGCTCCAGTAGGCGTCGTAGAAGCTCGAGTTGCGATAGACCCGGCTGAAGGCGAATACCACAAGGGTCGCCAGCACGTCGGCGATCAGCGTGTCCAGCCAAAGTTGTCCGGTGGCCGGACCCCACGCGAGCCAGGCGGCGGCTACCCCAACGGCCAGGATGTATGCGACGGTCACGAGCGCCAGCGATCGGGACTTCGTCATTGTGCCACTGGACTTTTCGGTGAGTCGCGATCAACGTCGAGATAGCCACGCCCAACGAGAACGCAGTCCATGCGGGCCTCCTTGCGCGCAAATGCCGGTTTGTTCCGGCCCCTCGGCCACGGTCGCAAAACTGTAACACGTTCTAGTGGCCGATCTGGAGCAAAAAAATCACCCATCGGCCCGGTCGCAGGAGTTAAATCATTGTCATGACATCGCAGTCTGACACCGACGAAATCCGGTTCATTGAGGCTCAGGCGGCGCCGACGCGGTTCGCCCGCGGCTGGCATTGCCTGGGCCTGATCAGAGATTTCGGTGACGGCAAGCCGCACGCGATCAATGCGTTCGGCCAGAAGCTGGTGGTCTTCCGCAGTGGAGACGGCAAGATCAATGTGCTCGACAGCTACTGCCGGCACATGGGCGGTGATCTGTCGCAGGGCGTGGTCAAGGGCAACGAGCTCGCGTGCCCGTTCCACGACTGGCGCTGGGGTGGTGACGGGCGTTGCAAGCAGGTGCCTTACGCCAGGCGCACGCCTCGGCTGGCCCGCACGGCGACCTGGACCACGCTGGAACAGGACGGCATGTTGTTCGTCTGGAACGACCCCGAGGGCAATCCTCCACCGCCGGAGGTCACCATTCCGCGCATCGAGGGCGCCACCAGCGACGAGTGGACCGACTGGCATTGGTACACCACGATCGTGCAGAGCAATTGCCGCGAGATCATCGACAACGTGGTGGATATGGCGCACTTCTTCTATATCCATGGCGCGTTGCCGACCTACTTCAAGAATATCTTCGAAGGACACGTCGCGACGCAGTACATGAACGGCGAGGGTCGTCCCGACATGGGCGGCACCGAAGGCGCGGAGATGCTGGGCAACACGTCGGTGGCGTCGTACTACGGGCCGTCTTTCATGGTCGACGACCTGATCTATCACTACAAAACGGGCGACCAGCAGACGATACTGATCAACTGCCATTATCCGATCGACTCGAATTCCTTTGTGCTGCAATATGGCATCATCGTCAAGAAATCGGGTTCGCTGCCCGAGGATCAGGCGATGAAGACCGCGATCAAGCTCGGCGACTACGTCAAGCTCGGGTTCGAGCAGGACGTCGAAATCTGGCGACACAAGGCACGCATCGACAACCCATTATTGGTCGAGGAGGACGGACCGGTCTACCAGCTGCGCCGGTGGTACCACCAGTTCTACGTCGACGTCGCGAGCGTGGAGCCAGACATGTTGGACCGCTTCGAGTTTGAACTCGACACGACCCGGCCCTACGAGGCGTGGCTCCAAGAGGTCGAAGCGAATATCGCCGCCCGGGCAACCGCCGGTTCGGTGTGATGGCGGGCGATTCCTCAGCCCGGGGCGACAACCGTCTCGTTGAGATGCCCATGCGACCCGTGGCGTGCCGCAATTGCCGTGCAATCGTGCTGGCCCGCAAGAGCACGTGGAACCAGACCAGCGTCCAGTGGAACTCCGACGCGACGGCACGGTGCACCGAGCGCGCCCAGGCGCAGAAGATGTCGGCCCACGCCGGCCGGGGTGTATTCCTGGTCTGCTCAGCGTTGAGCGAGTCGATAGCCGAGGCGGTGCGACTTGGCGCCCTGTCGATCGTGGACGAGTAGCAAAAGCGATGCCGGCCGGGCCGCCGCCGGTCATAGCCGCATTGCTGCCGGCAAGTCGCCGACCCACTGGTGACCCCAGTAGCTGTCGGCGGTGATTTCCTCGGCGGTGTAGTAGGTTTCGTCGACCCGCATACCATCGGTACCGAACTCGATATCCCACTCGCCGGGTGCCCGGACGTAGAACGACACCATCTTGTCGTTGGTGTGCCGGCCGAGGGTGGACGACAACTGGATACCGTCGGCTTTGATCCGGTCCAGCGCCCGGCCCACGGCGTCCAGCGTGTCGACCTCCACCATGACGTGGACGACCCCAGGGTCGCGCTGGTGTGCGGCCGGGACGATCGCCATGCTGTGGTGGCGTTCGTTGATACCGAGGAACCGCACCCGAACCGGCCCGAACTCTTTGGGTAACGGTACCCGGAAGGCACCCCGGGACCGGAAACCGAGTACGTCGGTATAGAAGTCGAACATCGCCTTGGGATCGGTTGCCGGCACCACGACATGGCCCAGACCCTGATCGCCGGTAACGAATTTCGCACCGAACGGGGTGATCACCGGGCTGTGGTCGAGCACCGCGCCGTGAAACACCTCGAGCGTCGTTCCGGATGGGTCCTCGAAGGTGATCACCTCCTCGACGCGGCGTTCCCCGGCCTCGTCGACGGACAGTCGTTTGAACGCCACTGCGGCCCGGTCGAGGGCCGCCGTGACCCGCTGCAGCGCTGCGTGGTCGCGGACCTCCCAACCGATCGTGACCACCCGGTCAGTCTCGCCGGGAACGACGATGATTCGGGCGGCGCGCTCGTCCATCCGCAGGTACAGCGCCGACGGATCGGGCCCATTGCCTTCGGCGAAACCCAGCACGCCGAACGCGAAATGCCGCCAGCGGTCGATGTCGGCGGTCGAGACGGTGATGTAACCAAGGCTCTTCAGGTCGCTCATTTGGTGCGCCCTCCTCGATTTATCAGATCAGGCCGCGCAACGGACCCGCGGGCGGATCAATGCCCAGCGAACTCAGCGCCGCCGCGTGGTAGATGGTGCCGGGCACGTGGATGGCGTGCATCTGGCCGACGTGGACGTCGCGCCAGTACCGCTGCAGCGGCTTGTCCATCCGCGCGGCGTTGCCCCCCGAGCGCGCGAAGATCTCGTCGACTGCGGACACCGCGCGCCACACCGCGCGAACCTGGGTGCGGCGGCCGGCGGCGCGGTCCTCGAAGGACACCTCTTTGCCGGCGGCGACCATGTCGTAGATGCGGTCTGCGTTGGCCAGCAACTCCTGTCGCGCGGCGTTGATGTCGGCCGCGGCCTCGCCGACGGCGTACATGACATACGGGTCGTCCTTGATCGCGGTTCCGGCGGCGCCGACGCGATTCCGCTGGTATTCCAGGTGCGCGGCGAGCGCACCTTCGGCGATGCCGATGGTTGCCGCGGAGATCCCTAGCGGGAACATCGTCGACCACGGCATCAGATACAGCGGCTCGGTCATGCCGGCCTCACGCTGGGCGGTGCCGTCCATCACCTTCGTCGCGTCCATCGTCCGGTAGGTCGGGACGAACGCGTCCTTGACGATGACGTCCTTGGATCCGGTGCCGCGCAGCCCCACGACGTTCCACGAGTCCTCGACGATCTCGTAGTCCTTGCGCGGCAGGATCATGTGCAGCATTTGCGGCGGCATCACCGGTTTGCCCTCGCCGTCGCCCAGAAACGCGCCCAGGATGATCCAGTCGCAGTGATCGGTGCCCGAGCTGAACTGCCAGCGGCCGTTGAAGATGTAACCGCCGTCACCTCCTTTCAAAGGCGTAGCCACACCCTGGGGTGCGTACGGGGAGGCCATCCAGGTGTCGACATCGTCGGCCCAGACCTCGGCGGCCACTCTCGGGTCGGCGTACGCCAACTGGTAAGGGTGCACCCCGACCACACCGACAATCCAGCCGGCTGCCGGATCCAGCGCGGCCGTGGCCATCACCGTTTCGGCGAACTCGCGAGGGTGGACCTCGAACCCACGATAGTTTTTGGGCTGGAGCAGGCGGATCAGTCCGGCCGCCTTCATCAGCTTGACGCTGTCGTCGGTGAGCCGCCCGATCCGTTCGGCTTCTGCGCCCTGGTCGCGCAATTGGTCCGCTACCGCCATGACCTGATCAAGTACCCGCTCGCTCATGCTGTTGTCCTTACGTGTGTTGGCCTACTAATGGTCTACAACAGTCCGCGCCCCGACAAGCCGGTGATCCCCGAGATCGGACCAAAATTGCCGACGGCTTAACGTGACTGTTGTGAAGAACTCGGGCGATCAGCTTGTGGACGCGGTCGTGGTGGGCGCCGGATTCGCGGGCCTGTACGCGCTGCACAAGCTGCGCGGGCAGGGGCTCTCGGTTCGGGTAATCGAGTCCGCGCCCGAACTGGGCGGCACTTGGTACTACAACCGGTATCCGGGCGCGCGCTGCGACGTCGAGAGCGTCGACTACTGCTACTCGTTCTCGGACGAATTACAGCAGGAGTGGAACTGGTCCGAGAAATACGCCACCCAGGCCGAGATCCTGCGCTACCTGAACTGGGTCGCCGATCGCCTCGACCTGCGCCGCGACATCGCGCTCAACGCCCGTGTCGTCTCCGCGGTGCTAGACGAGACGACACTGCGCTGGACAATCACCACCGACGCCGGCCAGGTGCTCACCGCACGATTCTGCCTGATGGCGACCGGACCGCTGTCGGCTGCGATGACCCCGAACTTCAACGGCCTGGACACTTTCGCCGGCGAGATCTACCACACCGCGCACTGGCCGCACGATGACGTCGACTTCACCGGCAAACAGGTCGCGGTCATCGGCACCGGATCCTCAGGCATTCAGGCGATTCCGATCATCGCCGAGCAGGCCGCACACCTCTACGTGTTTCAGCGCACGCCCAACTACAGCATTCCGGCGGGCAACAGGCCGCTGTCCGCCGAGGAGCTCGACGAGATCAAGGCGGGCTATGCGGAGCGCCGCCGGCTGTCGTGGCGCAGCGGCGGCGGATCACCGCACATCACCGCCGCCAAGCCGACCATGGACTTCACCCCCGAGGAGCGCCGGGCAGCGTTCGAAAAGCGTTGGCAGCTGGGCGGTGTGCTGTATTCGAAGACCTTCCCCGACCAGATGACCGACTGGGCGGCCAACGAAGAGGCCCGCAAGTTCTACGAGGAGAAGATCAGGGCGGTGATCGACGATCCGGCGGTCGCCGACCTGATGATTCCCAACGATCACCCCATTGGAACCAAGCGAATCTGCACAGACAGCAACTACTTTCAGACTTTTAATCAGCCCAATGTGTCGCTGGTCAGCGTGCGCGCCACCCCGATCGAATCGGTTGATGCCGCCGGGATCAACACCGGCGATACGCAGTACGACCTCGACGCGATAGTTTTTGCGACGGGTTTCGATGCCATGACCGGGGCGCTGGCCAAGATCGACATCGTCGGCCGCGACGGTGCGAGGCTGCGCGACGACTGGGCGGACGGCCCGCGCACCTATCTGGGACTGGGTGTCGACGGATTCCCCAACCTGTTCCTGATTTCGGGTCCGGGGGCACCCGCGGTGCTGGCGAATATGGTGCTGCACGCCGAAGCACACGTGAACTGGATCGCCGACGCCATCGCCCACCTCGATGACCACGACTACACCGCCATCGAAGCAACCCCCGACGCCGTCGATGGCTGGGGCGCCGAACTCTCACGTCGAGCCGAAGCGTCGCTGTTCATCAAAGCCAATTCCTGGTACCTGGGCGCTAATGTCCCCGGAAAGCCGAGGGTTTTCATGCTGTTCCTCGGTGGATTCGCGGCATACAACGACATCTGTGCCGAGGTCGCCGATGCCGGGTACAAGGGATTCGACCTCGTGAAGATATCGCTGTGACCAGCGGATTACTTGGAACCTGCTTCCGGTGATTCCGGTCAACGACCCCATGTGGTGAATCGGGTGGCGACCGAGTCCCTGACAACCGGCCTCTTGAGGCTGCGAGTGTTCACGATCGGCTCGCCGGACGCGTCGGCGATCATTCGCCGGATCTCGTCCCGTGCCTTCGCCAGGGCCGCCAAATCGGAGGGATCGCAGTCGAGCCGGACCGAGGGAAGGACCTCGGCTTCCAGGGCGGCGGGTCGGTACGGCCGGCCCCGCATCACCTCCCGCGGACCCCGCAGGGCCAACGGGATGATCGGGACCCCCGCACTCGCCGCCAGCTTGAACGCGCCGAGCCGGAAAGGGTACGTGCCAGCGGTGTCTCGGCGTTCGCCCTCGGGGAATATGTGGATCGATTCCCCCTTTGCCAGCAGCGCCTCCATTCGCTGGTATGACGCCAGCGACGACTCCATAGAGCCGGGCTCGACGGCTATGACACCGAGGCGGCGGGCGAACACGCCGAACAGGCCCCTGAACAGCCGCGCCTTTCCGGTCATCGACACCGGCCGGTCTAGCGCACTGACGAGGAGCAGGGGATCCATGTCGGTGGGGTGGTTACTGACGTAGAGCGCCTGGCCATCCGGCAGCGGGGCGCCGGTCCGCCGGAACGACATCCCGGTCGCGGCCAACAAAACACGCAGCATGCGCCGAGCGAAGCGCCACGCGGTGGTCCGACGCCGAAGCCACACCGTCACGCCCGCGGAAATCACCAGGACCGAAATCGTCACGCCCGCGATGTAGGCCCCGACCAGCGTCTCCCGAGACTTGACGGCGAACTTTCGCGTGCGGAACCAGCCCAACCGGGTCATCGTCGCGGCGAGTTTCCACCGTCCTGCTGCTAGGGTCTTGCCCAACGTTCCGTCTCGGTAGGCCTGCCGGGTTTCGCGGCGCCGCAGCTTGCCGCTGGATGTCTTCAGCATGCGGCCCTTGCCTATCAGCACGACGTCGTCGGCCGACGTACCCGTCGCCTCGACCACCGCCGCCCGGACCGAGGCCTTGATTTCGTCGTGCTTGGCGGGGTCGGCGGCGGTTTCGGCAACCACCACGATCCCTTCCCCTTGTTCCGGCATCTCTTCGCCGAACGCGATGACGCACCCCTTGCGGACCCCGGGCAGCTCACCGACGGCCTGCTCGATGTCTTGGGGGTGGTAATTACGACCCGCCTTGATGATCAGGTCCTTGATGCGACCGGTGATGAATAGCTCCCCGTCCACCAGATAGCCCAAGTCGCCCGTGTCAAGCCAGTCGCCCATCCGAACCAGCGCCGTGGCTTCCGGCCTGCCGAAATAGCCCGACATCACAGACTTCCCCTGCACCACCACCCGGCCCTCAAGGCGCTCCGCCAGCGGTTCGAGCCGCTCGTCTGTCACGTCGACGACCCGGATCTGTTGTCCATTGATTGGGGTGCCAACGGACACCAGAGTGCGCGCCCGCGATCCGGGGCGTACGGGAACGGCTCGACCCTCCGTCGCCAGCAGATCGGCGTCGACATAATCCACCCGAGGACGCTCCGCACCGTGCGCGATCGTCACCGCAACGCACGATTCCGCAAGTCCGTAGGCCGGCGCGAAGGCGCTCCGATGAAAGCCGTACGGCTCGAAGCGGCGGCAGAACTCGTCGACGGCGCTGACTCGGATGGGTTCCGCCCCCATCGCCGCGAACTTGACGCTGGAAAGGTCCAGGCCCGCGATTCGCTCGTCCGCGACGCGCCGCCCGACGTGGTCGAGCCCGAACGTCGTGGTCGCGATGGTTGTCGCCCGAAATCGATCGATGGCCCACAACCAAAGCGTCGGCTTGGTGAGGAAATCGACCGGCGACATCATCACCACCGTGGCTCCGGTGAAGATCCCTGCCGACATCCAGCTCGCGATCAGCCCGAAGTCGTGGTATAGCGGCATCCAGTTCAGCGCCACATCCCCTGGATGGAGGCCACCGAGCACGCTGGCCTCGCTAATGCCCTGGATGTTCGCCAGTAGATTGGCATGAGTGAGCGCGACGCCCTTGGGGTCTCCCGTGCTTCCGGACGTGTACTGGATAAGCGCCAGCTCCGGGGGCGACTCCACGCAGAATGGTCCTGTGGCGCTGTCTGTGAGTGCAGCCACCGTTGTGGATTCCCGGAGGGAGGGAGTTGCCGTGCAGATCAGGTCCGCCGCCGCCTTGAACTGCGGATCCGAGATGATGAATGCCGCCCCCGCACTTCGCAGAATCCGGGCTTCACGCTCGACGTAGCTGTCCAATTCGTCGAGTCGCACCGGCGGATAGATCGGTACCGGAACCCCGCCTGCGCACAGCGTGCCGACGAAGGCGACGAAGAAGTCGGGCCCCGTCAGCGCCAGAATCGCGACCCGCTCCCCGCTGACCAAGCCCAGGTTCGCCATTCCCGCGGCCGCGCGCCTGCCCAGGTCCCAGAGCTCTCCAAAGGTCAGCGTGGTGACCTCCCCGTCGGCCGTGAGGAACTTCAGGTGGGGATGGCCGCTGTGATTGTCGGCGCGGGCGCGCAGCGCGTCGAGGAGAGTCGTCGGCGTGGGCTCCAGCGAGGAAAGGGTCGCGATCGGCGCGCCTGTTTTCGCTGTTTCCAGCCGCACCGCGCCTGTCCGAATAGCCGGCCGGTCGATTGCCGCGGCATCGACCCCGACCGCCTGGTCGATCGCCTCGAGCAGGTCACGCGGCCGGCGAAACCTTCCAAAGCCGTCCGAAGGCAGGTCTACGGCGTAGGCGTCACCAACCCGAACTACCAGGTCGGCGAGCTCGATACTGCCCAGGCCGAGCTGCTCCTCAAAATCGAAATCCAGTATGTCGGGATCGTCGATCTCGCCTATGCCTGCATCCCTCAGCACGGCCGCGAGTTCCTCGCGTAGGCGTTGCTCCGATTGCATCCGGACCCCCCTTTGTGGCTTCGTCGGTATCGCGCTCGTGTCCCCAGTGTGTGTGCCTAGTGTGTCGCACGCCATACCCAGCGCCTGCAGCGATATCTCCAAACGCGTCCGGTTGAACCGAACACGCGGTATTTTCGTGACATACGTTAATGGGGCCAATTGGGGGCAAGTTAATCATGGTAATGATGGCGAAGACGCGTGTGCCTAAAAGCGGCAATACGCCCGACTACCTTAACCCGCGAGACGCGCTCGCCTTTCTCCGCGGTGGAACCACTCAAAGTCAACTCGTTTCGATTTGCTTCGTCGATCGTCCCGCCGACGACTCTGTGCCGGTGTTCGACCAATTGCGGTCGCGCGTCGGCGCCCGCGCGCCCTTTATTCCCCGACTGGTGCAGCGAGTCGTCGCGACTCCGTGGGGCCTGGCGCCGCCGGCGTGGTATGACGCGGAACTCTTCGATCTCGAATATCACGTGCAGCGCAGGCGCGTTGCCGGCGGTGACATCCCGGAGCTGATGGAAGTGGTCGAGGACATCCTGGACCCACTCGATATGAGGCGCCCGCCGTGGCGGATCTATGTCGTCGAAGGTTTCGATGACGGCAAGTGGGGCATCGTCGTTCAGGTCCATCACGCCGTGGGCGATGGGGCGGCATGTATCGCACTCTTCGCATCGGTGCTTTTCGACCTCGATTTCATAGCGCCGCCAGAAGCTGGTCGACCCAAGGTCTTTGCGCCACCAGCGCTCAAACTCATCCGACCAGGTTTGGCGTGGCGGGGTCGCGGCGTCGTGCGGAGGTCCAGGGATGCGCTGGGGGCGATCCGTTCGCCTTCTGGTGTGAAGGCCGCAGCCAACGATCTAGCGCGGCTGGCGGAGCTGGTCTCGCGTGAAGTCCGGTGTCCATACAAGCCGGCCGGAATCAACCGGCCCGCGACTGGCGAATGGGTGTGCCGCTCGATTTCGCGACCGCTCGACGAGCTCCGAACGTTGGCTCGCAGCACCCCGCGAGCGACGGTGAACACCGTCTTCCTTTCGGCCGTAGCCCACGCCCTCGAGCAATCCCTGAGTGCGGAGGGTATGCCGCTCAAGGCCCCTCTGAAAATCGGCGTACCCAAGAGTCTGCGTCAGGACACAGACCGAGTGTTCGTCGATTCTTCTACGCAGACAGGCAACTTGGTCATCTCCGCACCCCTTGCGAACGAGGGCCCGCTTGATTTCCTCGGCACCATCACCGACCTTCTGCGGCAGGCCTTGGACTCTGATGAATCCGCAATCCGTTCCATGCTCGGCAAGGGCGGGGCAGCCCAGACCTGGCCGATGAAGTGGAATGTCACTGCAACGTTGATCTATGGCCCGCCGTGCGGGTTCTCCAGCCTGGGTGGCCGCCTCGAGCGGTCTATGCTCACCGCCCTCCCCGGCGGCACGAAAGCCGTCGGGTTCGTCGGGTTCGTGTACGACGGGACGCTCTCGATCATGGTTGTTGCAGACCGATCGTTGACAAAGGTCGTGGACGGCGTGTGCATCGGTATGCAGGAGTGGATCGACGACCTCGGCGACGCGGTTGCGGCGCAGGATGCGCTGCCTTTTAGGGGCCTAGAGATGGCCGCGAGCGGACGACGCTGACCTTTACCGATCGAGAGTGGTCTGGGCTGGGATCGAATTAGTCGATCGACGAATTAACTAATCTGTGCCATTCCTGTAAATGGCCGCTGGATTCGCTGTGGTTATTTCCGGGTCAGGAATCCCAGCACGGTGCTTTCGAAGGCGTCTTTTGCCTCGATCATGGCCCAGTGCCCCGACTTGGGGAATATGTGAAGTTCCGCGTTCGGAATTGAGCGCATCGGAATGAGTGCCATGTCGGGTGGGCTCACCCGGTCGTCTCGGCCCCACGTCAGCAGGGTGGGTGCGGCCACTTTGTGCATCATTGCCCACGGCATCGGCCTGTCGGCGGCCTCCATCGCGGCCGTCATCGCGGCGAACGCGGCCTTTCCGTACATGCGGCGCGCGGCGGCCAGCGTCTCCGCGTCGGTGGCCAGCTGCCAGCGTTCCTCGACGAGTTCCTCAGTGACCAGGGACTGGTCGTAGACCATCGACTTGAGCCAGTCGACGAGCCGCTGCCGGGTGGGATCCTCGGTGAACTCCTGCAGCAGCCGGATGCCCTCGCTAGGGCTGGGGCTGAAGATATTGGTCCCGATACCGCCGATCGTGACCAGCCGGTCGATTCGGTCGGGATTCTGGATGGCGAAGTTGATGCCGACGCCGCCGCCCATCGAGTTGCCGACGATGTGCACCTTGTGCACGCCGAGTGCGTCCAGGAACGGCGCCACCGTGCGCTGGGCGGTGACCATCGGGTGACCGCCGAAGTCGGGGCTGACGCCGAAGCCGGGGAATTCCAGGATCAGGCAGCGGAAATGTTCGGCGAACGTGGGCAGGATCCCCCGGAAGTTTCGCCAACCAGTGACGCCGGGGCCGGAACCATGCAGGAACAGCAGCACCGCACCGGAATCGGGGCCGCACTCGTAATAGCGCAGTGCGCCTTTGGGTGTGGTGACTTCGCGGAGGTCATTCTCGGCATCGATGGTCGGTTCAGAAGTGTTGGTCACGCGTGTCACCCTGCCATGTCGTCGGGACGGCGCGCCGTGTTGTTCAGCGCTGAGCCATTGCCGACTGAGGGGCTGCCCAGTCGGTCGAGACTTTGCGGTGCTTGATCAGCCAGGTGTCGCCGACGGGTACCAAGGTGTCGCGGTAACGGCCGAAATGATCCAGCCCGATGTGGGTGACCACGGTGAAGTAAGACGACACGTGCGCCTGGTCGGGAGTCAGAGCGGTGAACAACACGTTGGCCAGGTTGTGCCGCACGACGGGCTTGACCTCGCCCGTGCTGGCGATCTTTCCGGTGACCCCGCCGAGGAACGCCACGATCTCTGATCGGCCGCGTAGCTCGGCGCCGCCGCGTATCTCGAGTACGCCATCCGTGCAGAACGTCTCCGCCAGGCCGTCGAGCCGGCCGGCGTCGCCCGACCAGTTGTACCGCGCGAGGGTGTCCCGGATTTGCTCGCGGGCGGTCAGCTCCCAGATCTCCACCGTGCGGACTCCTCACCGTCGCGCTTCGAATAGCACCCTAGCCACGATGTCGACTCCGTAATTGATTGGCTGCGAAACAGGATGCGGGAATGGCACGCTGACCTTGGACGCCGCCGCGCAGGGTATATCGTTCACGTACACCACACGGCGGGCGGGGGCGGGAACGCGCGCTGATGGTTATGGCTGCGGCGGACCGCGGCTAGCTATGGCTAGCAGACCAGGGAGTGTCATGGCCCCGCTGCACGCGGTCGCGACCATATTGGCGACGGCGTCGACGATCGCTCGCGCGGCCTGGGCCGGTATCGACCCTGAGGGATTCTTCCGGCGTCATTCATCCGACACCGAACCGTTTTTGCTGAAATTCCCAGGACTCGGCGACGTGCTGTTCGTCTCGACAATCGATGGTGCCCGAGACATATTGACCGCTCCCGCGACGCTGTGCTGCGCGCCCCTGCCCAATCCGATCGAACCCGTCGTCGGGCAGAATTCGCTGATCCTGCTTTCCGGTGAGACTCATCGGCGGACCCGTAGCATCCTGATGCCCGCGTTTCGCGGCGACCGTGTGCGCAGCTACGTCGATTTGATAGCCGATGCGACCAATGACGAAATCACGGCATTGCAACCGGGCGATCAGTTGATGGTTCGCGATGCGGCCCAAGCCATCACGCTGGACGTGGTGATTCGAGTGGTTTTCGGTGTGACGGATGGTGCTCGTCGCGCGGAGTGCGCGCGGTTGATTGAGGAATTGATGCGTTCCGGCACCGCGCCGCTGATGCTGGTGCCATGGCTGCGCCGGGAGATAGCCGGGCGAGGGCCCTGGGCCCAATTGGTCGGTTTCCGCGCGCAGCTCGATCGTCTGCTAACCGCGCAGATCGAAGAGCGCAGGGGGATCAGCGAACACGGCACCGATGTGATGGAGTTGATCCTCACGGCGACCGACGAAGACGGTAACGCACTCGGTGTTGACGCGTTGCGTGACCAGTTGCGGACGATGCTCGCCGCGGGGCACGAAACCAGCTCGACGTCGTTGAGTTGGGCGCTGTATCACATCCACCGCGATGAAAGCATCCGGTCACGCGTTGTTGAGGAGCTTGCGGGCGCGGCGACGCCCGGGGAGATTGCGGTTCTGCCTTACCTCGGTGCGGTGATACACGAGACACTGCGGATGCATCCGACGGTGCCGATCGTATTGCGCAGGCTCACCGGGCCACTCACGGTGGCAGGCGTTCCGTGTTTTGCGGGCGATGTGGTCGGAATCGCCCTGCCCGCATTGCATTTCAACCCTGACGTGTGGAACGACCCTGATTCCTTCTATCCTGACCGATTCCTCGAGAGGAAGCCGTCACCGTTTGAGTACGCTCCGTTCGGCGGTGGGTACCGGCGTTGCATTGGCGCAGCATTTGCGCAACACGAGCTGGCCGTGGCGATCGGCACCATCTTGAAGACCGTTGAGCTGCGCATGCCGCGAAGTGAGCAGCGCAGAAAACCGCCACGCGCCGTACCGCGGGGAATTGCCACCAAGCCCAACCGCGAGATTTTGTTAGACGTGATCGCCCGGCGGCAATAGCCAGCTCCCTGTTGTGCCCGACGATCGGAGAATTCAGATGGACCTCGAAACCATGCCACGCGGCGGTTTCGACGCCTCATGGCTGGATCGGCGGCTGCAGACCGACAGCCCGGAATACCTGGACCGCGATGACGTCAACGACCGAGTCAAGCGACAGGTGATTCGCTCGCTCGACTTGATGGGCCGGGTGTTGCGAGACCACGAGCACATTGCCGAGCGCGCATTGGAGCTCGTCGCCGATATTCCCGAGCCGAGGATCCTGGAATTGGGCGCGGGCCACGGTGGGCTGTCTCGCAAGCTGCTGGAAATGCGCCCCGCCGCCCACGTGACGGTCACAGATATCGACCCGATCTCGGTGTCGAATATCGCCTCGGGCGACTTGGGCAGGCACCCGCATGTCGACGTGCGCCAGATGGACGCCACCGACATCGACGCGACCGACCTCTCCTACGACCTGGCGCTGTTCGTCCTGTCGTTTCATCACCTGCCGCCGGTCCGGGCCGCCCGGGTGCTGGCGGAAGGAACCCGCGTCGCGAACAAGCTATTCATCGTCGACATGCGCCGGCCGCCCCCTGTGCTGCACCTGATCCGCCTGGCGTCATTTTTCCCGTTTGCGCTTTTCCTGCCCTTCGCTCATGACGGGCTGATCAGCTCGTTGCGCGCCTACGGGCCCTCGGCATTCCGGGCGCTGGCGGCTCACGCGGATCCGGCCATCACTGTCGAGTTCGGTCGACTGGGACGCAACCAGATTGTCGTCGCCCAGCGACGGTGACCTCGCAGGACGTATTGCTTAGCGCCGTTCCACCCAGCAGACTGAGCGCGGTCCTAGGAGGAAACCTGTTAGCAGGTATAGCTCGACTCGCCATTCGCGCGCCGCGGCGCACGATCGCAGTCGCCCTGCTTGTCCTGGTCGGCACGGCGGTTTTCGGCGTCCCGGTGGCCGGTAGGCTCTCGGCCGGCGGACTCACCGATCCGCGGGCGCAGTCGTCACAGGCGACCGCGCTGCTGGCGCGCACCTTCGCTCAAGGCGACATGCCGATGCTGATCACCGTCAGCTCCAGCGAAGGTGTCAACGGCAGCGATACCCGGACGGTGGGCACTGAGATCGTGCATGCGCTTGCGCAGTCGCCGTCTGTGGCAACAGTGACGTCGCCATGGACCGCCGCGCCGGCCGCGACTGCACCGCTGATCAGCAAGGATGGCAAAACCGGCGTAATCATCGCCGGTATCACCGGGGGAGACAACGGAGCGCCCAAAAACGCCGAGGCGCTGATCAACGAGCTGGTTCACGATCGTCGCGGGGTTACCGTGCGGGCCGGCGGCGAGGCGGCGATGAAACTTCAGATCACCTTGCAGAGCGAAAAAGACTTGAAGGTCATGGAAGCCGTTGCGGTCCCGCTGAGCTTTCTGGTATTGGTCTGGGTGTTTGGCGGCCTGGTGGCGGCTGCGCTTCCCCTGGCGGTCGGTGGCATCGCGATCTTCGGGTCGTTGGCGGTGTTGCGGGTGATCAGCTTCGCCACCGATGTCTCGATCTTCGCGCTCAACCTCGCCGCCGCCATGGGGCTGGCTCTGGCCATCGACTACACGCTGCTGCTGCTGAGCCGGTTCCGCGACGAGCGTGCTGCCGGTGCGGAACGGGACGAAGCGCTGGTGCACACGATGGCTGCCGCCGGCAGGACGGTGTTTTTCTCTGCCACTACGGTCGCGCTGTCGATGTCCGCGATGGTTCTGTTCCCGATCTATGCGTTGAAGTCGTTCGCCTATGCCGGCGCGGCGGTTGTCGCGTTCGCGTCGCTCGCCGCGATTGTTGTGACGCCGGCCGCCATAGTGCTGCTCGGGGACCGCCTGGACTCGTTGGACCTGCACCGGTTGATGCGCCGTTGGCTGCGGCGCCCGATGGCGGCGTCGCGCCCGGTTGAGCAGACTCGCTGGTACGGGCTGGCCGTGTTCGTGATGCGCAGGGCCGTACCGATCGGGGTCGCGGTAGTTGCGTTGCTAGTTGCGCTCGGCATTCCGTTCGCCGGCGTTAAATGGGGTGTGCCAGACGACCGCGTTCTGCCGATATCGAGCTCGCCGCACGTAGTGGGCGACCAGATGCGCACACAGTTCGCCAACGACCTGGCGAAGACCCTGACGGTAGTGATACCCGACGTCGACGATGTCAGCTCAGCACAGCTCGACAGCTACGCCGCTGCTCTGTCTCGAGTGCCCGACGTGTCGTCAGTCTCCGCACCCGGCGGCACGTACGTCGCGGGAGCGCTGGCGGGGCCACCGTCGGCGGCGACAGCGATCACGAGCGGTCGCGCATTTTTAACCGTCACAAGTAGCGCGCCCCTGTATTCCCAAGCATCCGAAACGCAACTTGACCGCCTGCAGGCCGCTCCCGGCCCGGCCGGCCGCCATATCTTGATCGCCGGGACCGCCCAGGTGAACCGGGACACCGCCAACGCCATCAGATCTCAGCTGCCGCTGGTGCTGTGGATCATTGCCGCGATCACGTTCGTGTTGCTGTTCCTGATGACTGGCAGCGTGGTGATTCCGCTGAAGGCGTTGTTGCTCAACGTCTTATCGTTGACTGCCGCGTTCGGCGCGCTAGCCTGGATTTTCCAGGAAGGTCACCTCGGAGCATTGGGCACGACAGCCACCGGAACTTTGGCGATCAGCATCCCGGTGCTGTTGTTCTGTATCGCATTCGGCCTGTCGATGGACTATGAGGTGTTCCTGGTGTCACGGATCCGCGAATACTGGCTGGCGAGCAGCCAGACACTGGCCGATAACGACAAATGCGTCGCGCTTGGGCTGGCCGGCACGGCGCGCGTAATCACGGCCGCTGCACTGATCATGTCCATCTCCTTTGCGGCGCTCGCCGGCGCACAGGTGTCCTTTTTGCGGATGTTGGGCGTTGGACTGACGCTGGCGGTGCTGGCTGACGCCACCCTCGTGCGTATCCTCCTCGTCCCGGCTTTCATGCATATGATGGGCCGATTCAATTGGTGGGCACCAAAATCACTCGAGCGTCTGCATGAACGGTTCGGAATCCGCGAGGCCGGCTATGCGTCAAGTGAATCCGGCGTGGAGCGAGGTGAGCGATGACACGAAAATCCAAGAACGGCAACAGCTTCGTGCCGCCCGCCGTATTGGTCCGCACCGTCGAGTGGACGCGGCACCGCCTGCTTCGGCTTCATCAACGGCTATTGCCTGCGCCAGCGGCGATGATGGAGATGATCGTCGGCGGTTGGCCGGCGCAAGTGATTACGACGGCGGCCCAGCTCGGTGTTGCCGATGCGCTGGCGGACGGACCACTGTCGATCGATGAACTGGCGGCTCGGGTGGGTGCAGACGCGGATGCGCTGCGACGGTTGCTCCGGGCGCTGATCGGACGCGGCGTCTTCCGTCATCGTCGCGATGGCCGCTATGAGCTGAATTCCCTTGCCGACACGCTGCGTACCGACGCGCCGATCTCGATGGCCGGGACAGCACTGTTCACCGGGTCGAAAGAGCAGCGCGAACGGTGGAGCCTGCTGGTTGATTCGGTCCGAACCGGGAAATCGATTGTCCCGGCGATGCACGGCAAGGAGGGCTTCGAGTACCTCGCCGAA
>Ga0182013_10002401_pt1 | contig 24496 bp, 22 predicted proteins | sample 612S2MmetaG_FD_120487 | JGI IMG/M metagenome (GOLD analysis project Ga0182013, IMG submission 120487) | Permafrost microbial communities from Stordalen Mire, Sweden - 612S2M metaG | ecosystem: Environmental > Terrestrial > Soil > Wetlands > Permafrost | place: Sweden: Stordalen | collected...
CCTTCATCCGTGGCCGTCTGAACGCTTTGCCGTCAAGCACCCGAGGCGGGAGCCCGGTGCGTTAATTGCGCCCGCCGGGATCTGAGCGGGGGGCGTGCAGCAATGCGCGTCCCTACCGCACTAACCTTTCGTTTGGGAGGTGTGGTTTGGAAACGCTCATTGCTGGAAGCCGGTCCACACTCTGCTCGAGTCGGAGTTCGAGTGCTGGCTACTCAACGCGCAACACTTGCGCAACGTATCCGGGCGCAAGACGGACGTCGCCGACGCCGCCTGGATCGCACAACTCGTCGCTCATGGCTGGTTCGCCCGAGCTTCGTGCCGCCCAAAGAGATTCGCGAGTTGCGCGAACTGGCTCGCTATCGCAAGGCGGTCATCCAAGCCTTAGCGGCGCACCTGCGATACAGCGGATACGTCGCTCACCGAGGCGGCGACGGTAAAACTCGCCGGTGAAAACGCGTTGACCGTCGTCGCGTTCGTGCGGTCAGCAACGCCGAACGACACGGTCATGATCGCAACGTCGTCGTCGGGTGTTTGCTCGGAGAAAATCGTGCGGCGGAGGCGTGACGCCGGATCGTCGGCGTGCTCGGCGGCCACCAGCCGGGCGGCCTCGAGGAGGCGGCGTTCGCCGTCGATGACATCGCGCTTGTGTTCGATGACGCCGTCGGTGTAGAGCACCAGCAGGGCCCCCGCAACGGCAGTGACGCTGAACGACTCGTAGCGCACGCCCGCGATAATCCCCAACGGCAAACCGTCGTGCTCGAGAAAGTAAGGCTCTTCGCCGGGAATCGCGAGGATCGGCGCGGGATGCCCCGCGGTCGCATAATCGATGCGCAGCGTGTGCGGTTCGATGTAACCGCACACGGCCGTGACCATCTTGGCTTCTTGCAACATGAGCGACTCGTTGGCCTTGCTGAGCACGACTGCCGGATCGCTCTCGTGCAAGGCGCTCGAGATGATCGCTTGCCGGGCCCGGCTCATGATCACGGCGGCTTCGATACCGTGTCCCGCGACGTCGCCGATGGAGAACAGAATTCGGCCGTCGGGCAACACGAAGGCGTCATACCAGTCACCGCCGACCTGCGCTTCCGCGCCGGCGGGAATGTAGCTGGCGTGGAAGCCCAAATTCGGCAGCACGGGAAGCGCCTTTTGCACGAACGCCGCTTGGAGCGCGTCGGCGATGCGCTTTTCGTTTTCGTAAAGCATGCGTTGACGCGCCGTCTCAGCGGTCATCCTCGCCCGCTGTGATTCGAAGAAGAAGAACGCCGCCGCGAAGGCGAGCCCGAAGATCGTCGTGACGCCGGCGATCCGGAGGACGGCGACGTTCACTGCCGCATCGGCCGCCGCCGCAGCTTGATTTATTCCGTTGTCGAGCCGGCTGTCGGCATCGCGGAAACGGTTGATGAGCGATTGCCCGATGTATTGCAGATGTGTGGCGTCGGGGCGGCGCGGCGCGGCCAGCAGCGGCGCCGCGACTTCATCATGCCACTGCCGGTGCAAGGCGATCTCTTCGTCGACGAGGCGCAGAAGCTGAGGCGCCCCCAGCCGGTTGAGTTGCAAGCTGAGGTCGGCGAACGCGCCTTCCATTCGCTCTTGCGAGCGTCCGTAGGGCATTAAGAACACGATTTGTCGGGTGCTCGTAAAGCCGCGCATGCTCGTCTCTTGGTCGAGCAATGCTCGAAACACCGAGTCACGCGCCGATTGGGCTAGCCGGACGTTGCGCTGATAGTTCGTGGCCCCCTGTACGGTCCAATACAGCCAAATCGCCGACGACAGGAGGACGATGAACCCGACGGTCAGCACGAAGGCCCCGCGTGCGCGCGTCAGACCGGCTGCCGTGGGCTTCGCAAACATGTGGTAAACCTAGCGGCGAAGCGTTCCGGTGCACGACAATTTCAACCGGTCGCCGAGCGAAGATACTCGAGCGTCGATGAAAAAGAAGACATCGTTGTAACGTCTGCTGTACACGGACCGGCTTCCTAGAAACAAAATACCCGCGTCCAAGAGATTCGTTCTCTTCGCCGTGTGGCCTGTTCGACATATCGCAGCGCTTGCGATGGTTGCGCTCGTCACTAGTCATGCTTGCGCCGCTTTGCCGAAGAGGCACGGCGGGCGAACGCTTTACTCGTCGCGGTACGAACGAGTGCAGCACGCGACGCCCTCGTGCCGGCCCCTCCAAGACGGCAAACGCGTACTACGTTATCTCGCAACACGCTCGGGCAGAACGCTGACGGTGGAGAACCGTCATCGAAGTTGCGAGGAACGATGTCACTCGAGCGCTTTATTTTCTACCCCTGTAAACGCCCACTCGACGCGCACAGCGAACGCGCCTGTGCGACGAGCTCGTGCGTCGCGGGATAGCGCGACGTCATCGACCGCCTGCTCGAACGCGAACGCGAACGCGATGCGATCCCTCGGACGTGGTTGGGATCTGCGCCCCAGGCCGCGCCGAATTCGCTGCGCGCGCTGGGTTGAGCGCAAAGACGGTGGGTAACTCTGTGGCATGAGTGATACGACGAACACGACGAACACTGCCTACGATTCCGCCGAGCCGGGCGGCGACGAGCGGCATTCGCTGCAGGCGTATGTGAGCGACCTGCTGGCGCTGATCAAACACATCGAAGTGCCGATCGATCGTCAACTGAACATCGAGGATTCGGCGAACTACAGCGAAGCGCTGAGCATCATCCGCGAAATCAAGAGCGTCACGGCGGCGCAGCGAACGGCACTTGAAGCCGAACTCTCGCGGCTAGGGGGCGGCGGCGCGGCGGGGATCAAGTCAGCCTGGTCGGCATTGCTCGGCGCCGGCGCGGCCGCCGTCGGCAGCGTGCGCAAAACCAAAGTCTCGAAGAATCTGCGCGACGACTACACGGCGTTGGGCCTCGCGTCGATCAGTTATACGATGCTGCACGCGACGGCTCTGGGACTGGGCGATGACGCGGTTGCCGCGCTCGCGCAGCGCAACCTCGAACAAATCACGCCGATCATCGTGCGGATCAGCAAGAGCATTCCGGCGGTCGTCCTGCAAGAATTGCGCGATGACGGCGAATCGGTCCAGATCGGCGTGGCGGATATCTCGGCGCAGCGCACGCACCAAGCGTGGCAGCAGAAAAACACCAACTGATCCAGCCGAATCGAACGGGAAGGGGGCGCCCGTCGGGCGCCCTTTTTTTTCATTCCGGTCGCCGATCCGCGTCCGGTCGCCGATCCGCGCGTTCGTCGACGTTTGGTCCGGGCTTTGGATCGGGGTCCGGTTTCTGAGCCAAGTCCAGCGGGCTGCCCGCACGTGCCAATTCGTGTTGCAGCGGCACGATCTCGGCGGCCATGAAGACGTGATAGCGATCGAGCGCCGCGTTCGTTTCCCGCGCCAGCGCGGCGGCTTCTCGGACTTGTTCGTTCGTGGGCGTCGAGCGCGAGGCCGAGCCGATGAACGTCATCAGCCGCTCGCGCAGCAGATCTTCGAGAAAATCGTCGTCTTGGCTGTTCTGGGGCTGCGAGGTCAAGACGCGTTCGATGTCGGCGGATTGCGCGGCCAGCGTACGCAGCCGCGTCGCGAGCGCCGTATCGCCGGCCGCAGCGTCGAGCGACTCGGCGCGTGCGGGCAGCTGCAGCCGGAGATTGTCGAGCACGTTGAGTGCCTCGTCGATCTGACCCAGTTCGCCGAACAACCCGGTGAGAAACGCATGGCCGCGAAGCTCGTCGCGATCGGTGGGGATCGTGCGGCGGTCGGCGTTCACGTGGATGGTGGTGCGCAGCGCCGCGCCGTCGCGATGCAGCACCACCGTGTATTTGCCGGAAAGAACCGGGACGCCGTGTTCGGGAGCCCGATTCCATTTGGGCGCGCGCTCCCAGGGCGTCGGGCCGTCGGCGCACAGATCCCAAAACACTCGGTTGAAGCCGGGCTGATTCGGCACGACGGGAACGCTGCGGTCGTCAACGTCATGCATTCCCGCGAGATGTCGCACGGTGTGTCCGTCCGCGTCGACGATGTCGATGGCGGGGGCGGTCGTCGCGGCCGTGCGCTGGTAGAACGTGATCGCCGCGGGTCCTTCGGGATTCGTCCCGGCAGCCTGCGTATCGGTCGTCGGCGTGTCGCGCTGTGCGAGCACGGCGTCGCGCGGCGGGAACACCGACAGTCCGGTTGCTTCGGCGTTCGCGCGTCCCTCGAGCGCGCGCAGATCGTCGAAGATCCACACCCCGCGCCCATGCGTCCCGGCGATGAGATCGCCGGCGTCGGGCTGGACGAGCAGATCGCGCACCGCGGAGGGCGGCAGGTGCGCCGGAAACGGCTCCCATGCGACGCCGCGATTGGCGCTCCACCAAACACCGCGTTCGGTCCCCGCGAAGAGCACGGCGGCATTGCGCGGATCCTCGCGCACGACGTGCACGAAAGCGGTCGGATCGAGATTCGCCGACAGCGAACGCCAGGTGGCACCGTAGTCGTCGGTCACGAACAGGTACGGCCGCACGTCGCCGCTGTAGTGGCGGTCGATCGCGATGTACGCCCGCCCCGGACTCAGGTGCGACGCCTCGATCGAGACGACGCGCGCGTCGGCGTCAAGGGTCGGCACCATGACGGTGAGCCAGGTGGCCCCGCCGTCGCGCGTGAGCTGAACGTTGCCGTCGTCGGTTCCCACCCACAGCAAGCCGCGCGCCAATGGCGAAGGCGCGATGACCAGGATCGTGTCGAACGTTTCGGCGCCGGTGACGTCACGCCGCAACGGCGTTCCGGACAGCCCTTGGCGCGCGCGTAGGTTGCGCGTGAGGTCGGGGCTGATCGGCTGCCATGACGCGCCGCGATCGCTTGAACGGAGCACCACGTTTGCGCCGTAGTACGCGGTGTCACGCTCGAACGGAGAAAACGCCAGCGGAGCCTCCCAGTTGAATCGGTAGCGCAGATCGTGCGGCGGGACCACGTTTTGATCGCGCAAGTACGGCGACACGTCGGTCGCGTTGCCGTTGGAGAATGAGTAGCGATCGAGTTGGCCGCCGTTATCGCCGCCGCCGGCAGCCTCCCAGACGATCGTCGGATCCACCGGATCCGGCCAGACCCAGGTGCCGTCTCCGCTCCCGACGCGCGTCCAATCGCTTGGCAAAATCCCGCGCTCGTCGCCGGATGCGCTCGGGCCGCACCACGTGCCGTTGTCCTGGAGGCCGGCGCAGACGTTGTAGGGCCGCCGCCGGTCGTAGCCGATGTGGTAGACCTGTGCGGTCGTCAGAGTTTTGCGCCAATCCCAGGTGCGGCCGCCGTCGCGCGAGATCGCCGGGCCGCCGTCGTTGCCGTCGAAAATCACGTTTCCGTCGCGCGCGATCCACAGATCGTGATGATCGCCGTGCACGTGCTGCCCGGAAAGATGCCAGGCTTTGCCGCCGTTCGAGCTCTCCGCGAGTTCCACCGATACCGAGAAGAGGTGGTTGGCGTCGTGCGGATCGACGACGATGCGGCTGTAGTAGAATGGGCGCTCGTTGATGAGGGTGTTCGACGAGACGAGCTGCCAGTGATCGCCGCCGTCGTCGGAACGCCAGAGAATCCCGGCGGACGACTCGATCACGGCATAGATCCTCTCGGGATCGCTCGGTGCGATCGCCAAGCCGATCCGCCCGAGCTGACCGGCCGGCAGACCGTTGCCGCTCAACGGCCGCCACGTTTGACCGCCGTCGACGGATTTGTATAACCCGTCGGCCTCGCCGCCGCTGGTGAGGTGCCAGGCGCTGCGCCGGAATTGCCACATGCCGGCGTAGACGGTGTCCGGATGCGCGGGGTCGAGCGCGATATCGGATGCGCCGGTGGAGCGGCCGACGAAGAGCGTCTTGCGCCAGGTTTGTCCGCCGTCGCCCGAGCGATACACGCCGCGTTCGTCGCTGTCGGCGAACGGATCGCCGAGCGCGGCAACGAGGATGCGTTCGGGGTTGCGCGGATCGATGATGATGCGCGCGATCTGCGCGGTTGCGTCCAGACCGCGATGTTTCCAGGTTTGTCCGCCGTCGACGCTGCGATAGATGCCGCCGCCGGCGATGACGTCATTGCGCGGCCACGCCTCGCCGGTCCCCACCCAAACGTCGTCCTTATTGCGCGGCGAGATCGCGACGGCGCCGATCGATGCGACGTTGGTCGCGTCGAAGACCGGTTGCCAATCGACCGCGCCGTTGGTGCTCTTCCATAAGCCGCCGCCGGCGGTGCCGGCGTAAAACACCGCGGGATCCAAATCGGTTCCCGCAACGGCCGCCACCCGGCCGCCCGCCGCGCTGGGCCCGATGTTGCGCCAAGCCAAACCGTTGGACGGGGTCGCGTTCGCAGCGGGTGCCGGGGTCGATGTGCTTTCGGCCGCGCGGACGGCTGCCGGCGGGAAGCACAGCGCGACGCTCAGTGCCAGCAGCAACAACAGGACGCGTCCATAACGCGTGACGACCAAGGAGAACATGTGACTTGCATTACGAGCCCGGACGCGAAAATCTTGGGAAGAACCGGGTCGCGGCGCGGGCGGCAACTCGCGTTGGCGGCAGGGGTCGCTCCGGTGCAGACGGACGACTGAAAAGCATGTCGAAGCGTCACGGCATATCGCACGAGAAAGGGCATTTTATGACTACGCAAACGCTCTCCGAACGCAATGACGTCATCACGTTCCAGGGCAATCCCATGACCCTCGTCGGGCCGGTGCTTCGCACGGGTGAGGCCGCGCCGCAGTTTACGCTCAGCTCGGCCGGCCTCGAGCCGTTCACGCTGCAGGACGCGATCGCCAACGGATCGCGCGAGGCTTTGCTCATCGTCGTTCCGTCGCTCGATACGCCGACGTGCTCGGTCGAAACCTCGACATTCCACAAACGGCTGGCTGAGCTTCCGGCCGACGCCGCGGCCTTTGTCGTGAGTCTCGATCTGCCGTTCGCGCAAAACCGCTGGGCGGAGGCGAACGATGCGGCAAAGCTTACGTATCTGTCGGACTATCGCGATCACTCGTTCGGTCGCGCGTACGGCTTGCTCATCAAGGAACTCGACTTGTTGGCGCGTGCCGTGATCGTGGTCGGCAAAGACGCGAAACTCAAATACGTCGAAATCGTTCCGGAGGTCGCGACCGAACCGAACTACGACAAGGCGTTCGCCGCGCTCTAACCGCCTTTGTCACGTGCCGGCAACCCCGGCACGTGACAAACAAGTTCGCCCGACAGAAAACCACCGACCCGCGGGCGGCTTGCGGCGCAGCCGCAAACGCCACGGGTTCAGCTCCGCTCGCGCAGTCGCCGTTGGAGCATCGCCGGAGCCGGGAGCTTGACGTCGCTGGCGATGTGCAGAAGCTTGAGCGTCTTGATGGTCCACCACGTGAGATCGATCTCGAACCAGCGCATCCCGTGACGGGCCGAAAACGGGAACGCATGATGGTTGTTGTGCCAGCCCTCGCCCCAGGCGACGAGCGCGACCCACCAGTTGTTCATCGAGTGGTCGTTTCCGGGCGCCCGGTACGTGCGGTAGCCGGTGAGATGAGCGGCGCTGTTCACCAACCACGTCGCGTGGTAGGTGACGACCAGGCGCACGAAGATTCCCCAGATGACCCAGGACCATCCGCCGAGAGCGAACAGCAGCAGCCCCAAAGCCGGCTGCCACCAGGGCGCGGAAGCTTCCAGGAAGCGGTGGAACGGATCGGCGGCCAAGTCCGCGGCATAGCGCCATTCCTCTTCGCGCGACAGGCGCGCTGGGTTGCGTCCGTACAGCCAGGCAACGTGCGACCACCAGAACCCGCGTTCGGAATTGTGCGGATCGCGTTCGGTGTCGGAGAATGCGTGATGCGCGCGATGCGTCGCGACCCAATTAATCGGCCCGCCCTGCATAGCGAGAACGCCGAGCACGGCGATGACGTATTCGAGCGGCCGGGCGAGCCGCATGCTGCGATGCGTCAATAAGCGATGGTAGCCAAGACAGATGCCGATTCCGCCGGTGAGATAATAGAGGACGCCCGCGACGATCACGCCGGACCACGAGAAAAACGCCGGCAGAACGGCGGCGCATGCTCCCAGGTGAATCAGAGCAAGTGCGAATCCGGTAACGATCTGGGGCTTTCCGGCGGTCCGCTCCGCGGCATCATCCAATTCACGCATTACCGGCATCCGATACCGAGGGTTTGACACGTGAAACCGCGATCGTCATCGAAAACGACATCACGATCGCAGCTTAACCGCTTAGCGGTGAAGAAATGGTGAAGGACACGCGAACGCGCCGCGGCCCAACGGCGGCGGCGCGGCGTCGACTTACGTCGTATCGCTAATTTGACGCGCGCTCGTAAAGTTCGCGTAGTTTCGCGAGGCCCGTCTTCCCGGTCGCGACGCTCCCGTCGGGTTTGAGCACGTCCACGACGTAGTCCGGATAATCATTCGCAAAGCGCCGGCGGCGCCAATCGTTGACGGTAAACGTGTTCCACGCAATGCGATCGTAACGGCGTTTGTATCCCGGAACGTTCGATTTCGCGTTGTGTACGCGGCCGTTTGATTCGGCGTGGCGGATCCGGACGTCAAAACCCTCGAAGTCGCGGATTTCGCGTGCAATTTTATCGATGGTCGGCATTATGCGCTTCTCTTGCGTACGGATGAAACTAAAGCCTGTTGCAGCGCTGCTGTCGAATATGTGAGCGCTTAAGCGTAACTAATTCTATTTACCGGCGCCGTTTTGAACGTTGAGTTCCCAGCGGTAACCGTCGGGATCGTGGAACCAAACGCCCATATTGGCCGAACCCGGCGCCTCGGGACCGATCTCGTCGCCCGGGTCTTCGAGTTCGACGCCGCGCCGGCGCAAGTCGGCAAGCGCCTCGCGCAGAGCGTCCATCGAGGCGAGGTGAAACGACAGGTGATCGAAGGTTGCCGGGCCGGGTTTGCCCCGGGTCAGCACGATCGTCACAGCATCCGTGCCGACGGCTACTCCGCCATCGAAATCGAATTGGCGCTCCGCCCCGATCTTCTCGATCCACCAGCGCGCGCTGCGCTCAGGATCGGTTACCGCCAGACCGAAATGCCCTACCGGGCCGAGTTTCCATGCCATATGGGGGGTATACCCACCTCACATTATGGGCTAGGTTCGCCGATATTTTGAATAACGCCATCGCGCCGCAATTTCAAGAATCTCAAGGAAGAGAGTGAAACCATCCATGGATACCCCCGAGAATCTGGACGCCTTTCTCACCGACTTGTTACAGAGAAGTACGGAAAAAGAAGCGCCACCGCATGTTGAGCTGGACGATGACGACCGCGCATTCGTCGAGCGGATCATGGATTCGGTGACCACCGGCAGCAAAGGCATCTTCGTCGTCCTGCACCCCAACGACCGCATGCAATACATGCTGCTGAACACGAACCGCGCCGGCGCGATCGCGCTGCTCGCGAAAGTCATGCAGCGGACGGCGGAAGCGCTCGAGTCCGACCTCGAGTAGCACCTCCCGGGCGCGCATGGCCGGCCTGCCACAATCTTTACTCGCCCGGCCCGAACGTCAAAAAAGGGACGAACTCACAGGAGTTCGTCCCTTTTCGTTGGGTCCCGCAAGCCGCCAACGGCGTGCGGCGCTTAAGGTGTGCGGGCGACTCGCGGCTTGAAGGAGAGCCGCTCCAGCATCGCTGCCGTCGGCAGCTTGATGTCGCGGGCGAGCCGCATCGCGGCGAGCGCCCGGATGGCCAGCCACGTCGCGTCGAACTCGAACCAGCGCAGCCCGTGGCGCGCCGAGAAGGGAAAGGCGTGATGGTTGTTGTGCCAGCCTTCGCCCCAGGCCAGGATTGCTACCCACCAGTTATTGGTCGACTTGTCGCCGGTGCGGTAGGTTTGGTAGCCGTCGTGATGGGCGGCGCTATTGACCAGCCACGTGATGTGATACGTCGCCACACAGCGCACGAAGATACCATAGATCACCCACGGCCAGCCGCCCAAGGCGAACAGCACGATTCCGAGTGCGACTTGCCAGAGCAAGTACGTGTTCTCGAGAAAAACGTAGAACTTGTCCTTGGCGAGATCGGGCGCCAAACGCAGCTGTTCGGCTTTGCTCGGTCGCGCGTCGTTGTAGCGGTAGAGCCACTGCATGTGCGCCCAGCGCAATCCCCGGTTGACGTCGTGCGGATCACCTTTGCGGTCGGTGTGGGCGTGATGCGCGCGGTGGGTCGAAATCCATTCGATCGGGCCGCCTTGCAAGGCCAGCGTGCCGAGAATGGCAACGGCGTACTCGAGCGGCTTGACGAGTTTGAGGCTGCGATGCGTGAGCAAGCGGTGGAAACCCAGCGTGATCCCGAACGCGCCGGTGAGGTTGTAGAGGACCAACGCGACGACAACCGCGCTCCACGAGAACGTCTGCGGTAGGAACACGGCGAGGGCGCCGACGTGAACGGCAGCCAACCCCACGCCTGTTCGAAGCGCGCCTGGATCGCGAGTCTGTGAGACAGCTTGCATGACCGAACTCGGTGCGAAGTCGGCCGGGGATCTCCTCTTTTCGACAGCGATGGTAACGCAAGCTTCATGTCTACGGCTCCCCGGTCGGGGCCGGGCCCCCGCTTGCGACTTCGGGACCGCAGCGCATGAGCCGGCGGCCCAGATCGATCGTCAGCGGCGCGCAGCGGGCCACGAGGCCGTAACCGACGTGACCGATGTGCTGACCCCGCACCGCGCTGATCGGCACGTTCTCGAACGGCCGGCCGCCGACGTCGGCTCGATCCAGCGTCCCGGCGAGCGCATCCATCGGCGTCCCCGCGGCGCCCGCGGCGACGGTCGCGGATCGTACCGCGAACAGCCCGCTATCCTCTCGGTACCGGTCGTAGCCGATCGAAATGCCTTGGGTATCGCCCGTGTCGACGAGCATCGGCTCGGACTCCTCGCGTCCCGCGAGGCGAACCGGCGCGAACGGCAGACCGGCGGATAACGCAAGCGCGATCGCGGCACCGCGCCGGTCGGCGCCGGGCGGCCCCACGCGTGCCCGGCGCCGCCCGGTCTCGATGGTCAGGCTCAGCGTCGCCAGAACGTCGCTGCCGAGCACGACGTCGAACGCCGGACCCCGCGTGCGCGGAATGACTGCGAAGTGCAGCGCACCGAACGTCGCGCCGCCCAAGACCAACGGGCCGGCATCGATGGCGCCGGTGAGATAGCTGCCCAAGCCGGAGACCTCGATTTCACCGTGCGGTTCTCGCTCCAGGCGCTCGGCGAAATCGAGCGTGACGGCGCTGGGCGTCGTGCCCGTATCGAGCAGGCACGTCGCGGTGCGGCCGTTCAGCGAGCAGGGGACGAGCGGCAGCGATTGCTCGAGGAGCGGCAGGTCCCGCGCCCCGGCCAGGCTGACCGCGGGACCGGCCGGAGCCGATAGCGGGCCGTCCGCGGTCGCGATTCGATCGTACGCCTGCGTTCCATAGATGACCGTCGAGCCGCTGACGCCGGCGACGAGCTGTCGATAGGGCGTTCCGTCCGGCCACTCGACCGCCGTCAGGCGCAGCGTCCGCGGGTCGGCGACGGCGACGAGCTCGGCCCCTTGCGCAGCGCGAACCCGGTAACGCAGCCGGGCGTCGGAGGTTGCGGGGAGCGGCGTCACGGTGCCGCCGCCGGCCAAGAATTCGGGCTCTGCAAACGCGGTCGACGCGATGGCCGCGAAGCTCCGCCCGGCGGCGTCCTGCGCGGCGTCGAGCGGAAAGAGCGTTCCGTTGATGCCGAACGCGGCGCCGTGCGACCCGTCGAACCAGGTGCCGCTGCAAAGGCCCGCGGAGCATTCGCGCTCCAGCCGAGCCGCGCCGGCGATCTCGAGCGTGGCCGTACCGGTTCGGCCCTCGCGGCTCCAACTCGCTTCGGCGCGCAGATGCCGGTGCGCCGGGTGTCCGGCGGCCGCCGCGATCGCCGCGGCGGGGTTGGCGGCCGGGACGATCGCGGCGAGATTTGCCGCCGGTAACAGCATCGCAACGAGGACCGCGAGCCGCCGGGACGCACATCCCATCGCTATGCCATTCCATGCCATCGACGGCTATCTTCTCGACGGCCGGCCCTCCAAGAGCGAAACGATCGCGACGCTTTTACGCGAGCGCGTCGCGTCGCCCGCGGCGCTGCCGTTCTATCGCGCGCTCGAAGCGGTCGGTGAGCGTGCCGCCGATGAGGCGCTCATCGCGCTGCGGCTGGTCCTCGCGGGCCGGCCACCCGACGACGATGCGGTGCGCCGCTTGCGCGGCCTCGTGACGCTTGCGCGGCACGTCGATCCGGCCGCGCAAACCGAAGCGTTCGCCAAAGCCGGCAACACGCTGAGCGATCTAAGCGCGTTGCGGGACGATCCGCCGGCGCTCGCCGCTGCCGCCAGAGCCGCGTATGGCGCGACGTTTTGAGTCCCCGTTGCGTTAGCATTCCGCTATGCTTGCGCGCTCCGTTTGTGCGGCGGTCCTTATCGGTTTGCTCTTTTCGGCCCCCGCGAGCGCCGGCTCGAAAGACACGCCCGCGCCCACGACGGCACCCTCACCGGCGGCCGAGCATCCGCGCGACGGCGGAATTATCGCCGGCAAGCTCACCAGCGTCGACTTCCAACGTAATTTCATCGTGGTCAACAAAACGGAGATCACCGTGATGCCCTCGACGCAGATTCAAGCCAACGATCCGGGCTACCATGCGTTCACCGATCTCAAGCCGGGCATGGCCGTGGAGGTCTACACAAGTCAAGTTTCGGGCAAGTTCATCGCCCAGATCATCACGCTGCGCTAACGCGCGACCGGCAGCGTTGATGGCGACTGACATCCGCGCCCTCGCGCGGGGTATTCTGTGCGTCGGTTTCCCGGGTACCCGCGTCGGCGAACTCCCGCTCGACGAGCTACGCGAGTTGGGGCCAGGCGGCGTGATCTTGTTCGCGCGCAACGTCGGCGCCGCCGACGACTTGCGCGCGTCGATCGCCGCGCTGCGGACATGCGGGGAAATCGCGCCGCTCGTCGCGATCGACCAAGAGGGCGGACGCGTCGCGCGAATTACCGATCCCGCGCTCGTCGCGCAATTGCCGTCCGCGATGGCGCTTGCCGCCGGCGGCGACGCCGCGGACTGCGAACGCGCCGGCACCTTGCTGGGACGCGATCTCGCCCGGCTCGGCGTGAGCGTCGACTTCGCGCCGTGCGCCGATCTCGCGCTCGACGCCGACAACACGGTGATCGGCACGCGCAGTTTCGGCGACGTTCCGGACGCGGTTGCGGCGCGCTGCGCCGCGTTCGCACGCGGGCTGGAAATCGGCGGCGTCGCCGCGGCGATAAAACATTTTCCCGGTCACGGTGCGACCGCGATCGATTCGCACCTCGCGCTGCCGCGCGTCAGCGTCGACGCGGCGACGCTGCGGACGCGCGATCTCGTTCCGTTCGCAAACGCGATCGCCGGCGGAGCGGCGTCGATCGTCATGACCGCGCACATCGTGCTCGAAGCGCTCGATCCGGTTGCGCCCGCAACCTTGTCGGCGCCGGTTTTGACGGGTTTGCTGCGCGGCGAACTCGGGTTTGAGGGCGTGATCGCGACGGATTGTTTGGAGATGGACGCGATCGCCGCGACGATCGGCACGAGCGCGGGTGCGGTGGGCGCGCTCGCCGCGGGCGCCGATCTGCTGCTGATGAGCCACCGGCTCGACCGCGCGCGGGCCGCTGCCGACGCGATCGTCGCCGCGATCGAAAGCGGCGCGGTTCCGCTTGCGCGCCTGCAGTCGGCGGCCGCACGCGTGCAGCGTTTGCGCGAACGCTACGTTACGCTGCGTCCGTTCGCGGGCGAACTCGATGCGGGCATGGCGCTCGAGGCCGCGCGGCGCGCGGTGACGCTCGTTCGCGGCGACGTCCGGCTCCGGCCGGCGAAACCGGTCAGCGTCATTTCGTTCGAAGGAGCGATCGTCGACGGCGCGGCCGGCGCGCGCACGGCGACGCTGTCGCTGAGCGCGGCGCTGCGCGCGCGCCGCTGGAAGAGCGAAGTCATGCGCGTCGCGCTCGAACCGGACCCCGCCGACGTCGACGTGCTGCTGACGCACCTTCCGGCGCTGGGTGACCGCAACTTCGTGCTCGTCATCCGGCACGCGCATCTTCACGCCGCGCAGCGCGCAGCGGTGCGGCGCATCGTCGAACGCGTGCCCGACGCAATCGTCATCTCCGCGCGCGAGCCGTACGACGCGGCGCTCTTCTCGAACGCGCGCAACGTCGCGTGCACCTATGGTGACGACGAGCTCGCGCTCGAAGCTTGCGCGGACGTGCTCTCGGCGCGCGTTCCCGCGGCCGGGTCGCTGCCGGTGCGGATCGATCGCAACGTCACCGTTCGCTGAAGTCGACGCCGCGGTCCAGGCGGGATTGGGAACGCGGTACAGCGCGGCGGTCGTGCGCGTCGACGCCGGCGGAAAACCGCGTTTCTGCCGCGCATACGGCGTGCTGCGTTCGGGTGCGGGCGCCCCGCCGGCGTATCCCGACACGCGCTTCGACATCGCCTCGCTCACCAAGATCTTCGTTTCCACCGTTGCGCTGGCGCTCGTCGAGGCCGGCCGGCTCGCGCTCGATGCGCCGCTCGCCGGACACATCGTCGAATGGCGCGGCACGCCGCACGAACCGATCACGCTGCGCATGATCCTCGCGCACGTCGGCGGATTTCGTTCCGGAGCGGATTATCGCACGCTGCTCGACTGTAACGTCGAGACGTTCGCGCTGAGCGCCCCGCTCGCCGGCGTGCCGGGGGCCGGCGTCGTGTACAGCGATCTCGGCTTCATCGCGCTGGGCGTGCTGCTCGCGCGCAGTTCGGGCACGAGTCTGGCGCGTTTGGTGCAGGCGACGCTGCGCGGCTTTGGCGCACGTACTGCCGGCTACGAGGTGCCGGCACCCGAACGGCGGCGCGTCGCGGCGACCGAGCGCGATGCCTGGCGCGGCTTGGTGCAAGGCGCGGCGCACGATGAAAAGGCGTATCTCATGAACGGCGTCGCCGGACACGCGGGGCTCTTCGCCGACGCGGCCGACGTCGCGCGCGCCGGTGAATGGTATCTCGGTGCGGTGCACGGCCGGCCGTCGCCGCTGCGCGCCGAGTTGGCGCGCAGTGCGGTGGCGGAGGCGGCGTTCGATCCCGTGCTCCGCCGCGGCTTGGGTTGGGCGCTCAAGACGACGGACGAGAACTCGTGCGGCGCGCGCATGTCGCGGTCGGCTTTCGGCCATACAGGTTTTACCGGAACGTCGATCTGGCTCGATCCCGAACGCGACGCCGGCGTCGTGCTGCTGACCAACGCCGTGCACTTCGGGCGCGGCGATCTGCGTGCGACGCGCGCGGCCGTGTGCGACGCCGCGGTCGCGGCGCTGGACGGCGGATGATCGTCGCGGGCGTGCTGTCGGGAACGTCGCTCGACGGGATCGACGTCGTCGTCGTCGACGTCGGTCCGCGCAAGCTCGACGTGCTGGCCTTCGCGACCCGCCCGTTCGCGCCTGAGCTGCGCGCTCGCGTGCTCGCCGCGTATCCGCCCGCCGCCCTCGATGCGCTTGCGTTCTCGGCGCTGCACGCCGACGTCGGCGCCGCGTTCGGCACCGCGCTGTGCGAGGTCGCCGCGGGCCACGCCGTCATGCTCGCGGGCAGTCATGGGGTCACACTCGCGCACGACGGCGATGCGCGGCGCACGCTGCAGATCGGCGATCCGTTCCGCATTCGCGAGCGGATCGGTGCGACGGTTGCCTATGATTTTCGGGCCGCCGACTGCGCCGCGGGCGGACACGGCGCGCCGCTCGTCCCCTACCTCGACGCGCGGCTGTTCGCCGATCCGCACGCCGATCGCGTCGCGCTCAATCTGGGCGGGATCGCGAACCTGTGCGTCCTGCGCGCGGGGCGCGGCGTCGACGAGTCGATCGCCTTCGACAGCGGCCCGGCGAATCTGCCGATCGACACGTACGTCGCGCTGCGCGGACTGGGCGACGGCCGCTGCGACCGTGATGGAGCGCTCGCGCTGCGCGGAACGATCGACGCCGGTTTGCTCGCGCAGTGGCTGGCGGCGCCGTATTTCGCGGCCGCGCCGCCGAAATCGGCCGGCCGCGAGTCGTTCGGTGCCTCGTTCATTGCCGCGCATCGCGAGCGCCTCGACGCGTTGCCGGCCGCCGACGCGGCGGCGACGCTGACCGCTTTGTGCGTGCGCAGCGTGGCCGACGCGGTGCGGCGCCACGCGCCGCCGGGATCGATGCTCATCGCCAGCGGCGGCGGCGTGCACAACGCGGCGATACTGGCGGGGTTGCGCGCGGAACTCGCCGGCATGACGGTCGTCACGAGCGCGCAGTTCGGGCTCGATCCCGACGCGAAGGAAGCGGTGCTCTTCGCGCTGCTCGCGTACGAGTTGGTGCGCGGATGTCCGGCCAACCTGCCGAAAGTGACGGGTGCTCGCGGGCCGCGCGTCTTGGGCGCGCTGGCGCCGCATGGCCTAGCCGAACTGCAAGCGGCGCTGCGCCGCGAGGAGGAAGCATGATCGCAATAGGAGTCGACGCCGGCGGAACCGCCACGGTCGCGGCCGTCTCGCGCACCGGCAGCGCGATCCGCGAAGCGACCGGGCCGGCGGCGAACGCGACGACGGCGGGGGTTGCCGCGTCCGCAGCCGCGATCGTCGCGACGATGCGCACCGCGCTGGGCGAGGATCGCCCCGACAGCGTTCACGCCGGCGTCGCCGGAGCGGGCCGTCCCCAGGTCGCGCACGAGCTCGAAGCGGCGATCGCACAAGCGTTTCCCTCGGCCCGCGTCGTCGTGAGCGATGATGCATCGATCGCGTTGCGGGCCGCGATTCCCGCTGGGCCGGGTGTGATTCTCATCGCCGGCACGGGCTCCGTCGCGTATGCCGAGAACGGCGGCATCCACGCGCTCGTCGGCGGACACGGTCATCTCCTCGGCGACGAAGGCTCGGCGTTCGCCCTCGGGATGGCGGCGGTCCGCTTGTACGCGCGCGTTCTCGACGGCCGGGCGGCGTCCGACGACACGACCAATCTGGTGGCCCGCGCGCTGCGTGCGCCCGATCGCGCGGCGCTGCACGCGGCGATTTACGACGCCCGGCTCGATCCGGCGGCGATCGCGGCGCTCGCTTCGAGCATCGTCGCGTTCGCCGGCAAGGGCAATCGAACGTCGACCAAGATCGTGCAGGACGCGGCGCGCGATCTCGGCGATTTGATCAAAGCCGCGCTGCGCGCCGCCCAACTCACGGAGGGATCGCCGCCGATCGCGCTCGCCGGCGGTCTCTTGCGCGACAACAGCCTGCTGACGTTCCTGCTCGAAACGCGCATCACCGGCGATTTCACCGGCTCGGAGATCCTGCGCGGCGGATTCGAGCCGGTGCGCGGCGCGCTGCGGCTGGCCGAAGCCGCCGGCGCGCCGGCGTGAACGGTCCGCTCCCCGCGACCGAAGCGCTCGATCCGCGAACCGCGGCGATCGACACGCTGACCAGTTCCGAGCTGGCGCGCGTCCTCGTCGATGCGCAGCGCATCGCGGTCGAGGCGGCGGCGGCCGCGGCCGGCGACCTGGCGGCCGCCATCGATGCGGTCGCGGCGGCGCTCGGTGACGGCCGGCACGTGTTCGTGGTCGGCGCGGGGACGAGCGGCCGGCTCGGTGTGCTCGACGCGGCGGAATTGCCGCCCACGTTCGGCGTCGACCCGGGTCTGGTGACGGCGCGGATCGCCGGCGGCGATGCCGCGTTGCGCAGCGCGGTGGAAGGTGCCGAAGACGATACCGCGGCTGGTGCGGCGGCAGTCGCCGACGTCCGGGCGGGGGATGTGGTAATCGGCCTATCTGCTTCGGGCGGCGCACCGTTCGTGCGCGCGGCCGTCGCGTCGAGCCGCGCGCGCGGCGCCGTGACGATCGGAATCGTCAACGCGGCCGAGTCGCCGCTGGTGCTCGAAGCCGAGATCGGCATCGTGCTCGCGACCGGCGCCGAGCCGATCGCCGGTTCGACCCGAATGAACGCCGGGACCGCGCAGAAGATCGCGCTCAACACGATTTCGACCGGCGCGATGATTCGGCTGGGGAAAACCTACGGCAATCGGATGATCGACGTCGTCGCGACCAACGCCAAGTTGCGCGACCGGGCGTTACGGCTGGTGCGCGAGTTGTGCGCCGCCGCCGACCCGGCGGCGCTCCTGACCGCTGCCGGCGGCCGGGTGAAAACGGCGGTGGCGATGGATCGCTTGGGCTGCGACCGCGCCGCCGCGGAAGCCGCGCTCGCGGCGGCGCACGGCCGGCTCGCCGCGGTCATCGGCGCGCCGCAAACATTCCGGCCGTCAGCGTGAAGCCGCGCGGGTTACTGTGGCGCCAGCACCGGCCCGCAGCCGGTCCGCTTGGATTCGTACATCGCTTCGTCGGCGCGCGCGACGATGGCGTCACAGCCGATCGCCTCGTTCGTCCAAGCGACGCCGATGCTCGCGCTCGAAGCAATGGTCCCCGCGCCCAGCAGCGCGCGTTCCGCCAGCGCCGCGGCGAGTCGGTGGGCGAGCGCGACGGCCAGCGCCGGCGTTTCGAGATTCGGGCAGACGACCAGAAATTCGTCACCGCCCAACCGGCCGACGATGTCGTCGCCGCGCACGCAGGCTAATAGGCGTTTCCCGGTCTCGCGCAGCAGCTCGTCGCCCGCGGAATGTCCGTAGCGGTCGTTGACCGCTTTGAAATGGTCGAGATCGACGAAGATCACCGCGACCCCGGAGCCCTTGGTTCGCAGCGCGAGCATGACGCCGTCGAGTGTTTGCAAAATCGACACGCGGTTCAGGCAGCGGGTGAGTTCGTCGTAGCGCGCGCGCCGTTCGAGCTCATCGCGCAAGCGCACGCGCTCGGTGATATCGGCGATGGAGACGATCGCACCAGTCGGCTTCCCGAGGGGCGTGTCCACGGCGAGCATCGTCACGCCGCAGCGCCGTGCTCCGCCCGGCCCGTCGATCGACAGCTCGAACTCCGCCGGCCTGCCGCCGCTCAACACCGCGGTGAGCGCGGCGTCGAACGAGGCCCGGTCGGCCGCGGCGATCGAGCTGAAATGGTCCTCGAGCGTCGCGGCGCCGGTTTTTCCCAGGATCGCCAGCAGGCGTTTGTTGCGGTAGACGATGCGCCGCGCGGCGTCGATCTGGATGATGCCCAGCGGCAACGATTCGGTGAGACGGCGCAATAGCTGTTCGCTGGCGCGCAGCGCGTCGACCGCTTCCATCCGCTCGGAGACGTCGACCATCTCGCTGACGACGCAGCGGCGCGCGGGGTCGGCCAGCAGGTTGCAGTGCGTGACCTCGAACCAGATGTAGCGGCCGGCGCGATTGCGGTAGCGCGTGAGCGCGCGCGGCCCGTTGCCGGGCCGCGCCAGCATCTCGAGCCAATTCGAGACCGCGTCCTTGCGATCGTCGGGATGCGCGAGGCTCAAAGTCCGGTGTCCCAGCAAGTCGTCCGCGGTCCAGCCCAAGATCTCGGTGACCGTCGGGCCGATCGCGCGCACGTGCGAGAACTCATCGCGTTCGAGCGTGCAGACCTTGGCTCGCAGCGCGGGCATTTTCGCCGTCGGACCCCCGATCGAATTCGGCAGTCCGGTCACGATCCCGAGATACGTGCCGTAGCGGTGACGGGCATCGATGAAGTGGAGGGTGACGCAGATATCGGGGGCGGTGCGCGGATGAACGACGGCCTGAGCGAAGCGCTGCATCCGGGCGCGCTCCCAGGCTTGCAGAACGGCCGGCAGATCGGCGGGAGTGCACAACTCGATGCCCGACGAGAAGCCGCTCGTCGTCTGCCAGCCGGCGATCGGAACGCCGGGCGGAACCGGTATGCGCAGACCCGTTTCGGCGAATGCCAGCACGATCGGCGGCGGCTCGGTACCGAGCAGCGCGTCGAGCATGACGTCGATCGCTGCGGTGTCGTGCAACTTGAGTTGCGCTGCCGGCCCGGTCGTCGGGGACCGCTGGAGCGGGTCCATCGAGCTTTAGTATATCCGCCCTGGCCCCCGGGCGTGCAATCACTTGTGACCGGAGTGCAGAACCAGCACGGGGCCGCCCGCGCCGCGTTTGGCCTCGATCTGGATCACGGCGAGGGGCAGCGCTTCGGTCAACCGCGCAGGAGCTGTTCGCCGGCGCGGAGCTGCTCGATTGCGTCCATGCGCTCGGACACATCGACCATCTGACTGCGAACGAGCCGCCGCGCCGGATCGTTGAGCTCATTGCTGTGCTCGACCTCGAACCAGATATATTGCCCGTCTCGGTGGCGATAGCGCATGACCGCGCGCTGGCTGAAGCCGGGCCGGGCGAGCATCTCCATCCAGTTGGCGATCGCCAACGGACGGTCGTCGGGATGGATGAGTTCGAGGGTCTTCTTGCCGACCAGATCGTCGGCGGTCCAACCCAGGATTTGGGCGACCGTCGGGCTCAACGCCTTGACGACGGAGACTTCGTCGCGGTCCACGGTGGCCGGCGAACGATAAGTCGAAGCGGTAAAATTTTTGAACCAGCGGTGGCTGGGTGAGCATTTTCACCGCGCTGCTCGCGCTGACGTTCGTGGTCGTCCCGCTCGACGACCGGCCGGTGACGCTGCAGCTGCCGCGGATGCTGGGCGGGATCGCCGGGGTGACGATCGCGACGCCGCCGCGCGCGGTGCTCGGCCGCTATCTTCGTTTCGGCGATCCCGACGCGATCGCGCGTTGGCTGCGCGCGGAGGCTCCGGCCGATGCCGCGGCGTTCATCGTTTCGACGGATATGCTCGCGTACGGCGGCCTGATCGCATCTCGAACGCCGGCGACACCCGAGTTTCTGGCCCTGTCGCGCTTGCGCGAATTGGCGGCATTTCGCCTAACGCGACCCCGGGCCGGCTTCGCGGCGTTCGGTACCGTCATGCGCTTGGCGCCCACGGGCGTCCCGGATGCCGGCGCGGCTGCCGGTTTTTTCGCGGCCGCGCCGATCTGGCCGCTCATCCAGCAATACGCGAACTTGCCCGACCCGCCCAGCACCGCGGCCGATATCGCGACCGCCGCGCGCTTGCGCCGGGAGGCCGGTCCCGCGCTGGACGAGTATCTGGAGACCCGGACTCGCGATCGCTGCGTCGACCTCTTCGCGCTGCAGCTCGTCGCCGAACACAGTTTCGACCGGCTGATCCTGGGCCAGGACGACGCCGGTCCGGTGGGCCTGCACTTGCGCGATCTCGCCGCACTGCGCGGGTATCTCGACCGCTGGGGGTTGAACGCACGGGCGTCGATCGAGCCGGGTGCCGACGAACTCGCCATGGCGCTCGTTGGTGCGGCGCTCGCCCATCAAGCCGCATTCATGCCGCGCGTCCGTGTCGTGTACTCGCGGACCGGCGGCGGTTCGCTCCAGGACCCGTTGGAATTCGCTCCGATCGACACGACGGTCGACGCCCTCATCGGCACTTCGGGCGGACGCCGGGCCGACGAAGCCGTCGATCCGGACATCGATCTCTTCGTTCGCCTTCCGGGAACGTCGGCCGCCGACCAAACGGCGTTCGTCGACGCGATCCAGGACGATGTTCGGCGCGGGCGCCTCGCCGCGGTCGCCGACCTGACGTTCTTGGCGCAGGATGATATCGGGCAACAGCGCGGCCTCGTCGACGAACTGCTCGAGCGCGGCATCGCGGGATCGATCGCGGCGTTCGCGTCCTGGAATACGACGGCCAACACGCTGGGAACGACGATTCCCGAAGCGATCGCGGTCGCCGCCGGCGTGCGGATGGGCAGCTACGATCCGCGCGCGCACGCCCAATTCATGCTCGATCGGTACGCCGACGATTACGCCTTCCACGATTTCACCCGGCCGGTGCTCAACGCGTGGTTATCCGATCAGGGCGTGAGCGATCATACGTATCTGCTGCCGGAAGTGGCCGAGCAGACGAACTGGCGCAACCGCGCCGATTTGTGGCCGCGCAGCTTGGCGTTGCTCGCGCAGATCTATCCGCAATATGCCGACGGCGGTTTGACGATCACGCTGCCCTGGGACCGCACGTTCGAGACCGAACTCGACGTCCGCTTGAGCGCGCAGACAAAATAGCGCGCGACGGCGTCGAACCGCTTATGGTTCGACCAGAGCGTCGGAGCTGTCGTTTGCGCCCACCGAGCCGTATTGCGGCATTTCTGAAAGCAGCTTGAGATTCTCGAATGCGATCGTCACGTTGGGCAGAGTCGTGTTGTCGTCGAACTCCAGCGGCGCTTCGGCGGTTTCGGTCGTGATATAGTCGGCGCCGCCGATTCGTTTGAATTCGATCAGCCAGGGCACCGTCTCGTACGGACTTTGGTTGAAGTTGGCGGAGATGAGGATGCGCTTGGTGACGAACGTCTCCACGTTGACCCACATCTGGCGCAGCCGCAAGCGGCCCGGATCGTGCGTCGGCTCGAGACCCAGGTGATACGTCTTTCCGCCGTCGGGCGTGTCCATGAGCTTGACGGTGTAGTCGTGCGTGAGCGTGCTGGTCGTGCCGATGATCGGCAAATTGGGCGGGAACTGGATCTCCTTGCCCGAGCTGACGACGGCGGTCTTTTGCGGCAGCAGCGAGATGCCGAACGAATAGTTGACGCTCAGCGCGACGGGCCCGATGCGGTCGCCGTTGGGCTCGCTGTTGGCCAGTGCGCCGCCTTGACCGTTGACGCTGCCGAGGCGCACGCTGATGCCGTGCGGGATGCTCGGGTTGGCGATCTCTTCGTGACTGAACGTCCGCGCGAACACGATGTCGCGGCGCAAGTCCGCGATCGCGTCGTAGTGCCGCGCGATGTTGGTTTCGCCGTTGCGGTACTTGACGGCGACCGTATACGTGGCGTAGCGCGGGTAATTGATCAGCGACCACGCCTTGCGCGCCGAACGAAAGATCCCATCGGGATCGGCTGTGGTTTGCGCCCGCACGCCGGCCGGCAGCGATGTCGTCACCGAGAGCAGCAAGCAAAACGCGACGCCGGCGAGCGCGAGTGCGCGGCGGCGAACGGTCACGAGCGCTGGCAAAGTTCGATCAGCACGCCGCCGGTCGATTTCGGGTGCAGAAAGGCGATGGTATTGCCGTGGGCGCCCTTGCGCGGCACTTCGTCGATCAAACGAATGCCGGCGGTTCGCAGCCGCGCGAGTTCGGCCGCGATGTCGTCGACGCGGTACGCCGTGTGGTGCAGCTTCGTCGCCGCGCTGCCGCGGAACGCGGCGATCGGCGACGCTTCGTCGAGCGGTCGCAACAGTTCGATGATCGAGTCGCCGCTGCGCAGGCCGACCGCCTCGATCCCTTGATCGGCAACCGTCTCGCGATAGACGAAACTGAATCCGAGCGTCTGGGTGTACAGCGCGATCGTCGCTTCGAGGTCGGCGACGACGAGCGCGATGTGATCGATCGGTGCGTCGATCATGCGATGCGCTCGCGGGCGACATGGGTGCCGAAGACCGAGCGCAGCACGTCGCAGATCTCGCCCAGCGTCGCGCCGGCGTCGACCGCATCGACGAAGAGCGGCATCAAATTCGCGCTGCCGTTCGCGGCGCTGCGAATCTCGGCCAACCGCGCTTCCACGGCGCCGGCGTCGCGGGCGGCGCGGAACGCCTGCAGCCGCGCGATTTGTTCGCGTTCGACCGCGGCGGCGATGCGCTGGATCGGCATCGCCGGCCCCGTTTCGGCTTGCGCGAACTTGTTGACGCCGACGATGACGCTCTCGCCGCGTTCGATCGCCTGCTGGGCGCGGTAGGCCGATTCGCCGATCTGCTCTTGCATCCAGCCGTTTTCAACCGCGGCGACCGCGCCGCCCATCTCATCGATCTCGGCGATGAGCTCGCGGGCCCGGACGATCAGGTCGGAAGTCAACGCTTCGACGTAGTAGGAGCCGCCGAGCGGATCGGAAACGTCCGTAACGCCGCTTTCATAGGCGATGATCTGCTGCGTGCGCAGCGCGACGCGAGCCGCGTCGGCGGTCGGCAGGCCCAGAGCTTCGTCGGCGCCGTTGGTGTGCAGCGACTGCGTGCCGCCCAGGACGGCCGCGAGCGCCTGCAGCGTGACCCGCACGACGTTGTTTTCGGGTTCTTGCGCGGTGAGCGTCGAGCCGCCGGTTTGGGTGTGGAAGCGCAGCATTTGCGAACGCGGGTCGTGCGAACCGAACTCGTCGCGCACGATCTCGGCCCACAACGCGCGAGCCGCGCGGAACTTCGCGACCTCCTCGAACAGATCGTTGTGCGCGTTCCAAAAGAACGAGATGCGGGGCGCGACGACGTCGACGCCCAGACCCGCGCGCGCGGCGGCGTGCAGGTAGGCTTTGCCGTTGGCGAGCGTGAACGCGATCTCTTGCAGCGCCGTCGAGCCGGCTTCGCGGATGTGGTAGCCGGAGATCGAGATGGTGTTCCACTGCGGAACGTTCTCGGCGCAATACGCCATCACGTCGGTGACCAGCCGCATCGAGGGCGTCGGCGGGAAGATGTACGTGCCGCGCGCGACGTATTCTTTGAGCACGTCGTTTTGGATCGTTCCGCCGAGTTTGTCGAACGGGATGCCGCGCCGGCGCGCGACCGCCAGCACGAAGGCCAGCAGAATCGCCGCCGGGGCGTTGATCGTCATCGAAACGGTCACCGCGTCGAGCGGAATCTCGGCGAA
>Ga0182013_10002402_pt1 | contig 24489 bp, 21 predicted proteins | sample 612S2MmetaG_FD_120487 | JGI IMG/M metagenome (GOLD analysis project Ga0182013, IMG submission 120487) | Permafrost microbial communities from Stordalen Mire, Sweden - 612S2M metaG | ecosystem: Environmental > Terrestrial > Soil > Wetlands > Permafrost | place: Sweden: Stordalen | collected...
CACCGACCTCACCGCCCTCATGTACACCTGCCACTTCGCCGTGCCGATGCTGCTCGAAAACGGCTGGGGCCGAATCATCAACATCTCGTCGACGACCGGTCAACTCGTGGTCACCTTCGGACAAGCGAACTACGCAGCCGCGAAGGCGGGAGTGATCGGTTTCAGCAAGGCGCTGGCCGTCGAACTGGCGCGCAGCAACATCACGGTGAACGCCGTTGCGATCGCCACCGAAATGTGGGACACGGTTCCCGACGTGATCAAAGAGTCGATTTACGAGAAGATCCCAATGCACCGCGCCTGCACGACGGAAGAGGCCGCGCGCGGCGTACGCTTCTTGGCCGTCGAGGGCGCCTACATCACCGGTCATGCCCTGAACATGAACGGCGGCCTTTACCAGGGCTGACCCCCGGCTCACCACCCTATCCCCCCATAGTCAGAACAGAGGCGGGAGTCTAATTCTAAAATTCTAATGCTCCGAGCTCCTTTCTTATCTGACGATCCCGAGCCTTGGCAATTACTCAAACAAACGCCGACTATGGGAGGCGCCGGTTAGGCCCGTTCGGTCGTCGGCCCGTGTGTGAGAACGCGGAGATACGACTGGCATCTGGGTTGAGAGACGGGATAGCTTCCCCCTACCGCAGCCCTCGGTTTTTTTGGGTCTCGATAGCCTCAAAAGCGGCGGGTCTAGCTGACCTCGTCCGTCCAGACCTTGAAACTGACGAGCGTGCTGGGTCCAAAGGTAAGGGTGATCGGGACGTCAGCTGCATCGCGCCCTTGAGCGATCAGGACGCGACCGATTCGCGGCATGTTGTTGCGTGCATCAAAGGTGTACCACCGCCCGCCAAGATACGCCTCGAACCAGCCGGCGAAATCCATTGGGCCATAGGGCGGTGGCATGCCGATGTCCCCGAGGTAGCCGGTGCAATAGCGCGCCGGAATGTTCATGCAGCGGCAGAACGTAATCGCGAGGTGCGCGTAGTCGCGACACACGCCCTTGCCTTCATTGAAGACATCCCAGGCCGTCTTAGTCGAGCGCGCATGCTCGTAGCCGAAGGCGATGTGGCGATGGACGAAGTCGCAGATCGCCTGGACGCGCGCCCACCCCGGTGGTGACTTCGCGAACAGATTCCAGGCTGGCTCTGACAGACGGTCGGTCTCGCAGTAGCGACTGCCAAGCAGAAACACAAGCGTCTCGGCCGGCAAATCCTCCACGGCATGTTGGCACGCCCCCGGGACGACCACGTCTGGCAGGCCAGTATCACGAACGACGCCATCGCCCGACAAGCGCACTCGGCCAGCGGGGCCGACGATCCGGCTGCACCAATTGCCGAAGCCGTCCCGGTAGGGCAAGATCGGTACCGACGGGCTGGTGGTCAGGTGATCGGGCACGATGACGTCAGACGCCCGAGTAAAATGGGTGCCCAGAATGATGATCATGGGCGTGGGGCGTGAAAAGTCGTACACCAGTTCGTAGCCAACCCGAATCTTCATCCAATCATCCCCTTTACGGTCTCCTCATCCAAAGACCGAGCCATCGCGTGGCTGCCCTGTGCAACAATTCGATGCCGCAGATAAACCAGACGTTGTCCGATTGATCAGAATTTCAAGTACAGGCTTGACTCGTCCATCGGCGCTGAACTGAGACTGCGAATCGTCAGGATCAGGAAGCCGGCTGAAATCGAAGTCCTCAACGTTCCGCCCGGGATTCTCCCAGCGCCGACGCCCGAGGCAAGCGTCAGCAGCACGTTCACGCGATCGCAAATATCAACCGTCGTCGTCGGCGGCGAGCGGGCGCCTCATTCGATCTCAGAGCGCGAGGTAATCGCCGCTGGACTTCTCGGGCCGCGCGTGCAGATAGCGACTGGTCGTCGCGATCGACGCATGCCCCAAAGTGTCGCGTACGGTCGCCAGATCGGCGCCACGGCGCAGCGCATGGTGCCGTGGGAGTGGCGCAATGCGGCGAGACCGGAACCTCGCTGATCTCGGCCAGCCGGGCGGCGCGCTTGACCCGCTTCCACGCGTTGACCGCGCTCATCGGGAAGACGTAGTCCTCGCCGATGGTCTCGTCGGCCCGCAGCGCCTGGAGTTCGGCCCAGGTCCCCCGGGACAGCCGCACGACCCGCGTCTTGCCGCCCTTGCCGGTCACGTTCGCGACGCCCTCAACGAGGTTGCGCCAACGCAGCGTCACCAGCTCCGACACCCGCAGTCCGCCATTATAGAGGAGGCGGATCAAGGCATGGTCGCGCGGCCGGTCTTCGACCGCCTCGAGCAATGCGAAGACTTGGCGCTCGCTGAGGATCCGCTCGGCGAGCTTCTTGTGAGACCGCGAAGAGGATGCGACTGAGGTAAAGACGCTGCCTCAGTAGCGCAAAGAGGATGCGACTGAGGGCTCGTGGGGGACCCGCCCATGAGCGGACCCGAGCGCTCCGGTCTGTTGCTTCAAGACGGCGCCGAAGTCGAGAGCGGCGGGCGCCGGTTCGTGATCATGCAACTGCTCGGGTTCGATCTGGTGGTTGCCCGTGACACCGAAACCCAAGAGTTACGGCGGCTGGCGGTCGTCGATCTCAATCCGGTTGGAACGCCGTCATCGCCAACTCCGGTCCAGCCGGATCTCGCCGAACCCGACGATCACGACTGGGCTGAAGCCCGTCGCCGCCTGGAACTCATCGGCCCGCTGCTTGATGGCGCGCGTTGCCCTCGTGCGGTGATTGTCGAACGAGCGCGGAGCGCCGGACTCGACGCTTCAACGCTGTATCGTTGGGCGCGGGCCTATCGCGCGTCGGGTCTGCTCTCATCGCTGCTTCCGCATAAGCCTAGTGGCGGCCGCGGGAAAAGCCGGCTCGTGCCAGCGGTCGAGCAGATCGTGACGGAGGCGATCGCCGACCACTTTCTCACGCGCCAACAGCGCACGGCGCATTCGACATCGCTTGAGGTAGCTCGACGCTGCCGTGAGGCAAAGTTGCCCGCCCCGAACCCGAACACCGTGCGTCTACGCATCGCCGCCATCCCGAATCGGGAACGCCTGGCCCGTCGCTCGCATCGCAAAGCCGCGCGCGATCAGTATGCGCCACGTCCCGGGGTCTTCGACAGCGCCCGCCAGCCGCTGGACCTCGTACAGATCGACCATACGAAGCTCGATATCATCGTCGTCGACGAAGAGCAGCGGCTACCGATCGGGCGTCCGTGGATCACGCTGGCCATCGACGTCTACAGCCGGATGGTCGCGGGCCTGTACATCTCGCTCGATCCTCCAGGCGCGATCGCCACGGGGTTGTGCGTTGCGCACGCGGTGTTGCCGAAGGAAGCCCGGCTTGCGAAGCTTGGTGTGACCGGCCGCTGGCCGTGCTTTGGATTGCCATCGCGCATCCATCTGGACAACGCCAAGGAATTTCACGGCGAGATGCTGCGCCGCGCTTGTGAGCAATACGGGATCGCGCTTGAATACCGGCCCGTTGCGCAGCCGCACATGGGCGGCCATATCGAGCGCCTCTTGGGAACCTTGATGCGTGCGCTGCACGAGTTGCCCGGGGCGACGTTCTCGCGGCCGGAGCAGCGTGGTCAGTACGATTCCGAAGCGACGGCGGTCATGACACTCGTCGAAGTCGAGCGTTGGCTGACGGAGTACATCGTGGGCGTCTATCACGCCAAGCAGCATCGTGGGATTCACACTACGCCGCTGCATCGTTGGACGGCCGGGATGATCGGCGATCCGCAAGCGGCGGGAACGGTCACGCAACGCCGGCCAATCGACGACGAGCGTTTTCGGCTCGACTTTTTGCCGTTTTTGGAGCGGACGGTTCAACCGTACGGGATTGCGATCGACGGGATCCGCTACTATGGCGACGTGCTGCGCCGCTTGATCGGTGCGAGCATCGATGGTCGTAAGCGCAGCTTTTTGTTTCGCCGCGATCCGCGCGATATCAGCACTGTGCATTTCTGGGACGCCGAGTCGCAGCGGTACTGCGCAATCCCGTATCGCAACACGACCTATCCTGCGATGAGTCTATGGGAGTTGCGCGAGATTCGCCGCAAACTGGGCGAGAGCGGGGAAGCGCAGGTGGACGAGGCGGCGATCTTTGCGGCGTATGCGCGCTTACGCGAGCACGAGTCGCGTGCGACGACGGAAACCAAGCGCGCACGGCGGGTGCGGGTTCGCCGTCCGGTGGCGCCGCCGGCGTTGCTCTCGTCTGAGCCGTCGGAGCCAGAGCTGCTGTCGGATGATTCCTCAGGCATCGTCCCCTTCGCGATCGAGGAGCTCGCATGACGCATGATGAGCGGATCGCGAAGATCCGCGGCGGCCGGTGGATTCGCTACGCCCGCGCGGAAGCGATCAACGGGCGACTTGAGGACCTCTTGGAACGCCCGAAGTCACATCGGATGCCAAACCTGCTTATCGTCGGCGATACCAACAATGGCAAGACGGCGCTGGTGAATCGCTTTCTTGCACAACATCAGCCACAAGCCGCTAGCGACGGGACAACTTCGTGCATCCCGATCGTTTCTGTTCAGGCTCCCCCGTTGCCCGATGAACGCCGCTTCTACCAGGCGATTCTCTCTAAAGTATTCGCACCATTTCGACCATCGCGCACGGCAGCCAACTTACAATTCGAGACGGTGCAGCTGCTCGCAAGTGTCGGTGTGAAGATGCTCATCATCGATGAGATTCAGCACGTGCTGGCGGGACCGACGCTCAAGCAGCGACACTTCCTCAACGTCATCAAATATTTGGGCAACGAACTGCAAATTCCGATCGTCGGCGTCGGAACGCGCGATGCATTCAACGCCATTCAGGCGGACCCGCAACTGGCCAACCGGTTTGAGCCCGAGCTACTGGGCCGCTGGACGATGAGCGATGATTATCTGCGGCTGCTGGCGAGCTTCGAGGTCGCATTTCCGCTCGCGCGGCCCTCGAAACTCGTGCAGCGAAACCTGGCGCAAAAGATTCTGAACCTTTCGGAGGGGACGATCGGCGAGATTTCAGCGCTCCTGACGCGGGCGGCGTTGGATGCTATCGAAAGCGGTACGGAACAGATTACGATCGGATCGCTGGATGGCTGCGGCTACGTTGCACCCTCGGGACGTCGGCGAGCAGCGATCGGAGCCATATAGATCCAGGACCGGTGATGCCGAGGGGCATCATCGATGATGGCCCGAACGACGAAAAAATAACGGCTTGGGTTCCCGTCAGTTGCCTCGCACGACTCGGTTGCGCAGATCGTCGAGGACACGTTGCCAAGCCGCAAAGGAAACGAGCCTAGACTGCGGCTCCGTTGCGGTCTTTAGGGCAGCTCGATGGTCAGAGCACTCTTTTGATCGGAAGGCACCATCAGCGCTCTCGAAGACATAAGAAACGTCGCAACCGCACTTAAAAACCGAACGACGGCGGGATGGGGTGCTGTTCGTTTGCGCGATGCGTCCTTCGAGGAGGCGACCGGGGACACGGAACTCGTCATAAATGTGTTGATTCAAGTCCGGTTCACTTTCCCGTGGTGGTTGTGAGCTGTTGTTGAACCTCTGTGCCGCTTCGATTAAGCGGCGCCACCACTTGTTGACTATGGCTGACAACGCTGGCACTGGTCTGATAGTCAGTGCAGGACATGTACCAAATTCAGTTGGCATTTGGTAAAGACTGGAATCTCGTTCCGCAACACCGGAGGGCAGCACAGGCGGTGCGCTTGTCCGGACACGGAAAGCGACCGAAGATGGAAGCCGCTGCCTGATGGCGCTAAAGGACACGGTTACCGCTTTCGATCTCGCGATCGCGGCAGGCGATCGGGCGGAGGCCGAGGCGTGTGCCGTCGACCTGTTGCGCGAGTGGCCGAGTCAGGGCCCGATTTTACACGGCGTCGCAACCGCGCTCGCCGGCTTGGGTGCGAATGATGACGTTGCTCGCGCCGTGCTTGTGGCGGCTTGCGCCACGCCGGCCGTCCAGGCGCAATGGTTGGTGCAGCTGGCCATACTCCAGTGGCGGCACGGCGATATCGATAGCGCGCTGAGCGGGACCGAGAAAGCGATCGCGATTGATCCTAGTCTGGTCCAGGCATGGCTCGTGCGGGCGACTGTGGATCTCGCGCGTGAAGACGCGGCATCGGCCGCCGAGGCGTTTGATCGTGCCTTCGCGCTCGGCGCCTCATCGCTTGCGTTGCATATCGACCGGTCCGCGATTGCCGTCAACTTCGGTCAGATGGACGTGGCGCTCGTGCACGCCGAGGCCGCCGTCGCCTGCGACCCGAGGTCGCTCGTTGCGCAGATCAACGCCGCCATGATCGAGGGCCCAACGCGAGGCTACAACGTTGCTCTGGCGCGCCTCGACGGCGCTGCATTAATCGCTCCGAACGATGCCAGCCTATATCGTGCACGGGCGGCCACACTGATCCAACTCAAGCGCTTCGAGGCCGCGTTGGCGGTCGCCGAACAGGCGGTGACCGATGATCCGGAGCACCCGCTTGGGCACGAGTTACGCTTAACCGCTCTAAGGGCTCTCGGTCGTGATGCCGAAGCGCTTGCGATTTTTGATGATCCCGCGCTGCTCGCACTGGGTGCCCCACGCTTACTTGTGCATCTCGCCGCTCTAAAAATGGACGGCGGCGACCGCAAAGGCTCCCGCGAGTTGCTGCGCGCGGCACTCACACGCGATCCGGGGCTCGCTTCCGCGTGGTTCCATCTCGGTGAAATTGCTGACTTCGATATCGCGGGCTCTGATATCGCGTCCATGGAGGGGCTGCTCGAACGCGGTGCAAGGACCGTTTTCGATCGAATTCAACTGCATTTCGCGCTGGGCAAAGCGCATCTGGCTCGTAACGACTACACGCGCGCCATTGCCCACTTTGGACAAGGCAATGCCGGCAAGCGCGGACTCATCACATACGATGTGGCGCGAGACGAACGCCTGATGGCGGACCTTGCGCGCGAATTCTCGGCGTCAGTCCTGGCGCGCGTCGCCCCGAACGCCAATCGTTCGGAGCGACCCATTTTCGTCTTGGGCATGCCGCGTTCGGGAACGTCGCTCGTCGAGCAACTGTTGGCATCGCATCCGGCAGTCTACGGCGCGGGCGAACTGCTGTCGATCGCCCAAGCCGCCGCGCAGCGCGGTTCGATCGGTCGCGACGAGTGGCCGTTGCTCGCCGCGCGCTATCTCGAGACAGCTGGCGCGCACGCCGGCGATGCCCAGCGCGTCGTTGATAAGCTCCCACTCAATTTTGTCTACGTGGGCTTCATCCGGACACTCTTTCCAAACGCACGGATCATCCATTGCCGCCGTGACGCCGTCGACAACGGCCTGTCATGCTACACGACGCTCTTTGATAAGGGTCACCAGTTCAGTTACGATCTCACCGAACTTGGCCGTTTTGCACGTGCCTACGCGACGTTGATGGATCACTGGCGCGCCGCCTTGCCGCCCGACCGTTTTCTCGACATCGATTACGAGGCGATCGTCGCCGACGTTGAGACCGAGGCACGCCGGCTCGTTGCTTTCTGCGGCCTGCCGTGGGACGACGCGGTCTTGCGCTTTTACGATACGCGGCGCGCCGTTCGTACGGCAAGCCAGATGCAGGTGCGACGACCGATCTATCGCACGAGCGTCAATCGCGCGGCGGCGTTCGGCTCCGCTCTCGATCCGCTGCGCGACGCGCTTGCCGGCCGTTCAGCTTCGTTGGTACGTCCGTAGCGTAATTTGTCGATACCGGCCCGCAGCGGTCCGTATCGCTCGCCAAGCTGGCCCAAGCGGCAATGAATCATGTACTGCGCTTTGAGATACGCTCGTGCGTGCACGACCTTAACAAATCCCATCCGGGAATTTAGGGGACTTTTCGACATTCCCAGGTCCAACTCACAGGAACCCAGTCTTTAGGGCTTCCAACTCGCATCTAGGGCTTAATCGGTCAAAGTTTCCGAGGTCAGTGCTGTAAACCAAGTCCTTGTTGCCGCGTCGAGCACAAAATGAAAGTGAGTGACAGGCTCGTCGGGATTTATCGCGTTCTCGGACGCCCGGATCGTCGGTCGGCGATACATACGAGTGGCTCGCCGGTACTGATTCGCTTAACGTGGAAGTGCGGCTGCGCAGTCGACGTTATCGACAACGATCGTGACGACGGTGAAGTCGTCTTGCAGTGGCAGAGATGTGCGAATCACCACCCGACCGGTGAGGGCTCAGTTTATCATGATTCGGCAGGGTAACCTCACCTTAGCTGATCCCTGAGGGAAGCCAAGTCTTGACGACTTTGAGCCACCTTTCCGACCGTTTCGAACGCTTCCTCAGCCTCGTACCAGGATTGCGACCGATCTACATGGTGGGAGCCCGTCCGCTTCCTAAAGGATCATCGGTCCCCACGTGTCACACATCCATAGCGTCCCTGTTTCCGCAGCGCAATCGTACGCCAGCGTCGGTACACAAGCGCAGCAATCGTTAAAAAAGTATTCGAGCCTCGATCTGACCGAAGCGCAGCGCACAAAGCTGCGCGCGCTCTTCAAGTCAGTCAAGCAGAATACGGCGTCGAAGGCGGACGTGCAGAAGCAGTTGAGCGCCATACTGACGCCGGCGCAGCAACAGACGGTTTCGAACTACATTCAGGGGGGCGGCGGGAATCCGGGTCAACGCGATCACGGTGATGTCGAAGCGACGGCGCAACCTTCGCAGTCCTTGAACGACCCCGTGCAAGCGACATCCACCGCTCTGCCCCAGACCACCACTGCTAGCGCGGTGATAAGTGTGCAGAATCAAGCGGCTGCGGCGCAATCGGTGCTCATTCAAAACCTGCAGCAGCAAGTACTCGCCACGAACGACGCGATGGCCTTCGCGTAAGGTTCAGAAGCGCATGGCCGCACCGAATCGGACGTGCGCCGTTGTTCGAGCGCAACAAATTGTCACTGGAGAACGAACCTCGAAGTGTCACAAGCAAAGCGATTGGTCAATAGCGCTTCCGAACTCGATATAACCGAGGCACAGCGCACGAGGCTGCTCTCCCTTTTCAAGTCAGCGCGGCAGCATAACGCGTCGGCGGCCGACGTGCAGAAGCAGTTGAGCTCGATACTAACACCGAGGCAGCAACGGACGCTGATGAAGTATATCAATGACGAGGGCGATAAGTCGGGCGACGCTTCAGGAGCTGGCACGGGTACAGGTAAACAAAAGGACCAATGGATAGCATGAGTCGTCCCCATTGCGTGAGAGAAAAGCGCGCCGTTGACAATTGTAAGCCAGGGGATCGGTTATCTTCCGCAGCTTTTCGCATCTGGGTCAATGAGAAGCGGCTCTCGACATCGACGGACGGCGGTTTTCAGATCGGCCCGCGCGAGCGGAGGTGACGGCATTGCCATCAACGACCGCGGCGCTCGGGACTTGCCTACAGAAGGCCGATACAGCGTCGAGCGGCGCACCTAACGACATACCACTGCTCCTCGAGCAAGCGCGCTGCCTTTGCAAGCTGGGTGAGTCCTGGCGCGCACGGGGCGCGTATTTAGCCGTTTTGAGTCGCGATCGGTATCACTGCGAAGCTATGCTGGGGTTAGCCGAACTCTACATCGGGAGCGGAGAATTCGCAGCCGCCCAGACCATCCTATCAGAAGCGGTCGTGCGGCATTCGACATCGGTCGCGACGCATAGCACGCTGGGTACGGTCTTCCTCGAGCAGGATGATCTGGCCGCGGCAGAGAGCGCGTTTATGGCCGCGTTGCAGCTCAATCCGCTCCATCGCAGAGCTTGGTGCGGCCTGGCCGTCGTCTTTGAGCGCAAAGAAAACACCGCAGCGGCCGATCTCGCCTGGCGAGAGGCCTTCCGGGAAGCCGGCCCCGCTCGCTCGGTGTATCGCGGGAGCAATGAACCTGTCCGCGTCCTGCTGCTCTGGTCGGCCGTCGACGGGAACGTTCCGCTTGAGCCGGTTCTCGATGACAGCATCTTTCAGTGGCTCACGTTCTTCGTCGAGTCGTATCGCGAAAACATGACCTTACCGCCGCACGACGTCGTGCTCAACGCCGTCGGCAATCCCGACCTTCCCACGCGTGCGCTACGGATGGCTGAGCGCATCGTTAGAGCATCGCCGTCCGCCGTCGTGAACCACCCGTCGCGTGTGCAGACGACGACCCGTCGAGAAGTCAGCGATCGATTGCGCAACATTCCGGGTGTCGTGACACCGCCCATGATCGCCGTACCGCGGAACACGCTGGCAGCATGTCCCGAAAAGCTGCTCGAGGAGAGCGGCTTGCGGTGGCCTCTGCTCGTGCGCTCGCTGGGCTTCCACACCGGAAAACATTTCGTGATGGTCCACCGACCAGAGGACCTACGAGCGGCGGTGGCTCAGCTCCCCGGCGAAGAGCTGTTGGTTTTCGCGTTCGTCGATACGCGTCGTGCGGATGGGAAGTTCCGCAAGTATCGCGTGATGTTCGTCGACGGGAAGCTGTACCCACTGCACCTCGCGATCTCGCCAGAGTGGATGGTCCATTACTTTACCGCGCAGATGAGTTCAGCTGAGCATCGCGCCGAGGAAGCGGAGTTTCTCGCGGATTTTCGGCGCGTCATCGGTGCGCCCGGCGTCGCAGCCCTCGAGCAGGTTCGCGATGAGCTGGGCCTCGATTACGGCGGTATCGACTTCAGTCTTGACGAGCGAGGCCGTGTCGTGATGTTCGAGGCAAACGCCACGATGATTGTCCGGATACCGCCTGGAGGTCCGGACTGGGATTACGCGCGACCCGCAGCAGAGCGCATTCAAGAGGCCGTACGCGACATGCTCCTCGACCGCGCACGTGGCGCCCGCGAGGCCGCGACCCGCCCATGATGATGGCTGACCGGGACGACGTGCGAGCCGAGCCCGGCGAACTCCAATCGCTCGCCCTTGCGTTCGATCGCGCCACGTACGCATGCGACCGTGACGCCGCCGAAGCGTACGGGCGAACCATGCTTCGCCTTTGGCCGGCACACGGCGCGGTCCTCAACGGTGTGGCCCGTGAACTCGAAAAGCTCGGCGCCCAGGAGATGGCAATCCAAGCCTCGCGCGCAGCTTGCGCCACTCCCCAGTGTGCTGGAACGTGGCTGATGCGACTTGCGCGGCTTGAGCGCCAGGCCGGCAATCTCGACGCCGCATTTCAGGTCCTAAAGACCGCCCTTGCGCAAGACCCGCAAATGGGCGACGCTTGGATCGAGCTGGCGGGCCTCCACCTGATGCGCGCGGAGCCGTCGGCTGCGGGCGTCGCGCTCGATCGCGCGTTCGCGCTTGGCGCCTCGTCACTGGATCTGCACGTCCACCGCTCGGTGATCGCAGCGAACGCTGATGAATTCGCGGTCGCGCTCGAGCACGCGCGGGCCGCGGTACGCGCGGAACCGAGCTCGCTCGTCGCGCAGATCAATGCCGCCATGATCGAGGGCGCCAGTTGTGGTTACGACATCGCCCTGGCGCGACTCGATGCCCTCCCGCCGCAGAGCTCTTCGGATGTCACGCTGCTGCGCGCGCGGGCCGGCGTGTTGATTAAGCTCAATCGCTTCGCGGCTGCCTTGGAGGCAGCCGACGCGGCCATCGCCGGGGATCCCACCCATCCGCTGGGGCGCGAGATCCGCGTAGCCGCCCTCAAAGGGCTCGGTCAAGAGACGGAAGCCCTCGTCGAGCTGGAATCGCCGGCTGGTACGGAGGTGCACCCGCGGTTGCTCGTTCAAGCCGCCGCACTCAACCTGGATATTGGACAGCGCGATCGCGCGCATCGATTGGTGCGCCAGGCGCTGGCGCGCGAACCTAGTTTGGTCAGCGCATGGTACAATCTCGGCGAAGCCGGTACCTTCGATACGGACGGCGCAGACATTGCCGCAATGCAGGCTCTCCTCGAGCGCGACGCCACGACTGCTTACGATCGGATCTTGCTCCATTTCTCACTGGGGAAAGCCTTTTTGGCGCGCGGCGAATATGCGCGGGCCTTCGGGCATTTCGTCGCCGGAAATGAAGCGAAGCGTCGGCGTTTAGTGCGCTACGATGTCGCGAACGACGAACGCGCGATGATCGAGCTAACCCGCGAGTTTTCGGCCAGCGTCCTCACGCAGCCTGACTTGCGGGCACACCCCACCGAGCGTCCGGTGTTCGTGGTCGGTATGCCGCGCTCGGGGACGTCGCTCGTCGAGCAGATCCTGGCCTCGCACCCAGCGGTCTACGGTGCGGGCGAATTGAGCGCGCTGCCCGACGTAGCCGCGCAGCGTGCTTCGATTGGCCGCGCGAACTGGCGGTCGTTGGCCGAACGCTACCTGGAGGCCGCGCAAACACGCGCCGGCGTGGCCGAACGTATCACCGACAAACTGCCGTTCAACTTCCTCAACGTCGGATTTATTCGGCTGCTGTTTCCCAATGCACGCATCATCCATTGCCGGCGAGATCCCGTCGACCGCGGCCTCTCGTGTTTCACCACACTTTTCGAAGAAGGCAACGACTTCAGCTACGACCTTACCGAACTCGGCCGGTTCTCGCGCGCATACCTCGCGCTCATGGATCACTGGCGAGCGATCATGCCGCCCGATCGCTTCATCGAAGTGGACTACGAGGCGATCGTCGCGGATGTCGAAACCGAGGCACGCCGGCTCGTCGCGTTCTGCGGACTGCCGTGGCATGCTTCGACCACCACCTTCTACGACACGCAGCGAACGGTCCGCAGCGCCAGCCGACTCCAGGTGCGCCAGCCGATTTACCGGACGAGCATCAATCGGGCGGCGGCGTTTGGCGCGGCGCTGGATCCGCTCCGCGACGCCCTCGCAGGACGTCCGCTCGTTGCTCAGCGCCTGGCGCAACGGCCGGCGGTACATCGCTAACACGCACTTTACCAAGGACGCCTAGCGTACCGTACAGCTCCCAGCCTGATACCAGGATTCCAACCGATAGAACGGTAAGTAGGCCGAGGGAATTGCACCCTCAGCCTCTCTCAGAACGGTGCGTGAACCTCTCAGCTCACACCGCTCCCATCAAGCAAACGTTCCTGGCACACCTCGCTGCCAATGGACGAATAGACCTGGCTGCCTTTCCGCGATCGTGGCGAGGAACATGGAAGCCCGTGTCTTGTGCCCTTTGAACCGTTTGTATTTCCTCATCGCCCAGGCAACCAACGTCTTGTTGAGGTGCCCGAACATCGGAGCTAGGGCTGACGGGTAAAATCTCCCATAGTATGCCAACCACCCTCGCAGTACCGGGTTGTGCAGCCGGGAGATATCCTGTAAGCTCAGCGCCGTTTGATTTCGGAAATTCTGTTTCCGCGTTTTCTCACGCATGGACTTGAGCGCCTTCGCGCTGACCGCAGGAGAGAAGTTCGTGAACAGCGTGTTGCTGTGTCGATTCTTCGCTGTGCGTGCCCTGAAGGTATACCCGAGGAAGTCGAACTTCGTGATCGGGTATTTCCCTTTACGTTTTGCGTCCTTGCAATAAGCAATGTGCGTCTTCTCTGGATGCATCTCAAGGCCGCATGCTGCAAGCCGTGCTTGTAACGCCGCTTTGATCGCGCGCGCTTCCGCCTCCGTCTTGCAATGCACAAGGCCGTCGTCAGCATAACGGCACCAAGGTACGCCCGGAAATGTTCGTGTCATCCAGACGTCGAACACGTAATGCATGAAAAGGTTAGCCAAGACTGGGCTTACAACCCCCCCCTTGCGGCGTGCCTTTGGTGCGTTCCACCAACGTTCCGTCCGCTCGTTGTAAGGGCGCGGTCAACCACCGCCTGATATAGAGCTTCACCCACTTGCAGTCCGTGTGTTTGTCGAGCGCCCGCAGTAGTAGTGCATGGTCGATGTTGTCAAACAGCCCTTTGATGTCGAACTCTAGAATCCAATCATATTGCCAGCAACGCTTGCGCGTTATCGCCACGGCATCTAGCGCTGATTTTGCGGGTCGATATCCATAGGAGTCTGGCAGGAAGATCGGCTCTACAGCCGGTTCAAGGACCATTTTAACAACCATCTGCGCCACACGATCTGCTACGGTCGGAATGCCCAGAATGCGTTCCCCGCCATTCTTCTTCGGAATGGCCACCGCTTTTACCGGCGTCGGAAAGTAACTTCCCGACGACATCCGGTTCCAAATGCGATACAGATTGTTCTTCAAATCCAGTTCGAAGTCGTCGATCGTTTCTTTGTCCACGCCTGCAGAGCCCGCGTTCGCTTTGACGGCTTTCCAGGCTTCGTACACTAATAGTTTGGGAATGTCGAACGGTTTTGATGCACTCACGCATCTCCTCCTGTTGCCAGTTGGATTCGAAGTGCAGCGGCTTGATCCGTCCTCTTTGCTCGGACGGCATTACCCGTCTTCATCGCTCGTACAGGACGGTCCGTCCCAGTGTTCCGCTTCGGACTTTTCGCCTCGTAGCTTTTACTACTTGAGCTTTTACCTTGGCATCGGAACCACTGGTTCCCACAGTTCCACCCGAGAGCCCGGATCAGGTTCACGCCCCCTAAACGCCGGTCGCCGCCCGCCCAGTAATCAGGTTTCCGGTAGGCTTGTCCCAGGAGAACTACCCGCCCCTGGTTTTGACGACATTTATCTGGTTTACGACGCGTCATCGAAGGTTCACTCACGTTCGTCTCTCTGATCCATACCTGCTTGAGGTACATCCTCGCACTTTGACTCCATCGCTCATCACCGCGGCTCTTTACCGCAGCAACATGAAGTGGTTTGAAGCCTGCTCCTGAAAGCCGACTCCGAAGGGTCAGACCCTTCATCTCTCGAGTAGCTTATGCACCTACGGTCAGTTCATAGTAAACTCTCCTTCAGTGCTCTGTGGCACACGGTAGAGCGTCCATTCTCACATGGGAGGTAACCACGACATGTCCGGAATTCAAAGCGTCTCGGTTTCAGCTTCGCAGTCCTACGCCAGCGTCGGAACGCAATCACAACAATCGCTTCAGCCGTTTTCAAATCTGAATCTGACGGAAGCGCAGCGGACCCAGCTCCGCTCAATTTTCACCGCCGCGAAACAAAACGGCACCTCGCAAGCAGACGTCCAGAGCCAAGTGAATGCCGTGCTGACACCAGCACAGCAACAAACATTCGCCAGCGATCTCAAGGCGGGCGGCGGTCATCATCACCATCATCATAGTGAGAGCTCGAGCTCGTCACAACCCTCAGCAAGCACCGTAGGTTCAACGTCGGCTACGTCGTCCACGTCGGCTACGCCATCGACCTCCGACGATTCAACGATCGACACGTTGCAGTAACCGGCACGACGAACGACGCTGCGGCAACCGAAGCTTCCTGTCATAAGGTGGCTTCAGGCATGGAGTTCGCGCTAGCCGTGTGTGATGTGACACCGAATCATCGGTGAAGATTGCATCGCCCATGCGCACACGTGCGCTTAACGAAAGCCGCCTAGTCGAGGTCGAAGCGTTGCTTGCCGCTGGTGCAGATGCGGTTGGGCTTGCCTTCGAGCGAGCTCAACTCTTGGACGCCCTGGGGAATACGGAAGATGCGCGCCGCGCCTATCTCGACGTCCTCACCAACGATTCCGCGCATGCAGGAGCACTCAACGAGCTTGGCCGGTTGCTCGACCGAACCGGATTTCACACCGCCGCGCGGATGGTCTATCGGCGCGTGGTCGACACGCATCCCGACGATCCAACGGGGCACGGAAATCTAGCCACATCGTTCCTGGATGGCGGCGAGACTGAGGCGGCACGTCGGCACTATGAGATCGCTCTGCGACTTGATCCCGACAACGTCCCCGCTCACCAGTGCTTGGCAATCTTGCTGCTGCGCCTAGGCGACGAAGAAGCGGCCGCGAGGCACGGTCGGATCGGTTTTTGCCACGGTGCTTCCGCTTGGCCATATCGCGGCACCGCGCTACCGATCCCGGTGCTTGTGGTCCACTCGGCGCTGGGCGGAAATATCCCGATCGATCGCTTCATCGACGAGCACACATTCGCTAAGTCGACGATCGTCGCTGAGTTTTACGATCCGGCACTGCCACTACCCCCGCACGCGCTTGTCGTCAACGCGATCGGCGACGCGAGCCGCTGCCGCATCGCACTCCGCGCCGCTAGTACGCTCTTCGCGGGGACGACGGCCCCGATCCTCAATGCACCTGCCTGCGTCGCGGCGACCACGCGACAGGCCAACGCGTGTACTCTCGCGGGCCTGGCGGGCGTTGTCGCGCCGCTGACGGTAGCTCTTGAACGCTCGCGGCTTAGCGGTCCGACCGCCGTGGCGGCACTGAACGAGGCGGGTTTCGACTGGCCCGTCATCGTGCGTGCTCCCGGCTTTCACACCGGCCAGCATTGTGTCTTGGTCGAGCGGCCCGAGCATCTTACGCGTGCCGTCGCGGAGCTCCCGGGGGACGAATTGCTCGTCATTCAATTCGTCGACGTTCGCGGGTCCGATGCCAACGTGCGCAAATACCGCGTGATGATCGTCGATGGCGCGGTCCTTCCACTGCATCTCGCCATTTCGCGCCGCTGGATGGTGCACTATTTTAGCGCAGATATGGCGGAGCGGTCCGATCATCAGCAAGAGGAGGCGGCCTTTCTCGACGATATGCACACTGCGCTCGGACCTGATGCCGTCGGCGTGTTGCGCGCGATCGCCCGACGGCTCGGCCTCGACTACGGCGGCATCGATTTCGGGATCGACAAGCAGCGGCGCGTTGTCGTCTTCGAGGCCAACGCCACCATGATAGTTCCACCTTCGTTGGCCGAGTTGCTGCCGCATCGTCGAGCGTCGATCCAGCGAATTGAGGAGGCGGTTCGCACGATGCTGCTTACGAAAGGGCGTAACACTGGCACGAAGAGAGCCGACATAGTAGTGATTGAGCGAGCAGAAAGCCTTTGAGGCCTCGAAGGCGAGGCCCGTCTCGGCCTTCCTCGCCGCAAAAGGGTCGGTCAAAGCCAGGGCCGGAACATTCGGAAGCGTCTCTGTGTTAGCTTCACCGTCATACGCCAGCGTCGGAACGCAATCACAACAATCACTTCAGCAGTTCTCGAATCTTGATCTGACGGAAGCGCAGCGAACCCAACTCCGCTCGATTGTCACCGGAGCGAACCAAGACGGCTCCTCACAAGCAGACGTCCAGAGCCAAGTAAATGCCGTGCTGACGCCAGCGCAGCAAGAAACGCTCGCCATCGACCTTAAGGCGGGTGGCGGTCATCACCGCAATCAGCACAGCGAGAGGTCGAGCTCGACACAAAGCGCGGCAACAGCAGTTGGTTTTCAACGTCGGCTACGTCGTCCACGTCGGCTACGCCATCGACCTCCGACGATTTAACAGCGATTTGACGGCCTTATGGATGCCGATTTGTGAGAAGCACGAGCGCTTACCGCTCTTCATCGACGTTCGCCGACCGGCTGGATCGAACTCTAACGCCTAGCACTCGACCTGCCACGTGGCTTACGTCCGTGCAAAGGAACACTGTGTTTCGCGCACCGCGTCGAGTGTCGCCCACGTCGCCCACGGCGAGCGTCATATGGCGTAGGTGCGCTGCATGCGATGGTGCCCGTGAGCGGCACTGGAGCAGCGGCTCTGTCGCCGTCACCAAAGTCATCGCCACCTCCGAAGCGATCCGCACGGCCGCCCTGTTCCGGTGCTGCGAATCGCCTGCGGTGAGCAAGCGCGATACGTCGCTATTTCGTTCCAGCATAGGACCTGAAAGCAGCTTTTGCGCCACATGTGGATGATAGATGATAGGCCGCCAGCCAGGACTGCAATTCAACATCGAGCCCCAGCACCGGCGGCTTGCGCGGAGCCGCGGAGAGACGTACAAAGGCAACGCCCAGCGACGACGTAGAACTATTGCCTAGCGATAGCACGCCGAGCTTACTCTAGCCTTAGAACTGGGAGAAACTCAGCTTCTATTTCGCCAGCCTGGTAAGGCTTCAACGTATGCGACGTCTCGTGGTGAACGTAGCCTTTGGACCGCGTATTAGGAGGATAGGTCGAACACGAATACGCATCGCAAAATTCGCGAGAGGACCGTTTTCGAGGTGCGACGTGCTGCGCTGGCTGGGCTCGCAGCATGCGGAGGTGGTTTAGCGGATTGCCGAGAGCTTCAGCCCTGCCGGCAATGCCATAGCCAGCATGTGGGCAGATCGTCGGGATCGACCTAAGAATCGAATTAGAGAAGCGACGACGAACTGGAATAGCTCGGCGATTCGAGGGTAAAATGGAAGTATCGTTGAGCGCACTATTAGTTGAGCGCACCATTAACTGAAGGACCTGAAGCATGGCACTTGCTCGATCACGCTATGTCCCAATCGCTTGCCTGGCGGCAATCGGCCTCGTACCGCTTGCTGCGTCCGCCCAAACTCCCAGTTATGCAGCCGGCGAGACGATTCACGGCACTATTGCATCGATTCAGAACGCGAACCATTTCCTTCTCAACGACGATCGAGGATTCACCGATGACGTAACTCTCCGCTCGCGCGGCGCAGTCGTCTCGGACGGTGTACGCCTCGAACCGGGCCAACGCGTGACGATTTCTGGGTCCGCCGCTGGACCGACGTTTGTCGCGGCCACCATCACGACGTCGGGTTCGGTTCCCGCCATAGCTGGTGCTCCAAGTTATTACCCGGCACCCGGGTACTATCCAGAACCCGTTTACTATCCTGCACCGGTGTATTATCCCGCGCCGGCGTATTACTATCACCCGATTTCCGTAGGTCTATTCTTCCACATCCGGTAAGCGGAGCAAGATGCACACGTTCCGGTGTGCCGGTCCCGGTCGGGTCGTGCGCGCATGGCTACCGACCCCCGCGGGCTGTTTGAAGTTGGACCGATTCGTCGAAAGTCTGAATCTCAGGCTAGCGTAAGTTTTGCTTGTTAGCGGTTTGACTATGAACCTCCACACTGGTGCCGGTGTCTTGTTCGCATGTCTTGCCGTGGCAGCTGCCGCGCAGGCGGCTGACGCGAGCCTTGACTTGATACCCGCGCCGGGAGGGGCTCCGATTCGTTTACACGTCTCGCAAACGAGCCCGAGTTCTGAAGGTCCGCCGACGTCGGCAACGATCGTTCTTCGACGGACCGGTCCCGCGACGGCCGTGCTGGAGCAAAACTCCGATGTGTCGCCACTCGTCGTCGGCCCAGACGGAACGCTGCACGCGGACCCGGCTGCCGTAGCTACGCGTGCGGGCAATCTTGGCGACCTGCTCCATGCGCTCAACATCGCTCACGGTGTGACGAGTGGAGTAGGCGCCGGGAATCGCGCCGGCTGGACGGCGCAGATCCCGGCTCCGGTTCGTTCGCAGCCGCTAGACGGCGCTCGAAGTCCAACGGACTCTCCGTCGCCAAGTGCCCCGCTGACGCTCCCGGTGCGAGCGATTGCGTTCAATAGCAATGGCGACCTCGACATCGATGGATCAGTCGAAACATCGCTTTCTGCACCGGGATCGTCGAGCGCGGCGCACCACTCGCAGCATTCCCACGGCGGAGGCGGCTTTGGCGGAGGCTTCGGCGGACGCGGCGGCTTCGGCTCACACGGAGGCGGTGAAGCAGACGAACCGCCTCGCGAAGCCGCGCCAACGCCGATCAACCTCGAACTTCACGTCACGGGGCATATCGCGCACGACGCACTTACGCGCATGGCCATCGAGGAGACGCGGCGTATCGTGCTCGATAGTTTGACGTACAGCAACGTGGGCAACTGGTCGATCGACATCGTCCACTAAACGTCGCCTATACCGCGTCGAGATGCCGTTTGTTGAGCACCACCCTCGTAACAGCCCGAGGCCATGTCAGTCGAATGCGCCGATCAGCTCCGATGTCGCACCGTTGGCGCCGTCCACAAGATAGAGCGAGAAATTCGCCAGCGAATTGAACGGGAGCAGATCCCCAGTATCGGTAGTGCCGTTTGCGCCTGAAGCGCCGGTCTGGCCGGCTGTTGGCAAGATGGTGCTCAGCACCGATGATGGCGCGATGGCGGTCTGTGCGCCGATCCAGAAACCGACACCCGGTGCTGTCGTAACGCCCGATGCGACGTACGTATAATAGGAGCCGCTGACCAAGCCGCTCGCGATCGAGCCCGCGTAGGAGGCGGTCCCGCTCGGCAAGTTGTAGGCTGTGCTGCCTGGGGTGAAGGTGCCAAAAGAAACTGTCGAGTCGCCGATTGCCGCCGCCGCCGGCGACGCATGATGAATGCTCAGGGTATAGTCGCCGGACGGCGTTGAGAACGTCGGTTCACCGAATAGTTCGCATTGCAGTCCTGCGCTTGTGCCTACGCCCTTTGCAACGGTTCCTCCGACAACGATGGTGTAGTTCGTCCCGCCCGCAAGAGACACTGTTGCGCAGGTCAACTTGGCGGTGGATCCGCCGGCCGGCAAAATCACAATCGAGTAGGAGCCGGATGGAATTGCCGCGTAGGCGCCGACGCTGCCATATTTGATTGTACTCGCGATGGCTTCACCGGTTGTCGTGTTCAAGCGCACATCGACCGCGCCGGCATCGGGCGAACCGTGGACGATACGTACATTCGCGTTCGTTGTCGTTTGGGCTACGGTTCCCGCTAGAGGCCCGCATCCAGCGAAGCCGAGCGTTAACGACACGACTGCCAGCGTGAATAAAAGACGTCGTGCACGCAAGTTGGACCTCCTTCGCATTGGTAAATAGAAATTACGCCAGCGCATTGTGCAGATGCCAATATAGCGATTACTGGCCAGTCCGAGATTAGATTAGCCCGACGTCCCATATGCGGCGGAACCGCTCTTTGTTTTACGGCGTTCCGTTCTTAGCACGCTATTATATGCGCGAAAGCCCACGAGCGCCGGGATTCCCGAGACTGAGCGTTCGAAGGACAATTGCCCCGGGGTCGGGAACGTGCGCTGGACGCGGATGGCTCTGGCCGATAAGCTTGCCGTTGGGCTTCGCGCTGCGCCGCCTGCGCGCGCTCAGCAGGGGTCAGGTTTGCTTCAAAGACGACCTTCTGTTGCTGCCTGAGCGTCTGCGTGTTCGCTCGCTCGGCTGCGGCAATGTTCAGGATCGACTGTTTTTCCCCGGGCGCCAAAACTGCGTCGAGCGCTTGCGTCGCGGCACGCGGATTCGGATTCACGGTTAGCGAAAGCTGGCCGACGATGTTCGCGACCGCCGTCCGGTGCGCCGGCGTCAATGCCGCAAGGAGACGAGCGCGAGTTTGAAGTCGGGACTGCTGAAATTGAACGCGCAGTTGCCGCAGAGCTCCTTGCTGCTGGGCGGTTAGCGTCGACGTCGGACTCATGGGTTGCGGTGAGAGTTGCGCCACCGCGGCGGTGGGTGCGAAAATGAGCACGAGGCTCAGAAACACCGAACGACTCATGGACGAATCATACTGTGTATCCCGGCCGATTGCCTGGGAAGAAACTGAATGAGCGCCTCCAGACCGACTTACGCGGAAGCAAAGTGCGATCCCATGGATTAGCTCGGGCCTCGGTGTGGTCAGCTCTCCAAATTCGACGCTAGATGACGACAATTGGTTTTGATGTTGCTTGCGGTGAGCTGGTCGAGGAAGACGATGGCGGAGCTATTGCGGGTATTGAAGGCGTCGAGTTAGCAGCAGAAGTCGGAGACCCACTTGGGCTTGGTTCGGGTGATGGTGCCGGCGTCGCGTGGGGCGTGACCGCATAAAGTGCAAACACTACTGGACGATTGGCTTTGAGCATGAGTGTTGCTGCCGTGGATTGGAATGCCACGTATTCCGGCGGAAGTGTGCTGACCGGCTTCGGGGTCATTTGCGGAGGTGTCAGGCTTGCTCCGAAAGGTGTGGTCGTGGGACTCACGGTTGGTACCGGGGTTGGAGTTGACGTTGCGATCGGTGTCGGCATGCTTCCTGGGGCCGGGCTGCTCAGATCACGCTCGGCAATGGCGAGCTGATAAGCCCTGACTCTTTGTTCGGGATCGAATAACGCCAAGGCGAATGTGTCAGCATGATGCTTGATGGCGATGTCATGCGGAACGTTGATCGCGATTTTTGGATATGTCGCGAGCGCTAGATCAGACGTGGCCATCACGCTAATGAAGAGCAATGGGGTAGGACCGGATTGGTGTTTTGCGTGTCGTTTCGATGAGTTATGACTAAAACGGGGGGTGTCCGACGGTTCGACGACGCTCGTTGTGATACCGATCGGGATCGAGTGTGCGGATGTCGTGTCTGACGCTTGGCTTCGTTTTTGGTTGGAGACCGGCGATGTTGAAGACGTCACTTTTGGAAAGGCGATCGAACCGCCCCATCCCTTGACATTCGGTAGTGCCTGTGGATCGACGTTGTCGCCGATCGTGGCAACATTTGAGGCGGAAACGGGGATTGGTGTTGCTGTCGCTCCCGGTGCGGCTGTAACCGGTTGCAAAGGAGCTCCGTTATTCGTCGCTGTTCCCGGCATTGTACTGCCGCCACCAAGGTTCTCTGAGCAGGCTGCTAGCGCAGCGGCTAACATGAGTGAGCAAAGAATGCGAGCATAGATCATCTCGGAAATAACCGCCTTTGCCCATTCTCATCGGTTTTCTCGAATCGACGCTTTATGTGTTCCGTTTCTGTTATGATTTGCTCAAGTGAGCACTCGCTGCCGCCACAACCGCCGGGGGTACGACCAAGAGTGTTTCCGAACTGCGCGTCATCGCGAATTACTTTCATCAGCGGTTCCCATAGCCGTTCCTGCGAGATAACATGTTGTGAGCGCGTCTGCGGCTACCATCGGTAGGCATGCTGGCAACAGCCTTGGACGACTTGCGAAATCGAGCAAACAATCCAATATCATACGAAGCGAAGCACAGCGAGAGAGTCGTCCGCGAACATCCCATCCTCATCACAGGGTCGGTTCCTATGCTTAAGAACGATGCAATTTGAAGTGTCGCCTATGAATCGTTGGCGTTCGTCGTTTCGCCGGCTGAGTTGGCTATGTGCGGGAGTCGTTCTGCTGAGCGCGTGCGGAGGGGGAAGCGGGGGCGGCTCGTCGGTGCCGACAGCAGCGACGCCGACGCCGGTCGGCGTCCTACCCAAGCCGCTGCCGTCCGTGGCTCCCTCGCCGGGAAGCTCGCCGGTCGCCGATGCAGCCGCCTTCGTGTGTCCGACGAGCGACAAGGGGAGCGCGGTTGCCACCGGGCGTACCGCGGCCGACGAAGCGCGTCGCATGCTTCCGCGTCGCGGTTCGACCGCTACGCCAGCTGCGGGATCATCGCAGCTCGTTGCGGTCACCTACGACGCCCAAACCGCAGCCACACAGAAGACAACGTTGTCGACGCGGGAGTCGGCCCTCGGAGCTACACTTATGCGTAGCTACACGTTTAGTCATGCGCGATTGGTCACCCACGTGCTCAAGGTGTCCACGGCCAAGGTCAACAGCGTCGAGTCGTCGCTCCGGCTACAAGCCGGAGTACGTGCCGTCGGCCTTACGGGAGCCCGGCGCTCCGCCACGAGCGTGAACGCACCGTATTTCCCCAATGACCCATATTTCACGGGATTCTCAACGACCGTCGCGCCGACATCCGGCGCCGCGGTTCCAGCGCCAACACTCGAGATCGGGCCGCTTGAAGAAAGTGCCAACGTTCCGGGCCAGTGGGACATGCACGCGACGCGCTTGGAATACGCATTCGCGTATAGCCGGTCCGGTAACGGCAGCGGCATAACCAACCCCGCAGCGCTCGGCTCGTCTTCGGTGAAGATCGCCACGATTGATACCGGCCAGGACACGACGCACCCGGAATTGGCATCGAAGGTCGTCTACCAGCGCTGCTTCATCACCGACAGCAGCGGCGTGCAATCGACGTCGAATTTCACGACCGATGAAGACGGGCACGGCACCGACACGGCCGGTATCGCCGGGGCGGCCATCGCCAATGGGCTGGGCTTCGCCGGTGCAGGCGGAAACGTCGTTCTCTACGGCTACCGCGTCTTTCCGACCCCCGACGACAATTGCACGAATACGTCGACCACGGATTCCCAGTGCGGCACGGACACGCAAGACATCGCCTCAGCGATCGAAGACGCGGTGACCAACCATGTCAACGTGATCAGCCTGAGTCTGGGCGGAACGGGATGCGTGAACGGGGCGGATTCCGATCCCACCGAGGGCGCGGCAATTGCCGATGCGATCGCAGCGAATGTCATCGTCGTCGCGGCCGCCGGCAACTCGACGGGACCGCCGGTGGAAGCCCCAGCGTGCGATCCAGGAGTAATCGCCGTTGGTGCAACCGGGCTCGCGGACGGGACCACGAACGGTTCGGGCAATACCGGCGGCTCGGCCACTGCACCCGTCGAGTACGTCGCATCGTATTCGGACTATGGGAGTCCAGGCGCGGCCGTTGGCAGTTCTTCGGCGTGGGGAATCGTGGCGCCCGGCGGGGACCCGGCCAACGACAACGACAACGACGACCTGCACTGGATCGAAAACATTTGGACGTCCACGCCCTTCATGGCGTCGGCCAACGATTCGAACTTCGAGGGCAGCTGTACGGGCGATTATCCCAGCGAGTCCGGAACCGTGGACTGCCGCATCCTCATCGCCGGCACCTCGATGGCGACGCCGCATGTCGCAGGCGCGGCAGCGCTCATCGTTTCGGTGAACTCCTCCTATCAGTCGCCGGCGCTCATGA
>Ga0182013_10002405_pt1 | contig 24469 bp, 20 predicted proteins | sample 612S2MmetaG_FD_120487 | JGI IMG/M metagenome (GOLD analysis project Ga0182013, IMG submission 120487) | Permafrost microbial communities from Stordalen Mire, Sweden - 612S2M metaG | ecosystem: Environmental > Terrestrial > Soil > Wetlands > Permafrost | place: Sweden: Stordalen | collected...
CAACATCGATTCCTGCGGCACGCAAAGCATGCAGAAGTGTTTCACCCGGAGCGACGACCACTGAGAACTTGGAGTCCTTCAGAGAGGCTTCAAAGCTTTCCTCTTTTCCGGAATCAAGCGTCGCCCGAACGGAGCTAAAGTGCTCAACATGCACCGTGCCCTGGGGCCAATCGAGGCAATGGCGGTTCACTTCCTCGACCATCCTTTCGGGTCCACAAACATAAATTTTCCTGCCATTCACTGGCACACCTAAGAGTCGCCCGAGATCCATGCGTTCGTTCTTGCTCTCGGCCGTGCGATATAAGGTCAATCGGCCGCCATGATCGCCCTGCAATCGATCGACGAAGGCCATCGCAGAGGAAGACTTGCCGGAGTAATGCACGTGGTAGGGCTTATTGATTCGCTTGAGCCGATCGGCCATCGCGATAATGGGCGTAATCCCTATTCCTCCGGCAATCAATATATACGCCTCTGCCGTCTCGTCGAGGCGAAAGTAGTTCTTCGGTCCGCGAATGCGCAGTTCATCTCCCACGGAAAGATTCAAATGTAAATGCGCCGAACCACCCCGGCCCTGCTCTTCGCGCAAGACCGCGATCTGCAGGGTGCTCAAGTCCTCCGGATTGCCGCAAAGCGAATATTTTCGCTCATAGCTCGCGAACAAAAGGTCCACATGAGCGCCTGCACTCCACTGGGGCAATTGACGACCACGCGGATCTGCAAGCGCCACACTGATGATCCCGTGGGCTTTGCGATGCAGGCCAACGACGTATACGCTCCGTGCAAGATCCTTGGTGTTCGGCGCGCCAACCTCAAAATGTAGACGCTGTTTGAACGCTGAACGGTCCATGCGCTCCGGGTTATTGGCGGGATCCCAGCTGACTCTCAGGTGATCAGGGCCCCGAAATGACGTGTTCGGCAGAAACGTAAACTGCTGGTTGGGGACGATCTCCATATGCGGCAGGCGAGCCGTAAGTTCCTCAAGAAAGATGCGCATCTCCATACGCGCAAGATTCTTACCCATGCATTGGTGACTACCGTAGCCGAAGGTCAAATGGTCGGCTGCATTGTCGCGGTAAAGATCGAGCACATCAGGGTTTTCAAAATGGCGTTCATCGTGGTTGCCGGAAGCGGTCACCATCAAAAGCTTTGCGCCTTTCGGCAGCGTTACCCCACCTACTTGCGTGGTCTGTGTAGTGAGTCGACGCCAAGCGACCACCGAGCCGGAGTGACGCAAGCACTCCTCAACGGCATTGGGGATCAAAGACGGGTCGCGGCATACGTCGTTCCACAACTCTCGGTTCTCTAGCAATCGGCGAAGCATATTGGCCGACGCATGCGCGGTTGTTTCATGCGCAGCCACAATGATGGCCATCATCATCGAATGGAGATAGCTGTCCGTGATTACCTCGGGCAGATCTTCCTGTCGACGAATCGCATAGCGCATCCATCCTGCTTTTTCAGGCTCCTCGCGCATTTTTTCCAATACGCCGCCGGCGTATTGCCAAAACCGCCCTACCGCTTCGGCCACTTCAAGCTGCTGCGCGGGCGTGGGACGGCCCCAAGTGTTGACCGTGTGTGCAATGGAAAACTCACGCAGTGAGTCCATATCTTCTTCCGGGACGCCCAAAAAACTGAGTGCAACCGTTAGCGGTATTTCCCACAACATCTCATTGACGAGGTCTGCTTTGCCGCGGTCGATAAAGCGGTCGATGTAACGCCCAGTGAGTTGCCTCACCATGACTTCGTGGTGCGCGAGTTCCTCTGGCGCAAAGTGGGAAATCAGTGCACGACGACGCTCAGTGTGTTGAGGCTCGTCCTCGTTTACCAAAGTGCGATTCATCGCATAGCCGTAGCGCTCCAGCACCTCCTGCGCTTGCGGCGAGGCGGGTGTGATTTTCTCCAGTGCTATCGATGGAGAAAATGTCTGGTTGTCCCGAAAGATCTCCTTGATGTCGGCGTATCGGCTGACGACCCAATAGCCCAGCTTCGGACAATAGAATACTGGCTCTTGCGCCCGAGCCCAGCGCAGCGCTTCAGCGGGATCGAGCTGGTACTCTGACTCAAATGGATCAAAGTTCTCAGCTCGCCGAGACATCGGACAACCCAGTTGCTGCCTCACAGCGCCGCTCTGCGCTTTCGCGCCTCGCTGCAACTCACTACTGCGTGATTGGTCCCTTTCCATGCGCGTCTGTTTGTGACTAATAGTGCGCAATCTGTTCTATATTAGATAATCTACCGTTGGAGTTATGAGATGTCAATGCAAATTCGGAGGCGAAGCTGGTGAGCTTGCAAACGCTGTCGCGAGGGCTTCGGGTGCTCGAAATGATCGCTCAAACCGACGACGGGCTATCGATAGTCGACATTGCCGATGCGTTGGGAGTGCATCGAGCTATTGCGTATCGGCTCGTCGCAACGTTGGAAGAACATCTTCTGTTGATACGAGACAAGAGCGGCCGTATTTTTCTAGGAGGTGGGATTGTCGGGCTGGCGGCGCGCGTTGAGCCGCAGATGCGTGAAATGTCGCGGCCGCTGTTGCGCGATATGGCTGAAAAAACACGCGCCACAGCATTCATGTGCGTTGCTCACGGAGAGGATTGCGTCGTCATCCAGGTCGTCGAGCCCGCAGGGGTGTTACTTCGCGTCGGCTACTCCGTAGGCAGTCGGCATCCCATCCGGCTTGGCGCTGCTGGAATCGCCATCGCGTCGATCCGTCCTCCAAAGGCCGATGATTCCGAAACGCTGCGGCAGGCACGTATCGACGGCTACTGCGTCACTCGTGGCCAGTTGCAGGCCGGCGCCGTAGGTGTCGCAGCGCCGTTGCTTTACCCCGATCGCGGCGCCCTTCGTTTCGAGGGCTGCGTTGGGGTGGTTGCGCTAGAAGATCTCGACATCGATAGCGCCGCGAAGGCAGCCATGGCGTGCGCCAGAATGCTGGTGGCAAGTACGAATTCTCTTTCCCCTGCCACGTCGGGCCTTTTTTCATCTCAAGCACCGTGAGCGCCGAGCGGCGCCGGCACCGCTCGTACGTGCGGATAACATGCGCGTTCAGCTGCAGAAAATCTGAAGCCGGGAGACCCGATGCCCGATCAGCAGCTGAAGGAAAGATATCGCGCGCGCAATGGCGACAGCGCCGACATCAAGGAAGGACTGAAGCACGCCGGAGACCAAGGGTGGCTGTCGTATGAACCGACTACGCGGATTTGGCACCTCACCGAACTAAGACATGAGAGCGCTTGGCGTGCGCTATCGATTCCACGGAAGGAATCACGGCAGATCTTCTCGTAGTCCCAGTAGAACACTGTCGGCAATGAGAATGCGCAGACCTGAAACACGTACGGCTTGATGGGACTTTGGGACGCGACGAGCGCGGGCACGAGTTCGTCTGCTAAATTTCATCGACTTTTGTGCGCTCGGATGATTGGCAGGTCCAGTTCTACCCGATCATAGGTAACCTTCGGTGCAATTCGACCGCGTTCGCCAGGTTCGAGTCGAATGAGTCCATAGCCTGCCATCGTCTTCAACGTTCGCGACAAATTCGACTTTGCGCGCCCAGTAAGCTGCGCCAATTCCTCGATGGACCCCGGCGCCGCTTCGCTAATGATGCGCAGCAATTCCCGATTGCCGGCAGACAGCACCTTTGCAAAGGATTCGGTCGAGGTGAACCAGGCCCGCGGCTCGTCGGCCACCCGATACTCCCCGCGCGCCACTGCGAGGGTGCGCGCCTTCATTTCTGCATATGTGGAAATTCCAACTTTTAGTGTGGTCACTTGATGATTCCTCGTTCGCGTAGCACGGAGTCGACCGTGTTCCAGAAATCCGCCAGGAGACTTGCCGCCTCTCGGTATTCGTAGGTCGTAATCGTCCGTAGCCTGTGCCGATGGTCCTGCGGGTCACCGAGATCCTGCTTAGCCACCCGATGGGCGTTGTCAAAGCCGGCCAACCGTTCGCCGTCCGGACCGTGCAGTGTTAACGAGTAGTCGAGTCCATGCGGTTTCTCCAGCGACACAGTTACGCGCGTTACTACAAATCGGACCCAGTGGCCACCCTCCGGATCGACCACGAGCACCTGGCCGTCAAGGTCAAGCAATGTATCCATGCTTAGATCGTGAGGTGCTGTCACTGACAAAGGTCATCACACTGACATAACCGAATTCAAGGCACTGAATTTGCACGCCACTTAGGCAAAGCGTGAACCATTTAACGTGGGTATCACTGGCAGAGATGGCGTGGCGGAGGAGGAAGGAGCTGGCCTTTGCACCGGCTCGCTGCCTGATAAACTCATTAACGCAGCCCTGAGTGGGCACTAGTTTAGGCATCCTCGAATATCATGCTTTTCCCTGGCAAGTTCAACCCGAGGATATGTCAGCGGACTTATTAATCTCCCCGTCGCGGCGTCGCGGGCTGGCAGCGTGACCCGGTCGAGTGGCCTAGCTACAGTCATTACACCGGGCGTTGTGCTCCAGAGGATGAGGAAATGAGTGAGAACACCTATCCATTGAAACTTCCCAGATCGGTGAAGAAGGCAGCCGCTGAATTGGCTGCCTCTGATGGGGTATCGTTGGAACAAGTCGGGTGATGCTTTGCACCGACAGTCGATCTTGGCCACGATGAGGCGGGCTCTCGAACGGCCAGCGTTCCTGCTGTGTCTTGGGGTCGCTCTGATTGTCGCCGCGAATTTCCGCTGGGGTGTGGGGATGGTTGCGTGGATCGCTCCGGTACCGCTGCTACGGTATCTGCGGCTGACTCGCGGCTGGCGCCCTCGCCTGGCATTCGTCGCGGCGCTCTCGGCCGCATGGATGGCCACGACACTCAAGATCGTCACGTCGCCTATTCCGATGGTGGCCGCTCTTATGCTGGGGCTGATGTCGGCTGCGTTCAGCCTGGCAGCGTACCTTGCGTGGGATGGGATACGTCGCCGCCTGCCGCCTGGTGCGGCGCTATTGGCGTTCCCTGCTGCAGTCGTGGTTGCGGAATGGCTGGAGCATTTCACACCCCTGGCGTCATGGGGCGCGATGGCGTACACGCAGGTGGACGATCTACCGCTGCTGCAACTAGCGTCGCTGGGTGGGATCGCAATGATCAGCTTCGTCGTGGCGTGGGTGGCCGCGTGGCTGGAAGTGGTCCTCGCAGCTGCCCTCGGTGATGTTCCTCCCCAGGGCTTACGGCAGGGGATCGCTATCGCTATGGCAGTTCTTGGGGCGCATGGGTGGGGAGTGATGCGGCTGAACGCGCCGCTAAGCGACGTGTCGGTCCGGGTGGCGGCTGTTGGCACGCCGGCAACGTTTGGTGGTGCGCCGCCTCTGCCGGACACCGCGGCGCGCAAGGCCATCGTGGATACGCTTCTGGATGACTCCGCGCGGGCTGCCGGCGCAGGGGCGCGGCTCATAGTCTGGACGGAAGCCGCCGCACTGGTCATGCCCGGCGAAGAAGAAACAGCCTTTCTCCAGCGGATCGCCGTGTTTGCGAAGACCCAGCGCGTGGATATCGTCGCCGCCTACATCCTTCCCGCGTCGCAGGAACAGATTCTGCCTTATCAGAATGAGTACCGTTGGTTTGGTCCCGAGGGGACGCAGCGCCAAGCGTATTGGAAGCATCATCCCGCTCCTGGCGAACCGGCCGCGGTCGGGCACGGTCCCCTGACAGCGGTCGATGCTTCGTTTGGCCGCGCAAGCGGGGCCCTTTGCTACGACTACGATTACCCCGCAGTGCCGTTGGAGCACGCCCGGCTTGGAGTCGACGTCGTCGCGCTGCCGTCCTCCGACTGGCGAGCGATCGATCCGATTCACTCGCAGATGGCTGCCTTGGGCGCCATCGCGGGTGGCTTCTCCGTGATCCGCTCCACCCGCTTTGGGTTGTCTGCAATCATAGATCCACTGGGTAGGATTCGTGCGTGGCACTCCAGCTTCGAAGGCGGGGCTCCTGTGCTCATCGCCGAGGTTCCACGACACCACCTCGACACAGTCTATGCTCGCGTCGGCGACGTGCTGGTCTATACCTGCATGGCGTTGCTCATAGCGTTCCTCGGTTGGGCCAACGTCTTGCGAAAGAAGGTTAAGCCCATTATCGAAGTCGCCGTTCGCCAAGATTAGCGAATTATCCCAGGGACACGGATACAGTTAGTCCATGCCGAGATCTATCCGCCATACGTGGATGCCGCAGGCGCGTCGGCCGGAGGAGTTCGGCGAGGTGCGCGTAAAGATGCCGGGGTCTATACCAGCTAGGATTCGCCGGCTGCTCTGACGGCAAGAATATCGCACGGAAGCGACTCCAAGATCGATGCCGTGGTGCTACCCGGGATCATTCGGTGCCACTCGCCATGGGAGGAGGCGCCCATGACCACCACGTCCGCCCGACATCTCGCCACCAGCCGCGGCAGGCAATACTCGGCCGTGCCGATCTCGACGTGGAGATGCTCCCGTGCCACGCCGTAGGCACCCACCCACTGCTCAATCTGGGAGTATCTGTAGGAATTTTCGGCCTGCAGCGCATCGGAATATTCAGGCGTGGTGCTTCGACCGCCGGCCGCGATGACCGCGGCAAATGCAACCGGGATATATGTGTGGACGACGTGCAAGTCGCCTGTCAGCAGGCCGGTCAAGTTGGCGGCATTGGACAAGATTTCGCGGTCCAGCGCCGCGGCATGTGGATTCGCATGGATCGGATGGATCGCCGCCAGGATCATGGGCGGCCGGCCCCACGCCTTCGCCTTGGTAAGCAATAGAGGCACCGGGCAGGCCCGGGACAAATGCCAATCGGTGTTTCGTAGGACAGTACGCCTGGCAAACGAGTGATGATGGGTATCCTTCACGACAAGGTCGGCTCCCGAGCCCGGCAGGTAGTCGAGAAGCGAGTCGGGCAATGATTTGCCGTAAATGATTCGCAGCGTGGTTTCAGTCCCCTGCGCCCGCAAAGGAACCGCCAAGGACTCGAGCAGATCCAAGAGCTGGGTGTTCGATTGGGCTGATGTCTGCCGGCGCAGCGTCATGTGACCATCGCCGAGCGCCGATGCGACGTCGCAGATGAGCAATTCCACCGATGCATTTACGCTTCGAGCCAGAAGCGCGGCTTTAACGACCGCCGCCTGAGGCCCTGCGATTGTCGGATCAACGACAACCAGGATGCGGCCGATTCGGTTCACGCGGGATCCTTCATGGACGAATCCTCCTCCGCACCGTTCGCTTTGCCCATACGCACTTGCGCGTATTCCGAGCAGGCGATTACGGAGGTGAGCGCCAGGCGCGGCAAATGTCCGTATCATGCGCCAATGAAACCGTCCGACACGGCCAATGTGGTACTGCTCAAGTCGCTGGCGAGGAGGGCGATGCTGGAGCGGGGTTTGTTGCCGGAGTTCTCGGACGCGGCTTTGCATCAGACCGACGCCATCACTGCCGCAGCGGAGTCCACTGCCGCCGACATTCGCGATCTGCGCGCGCTGCTCTGGGCCTCCATCGACAACGATGACTCGCGCGATCTCGACCAGCTTTCCGTGGCGCTACCTCAGGAGCGCGGGTCGGTGAAGATACTGGTTGCGATCGCCGACGTCGATGCCATCGTCGGCGCCGGGTCGCCGATCGACGATCATGCCCGCGCCAACACCACATCGGTCTATACGGTCCCGATGATTTTTCCCATGCTGCCGGAGAAGTTATCGACCGATCTTACGTCGTTGGCGGAGGGCCAGGATCGCCTGGCAATCGTCATCGAGATGAGCGTGAACGCGCAGGGCGGATTGGACGGTTCCGACGTGTATCGGGCACGAGTCCGCAATCGAGCGAAGCTTTCCTATAACGGGATTGGCGCGTGGCTCGAGGGCCGCGGGCCCGCGCCCGCCAGGCTGGACGCAGTTCCGGGGATGGACCAGCAATTGCGCATCCAAGACAGTGTTGCGCAGATGCTTCGTCGCGTGCGTGAGTCTCGTGGCGCATTGACGTTGGAATCGATCGAGGCTCGGCCAGTGTTCGACGGCGAGTTGCTGAGGGACTTGCGGCCCGACGTGAAAAACCGAGCCCACGAACTCATTGAGGATTTCATGGTTGCGGCCAACGGCGTGACTGCACGGTACCTCACCGGCCGGGGTGCGCCCTCGCTGCGCCGCGTGCTGCAGACACCGAAAAAATGGAGCCGCATCGTCGCGCTGGCAGCGCAGCTCGGCGAGGCTCTGCCGGAGGAGCCGTCGGCTCCTGCGCTCGATGCCTTCCTCACCGCCCGCCGCCAAGCTGATCCGGCACGCTTCGCCGATCTATCGCTATGCGTCATCAAGCTGCTTGGTCGGGGCGAATACCTGCTGGATCTCCCGGGACAAGAAACCGAAGGCCATTTCGGCCTGGCGGTCAGCGACTATACCCATTCCACGGCACCCAATCGCCGCTTCCCCGACCTGCTGACGCAGCGCCTGGTCAAGTCGGTTCTGCTGAACAGGCCGGCGCCGTATTCGCCGGACGAGCTGCGCTCGCTGGCTGCGCACTGCACGGCACAAGAAGACAATGCAGCCAAGGTTGAGCGCCGGGTGGCAAAGTCGGCGGCGGCATTGTTGTTGGCATCGCGCATTGGCCGGGAGTTCGATGCCGTCGTGACCGGGGCCGCGCCGAAGGGGACCTGGGTCCGAATTGCCTCGCCGACGGCGGAGGGGCGGGTGATCAGGGGGTTCGAAGGTCTGGATGTGGGCGATCGCTGTCGCGTCAAACTGGTCAACACCGATGTGGTCCGCGGCTTCATCGATTTCGAGCGCTCCTGATGCCCACGCATCCCAAAGACCCGGCCAGTCCCGCACTCGCGTATGAGGATGAAATCTTCCTCGCCAGCGAGGACGGCCGGCCGCTGCGCATCCTCGCGGAATATCTCGAGCCCTTGCATCGCTTTCGAGCGGCGAACATCCACGACACCATCGTCTTCCTCGGATCCGCGCGGTTGTCGAGCGATGGTCCGCTCGGGCATTATTACCATGAGGCACGCGAGCTGGCACGGCTGCTGACGCTATGGTCCAAGACCTTGCCGTCGCACGCTCATCGTTACGTCGTTTGCAGCGGCGGCGGCGGGGGGATCATGGAGGCTGCCAACCGCGGTGCCGCGGACGCCGGCGGCAGAACGATCGGACTCAATATCAGCTTGCCGCACGAACAGAGGCCGAACGCCTATGTGACGCGGGAGCTGTCGTTCGAGTTCCGGTACTTTTTCATGCGCAAGCTCTGGTTCGCGCATCTGGCGCGCGCGCTGGTGGTCTTTCCGGGCGGCTTCGGCACCTTGGACGAACTCACGGAAATCCTCACGTTGGCGCAGACGCGAAAACTGGAGCGGCCGATTCCCGTTATCCTTTACGGCACCGGCTACTGGAACGATATCATCAATTTCGAGGCCTTGGCGCGGCATGGCATGATCGACCGGAAGGATCTCGAACTGTTTCACTATGCAGACGATCCTGCACAAGCATTGCTCTTGCTGCAGAACTCACTGCGGACGAAGCCCGAGCAGACCTCCCCCGGTTTCGCCCGCTCGAGAACGCGGGAGTCGAGCGATCGATGATCGATCGATGACGGAGCGCGCCCCGGCCGTTTGCCCGCTCCGCGGCGCGGTGACGGCGCCTGCGGGAGCACGTGGTAGCCACAGCCGCGGACCGTAATAGTACGGATACCGCCCGTTACCGGTCTTCTCAATAATCGCATCGAGTGACCGGCCCCGCGCGCCCCACAGGGGGAGTTCGCGCAACGCGGTCGGCGCCGCTTGAATTCACAGCGAGGAGATCGGTAATGCCTGCGATTCATCGAATTCTGGTGGCGGTCAGGGAACTCAACGGCAAGCCCTTGCCGGCGGTCCTCAAGGCCGCGCAACTTGCCCGGGCATGCGGCGCTCGGCTGGAGCTCTTTCATGGGCTGACATCGCCGGTTTATGCCGACCCCATGCTGACGCCCGCCCAAGCGATGGTGTCGCTCGAGCAAGAGCTGCGGCAGAATGCACTGCGCCGACTCGAGGCCATCGCCGACCGGCTGCGTGTGCACAGCCTCAAGGTGGCCGTCTCTGCGGACTGGGACTACCCGGCTCATGAGGCAATCATCCGCCGCGCGCAGACCATCAACGCGGATCTCATCGTCGCGTCGCTCCACGCCGCGCGGCATCGCCTGCCCGGCCTGCTGCGATTGACCGACTGGGAGTTGGTGCGTCTGAGCCCTGTACCGGTGCTGCTGGTCAAAAACCCGCATCCCTACCGCCATCCCGCCGTGCTCGCGGCGATCGATCCCACCCATGCACACGAGAAGCCGCTGCAACTCGACAAGGAAATTCTGCGCATCGGGAAGAGGCTGACGACGGCGCTGCGGGGACGCCTGCATGCAGTCCATGCCTATGCGAGCTTCGCGCTGGCCGTGCCGCCGGAGATGCTGGTGCCAGCCACCCTGGATGACATGCAGAAGGACGCCCGACGCCGGGCACAACTGGGATTCAATCGTGCGCTGCGGACAGCGCGGATTCCGCGGTCGCGCCAATATCTTCTGGCCCGTCTGCCCGTGGATGCCATCGTCGAGGCAGCCCGCAAGAGCCGCAGCGCCATCGTCGTGATGGGCGCCATTTCGCGTTCCGGATACAAGCGATTGTTGATCGGCAATACCGCTGAACGGATTCTGGACGACCTAGATTGCGACATTCTGGTCATAAAGCCGCCAAAGTTCATCTGCCGTGTGCCGAGCGCGGCGCGAGGTCCGCGGCTGCGCGTATACGGCTCGACAGGAGCGTTTGGCTACTCATTCAGCTATTTCTGAGCCCTGCTCAACGGCATCCGTCGAACCTCAATGCATCATCAAGACCGGTAAGTCGGCGCGCTCGATGAGTGACCGGGTAACACCGCCGCACACCGCTTCGCGCATCGGTCGATGACTGTAGCCGCCCACGACCATCAAGTCCGCGTGCAATTCTCCGGCGACCCTGCTGAGCTGCTCTGCGGCCGGGGTTGATTTGTCACTGCAGACGTTCGATTCGGCATCGATGCCGTGCCACTGTAGCTGCCGTGCGAGGTGTTTCAGGGTACCGAGCGTGGCGGCCTGATTCTCCTCAATGCTCACCAAGACCACCCTACCGGCCCGTTTCAGCAGCGGCACCGCAGCGGCGATCGCATGCGCCGCCTCGGGGGTTTCCTTCCAACCCACGACCACGGTGCCGGTCACTTGCGTGACGGCTGAGTCGGGCGCGATCAAGACCGGGCGTCCGCTGCCCACCACCAGCCACTCGATCAGATCGTAGGGCATCAGGTCGCTGCTGTGCCGGCGGCCCACGACCACGAGATCGCTGTGGCGAGCATGAAACATGAGCCGCGTCTCCGCCTGGTCGGTCTCTTCAGTCCAACTTGCGGAAACATCGCCCATGGCCCCGCCGTCTTGCCGTACGGGTATTTTATTGGCTTCGCAAAATTCCCCGAAATGCTTGGCGGCAAGGTCCGAGAGGTCCTCATCTCTCTGATCCAGACGGGCGAGCGCATGGGTGATTGCCGTCCCGACGCAGAATTGCACGTGGGGCAGCTGGATTGCGGCCTCGCAAGCGGACGTACGTTGGTGATAAAAATCCAGATGAGCGCCCAACGGCTTCGCCACGGCCAACGCCGCCGCGAACGTATACTGGTCTGCCTGGGTACCGCTTGCCGGGACAAAGATTGTCTTGATCATGTCAGATCCTCGCAGGCATGAAAGACAAGAATGCGCGTGCTCATCGGACCCCATGATCGTGGAAATCGCCACGCTGCACATCGGGGCTTTTGCGGAGCTCCTAGGGGGATGACCGTAAGGAGAGCAACCAGTCATGGGGTTAAGCTGCGCCCAGGCACCATGTTCGCCGCCAGGCCGATCGAGTATGCAACAATCGCGGACTTTCTCCAGTCGCAGCTTGATGGAACCCGCCGAAGCTGCGGGGTTGAGCGCACGGTTGCGCGAGCGCATCTTCGCTTTGCAGCATGGCCTTGACCGGGCGTCGGCGGCGCTGACGTCAAAAGCGACGCCCAAGAGTATCCACGAGGTCCGTGTGGCCGCACGCCGGTTGCGGGCATTCTTGCGCGCGTTCCGCCGCGATTTGGATCCGCGGTCGGTCAAGCAGTACCGGCGGTCACTCAGGGCGCTGACTCGCGATCTGGATGAGGCGAGAGAGGCGGACGTGACCAGGCGTGCGATAGGGCAATTGGCAAAGGACGGCCGCGGCAGTATTCGCCTGGAGGCCGGTGCATTGCATGGAGGCGTGGCAGAGGCATACCAGGCGGCATTGCAGCGCCTTAGATCGAGGATGGCCGTTGCGTCCTGGCGGCGCAGATTGTCGAGCCTGCGGCGGCTGTCGATGCGCCCATCGTTGGTGCCGCCGAACGACGAACCCGCATCAATGATAATCATGCGCCGGGTCAACCGAGTCCGACGCCGGCTGTTGCTTGCGTTGCGCGACGCCGGCAGGAACCCCAAGGGACTGCACCGGCTACGGCTAAAGGTCAAGCAGGCACGATATGTGTTGGCGGGCAGCGGTGCGACACCGACGCTCTCTGCGGAACTGGAATTGAAGGCTTTGCAGCATCTTCAGGACTGCCTCGGCGATATGCACGATGAGGAGAATCTGCGCCAATCATTGCGCGCCCGGCGGATGCCTCGCCGGGCGACGCGCAGCATCGTCGAGGAACTCGAACGCCGCAAGGATGCTCGATTCAAAGAGTTCAGAAAGTTCCGCAATGAGATGTTGGAACGGTGGCGCGACCTTGACATCCTTATCGCTGCCAAAGTATGAACGGCGCCTCCAGTGGCACGTTGACGCCAAGGTGGAAAGGGACGATCCGCGCGGTGTAGTCGCCTGCAGAGCGGGCCGCCGCGACGCTGGCGGCGTACACGTCCAGTCCGGCACCCTCGGACCGGACGAGGCGCGTCATTGGCTCAACGACCGCCGGGACGTCGCCTTGCGGATCCGCGTACAGTTCCACACGCACTGATTGCGGGTCCAGGACGCCGAGTCCGACCTCGACCGTGAAGTGATGCCGATCGCCGCGGGTCTCGACCGCGGCATCGCCGAAGCGCAGGGTGCGCCACCCCAAATCGATCGCGCGCCGCCAGACGCTCATTTGGAGGGCGAGCGCGCCGCCGTTCTCCGACCTTTCACGATAGGCTGCTGCGGCGGGTAGATAGCAGCGCTCCACATACTCGCGCACGCTGCGATTGGCCGAATAGTGCGGGGTCAGGCTCGCCATACTTTCGCGCACGCGCGACACCCATGCACGCGGGATGTTGCCGTCATCGCGGGAATAGAACTCGGGGATCACTTGCCTTTCCAAGAGGTCATAAAGTTGCTCCGCTTCGGCCGCATCCCAGGCCGAATTCTCGCCATGCTCCCGGCCGTCGCCCAGCGCCCAGCCCACGCTCGGCTCGTAGGCTTCGGCCCACCAGCCGTCGAGCTCCGACAAGTTGAGCCCGCCGTTGACCAGCACCTTCATTCCGCTGGTCCCGCAGGCTTCCCATGGCCGACGCGGGGTGTTTATCCAGACGTCCACCCCCTCGACCAGCCGTTCGGTCAGCGACATATCGTAGTCGCTCAAAAACATGGCGCGGGCTCGTACATCGTAGCGGCGGACAAAGTGCACCCAGTCGCGAATCAAGGCCTGGCCGTCGGCGTCGGCGGGATGAGCCTTGCCGGCCAAAATGAGTTGAACCGGCCGGGACGTATTGGTGAGCAGACGGGCCAATCGTTCTGGGTCGTGGAGCAGCAAATTCGGGCGCTTATAGGCTGCAAACCGGCGCGCAAAACCCAGCGTCAGAGTATCAGCGTTGAACAAATGCTTGGCGGCCTCGACCTCCTCGGCGGTGCCCCCAGAGGCTGCCAGTTGGCTCGACAGTCGTTCACGGGCGTACTCGACCAGCGATTGGCGTGCCGCGCTTCGGCATTGCCAGATCGCCGCATCGGCCGTGCCTCGAATCGGCTCGCCGACGGATTCGAGTGTTCCGAGCCATCGATTCTTCCCGCAGCAGCTGGTCCATAGATCATCGGCTGCCGGACTATCCCAGCTGGGGGTATGGACTCCGTTGGTCACGTGTCCCACGGGCACTTCCGCGGCTGGCCAGCGGACGAATAGCGGCAGAAAGATGCGCCGGCTCACCTCGCCGTGCAGACGGCTGACGCCGTTGATCGCGGCGCTGCCGCGCATCGCCAGATAGGCCATGTTGAAGGGCTCCGAGTCATCGCTCGGGGTCTGCCGGCCCAGGGCCATCAGATCGGCAACCGAAAGACCCAGCGCCGCGCGGGCGAAGTGCGCGAGATATTGCTCCATCAGCCCGGGAGCGAACCGGTCAAAGCCGGCGGGTACTGCCGTGTGGGTGGTGAAGATGTTGCCCGCTCGCGTCGCGATGAGTGCCGCATCGAAAGGCACGCCGGCGGCTTGCATGAACGAACGCGCCCGCTCCAAAATGACCAGCGCAGCGTGACCTTCGTTCAAATGGCACACGTCGGGCGCTAGGTTCAGAGCTTCGAGGAGCCGCCAGCCGCCGATGCCAAGGACGATTTCCTGCTGCAGCCGAAGCTCGGGGCCTCCGCCATAGAGCTCGTTGGTGATGCCGCGATGCGCCGGATAGTTGGCGCTGTCATTGCTGTCCAGCAGGTAAACGTGCAACCGGCCAACTTTCACTTGCCATGCACGAAGCCATAGACTGTAGCCCGGCAGATGGATCTCCACCCGCAGCCATGCGCCGTCGGGTTTGCGCAGCGGCGTGATGGGAAGCTGACCTGGGTCGTTATAGGGATACAGAGCTTGCTGTGCACCGTCCCGCCCGATCACCTGGCGGAAATAGCCTTGGCTATAGAGCAGTCCTACACCGACGACCGGCACGCCGAGATCGCCGGCGGCCTTCAGCTGATCGCCCGCCACATTGCCGAGGCCGCCGGCATAGATCGGCAGCGCTTCGCTCAGCATGAATTCCATGCTGAAGTACGCGACGCGAGCCAGGCCGGAATTGGCATGCGTCCGATGAAACCAGGCGGGTGCCAGGGCCGCGTCGCCCGCCGTGCGCGCGAGCCGCTGGAGCATGCCGTTGAATTCCGGAGCCGCCAAGAGCTGCCGCAGGCGCTGCTTCGATACGGTCCGCAGCACCACCCACGGGTTATGCGTCCTGGCCCAAAGTTCCGGCTCCAGTTCGCTCCATAGGGCATCGGTCGCGTGATTCCAAGACCAGCGAAGGTCCAGCGCCAGCTGACGCAGCAGCGCCCATCCCGAGTCGTCCGTCAGCGCAGTATCCTCTGTCATCCGTTTTCAGGAGGCGAGCTGCAATGCCGCCGCTTGGCTCCGATTCAACAGGGCGAGCAATGCACTGCGTTCCACGGTTTCGTGTTCCAATAACGCGCCGGCCAGCGCATCGAGCTGTGCACGACTTGCGGTGAGGGTCGCACGAACCCGCTGCTCCGATTCGCTCAGCAGCCGCCGCACCTCTTCGTCGATCGATTGCGCGGTGCGTTCGCTGTAATCGCCCCGCGGGGCGGGCTGCATTTCCGGCAGAAACATCGCCGCGCCCGTATTTTGCAGGGTGGCCGGACCCAGCAAGGGGCTCATGCCGTACTGTGTCACCATGTGACGCGCCATATCGGTGGCCCGCTGCAAATCGTTCTGCGCCCCCGTCGAGACCTCGCCGTACACGAGCTGCTCAGCCACTCGTCCGCCGAGCAGTACGTCCAGCCGATCGAGGAGTTCGCCGAATTTGAGCAAGTACCGGTCTTCGGTCGGCAGTTGCTGTGTGAATCCGAGCGCGCCGATCCCGCGCGGGATGATGGAGATTTTGGAGACCTTGTCCGCCGTGTGGCGTGATTCGGCCACCAGCGCGTGACCCGCTTCGTGGTGGGCTACCGTCTCTTTCTCCTTCGGGTTCATGACGCGGTTCTTCTTCTCGAGCCCCGCCGAGACACGGTCGATGGCTTCCTCGAAATCGCTCATTTGAACCGCGGCCTTGTCGCGGCGAGCGGCGCGCAACGCCGCCTCGTTCACGATATTAGCGAGATCCGCGCCAACGCAGCCGGGAGTCTTCGCCGCCACCTGGGACAAGTTCACGTCGGCGTCGAGGGTCAGGTGTTTGGCGTGCACCCGCAGGATCTTTTCGCGTCCCCGGATGTCGGGCCGATCGATGGCGACCTGCCGGTCGAAACGTCCCGGACGCAGCAGCGCGGGATCGAGAATTTCGGGGCGGTTGGTGGCGGCCATGATGATGATGCCGCTGCGGGTGTCGAAGCCATCCATCTGAACGAGCAGCTGATTGAGCGTCTGTTCGCGCTCCTCGTTGCCGGCCAAGCCGCTGGCGCCTCGCGCCCTGCCGAGCGCATCGAGTTCGTCGATGAAGATGATGCAGGGCGCCAGTTTCTCGGCTTGCTGAAAAAGATCGCGGACCCGCGCGGCGCCCACGCCGACGAACATTTCAACGAACTCCGAACCGCTCAAGGATAAGAACGGCACTTGAGCCTCCCCGGCGACGGCCCGGGCGAGCAGAGTCTTGCCTGTTCCCGGTGCTCCCACGATGAGTACGCCCTTGGGAATCTTGCCGCCGAGCCGCCGGTAGCGTTCCGGGGTCTTGAGGAAATCGACCACTTCAATCAGCTCCTCCTTGGCTTCATCGATCCCCTCGACGTCGGCGAACTTCACCGCCAAGTTCTTCTGTACGTAGACTTTGGCCTTGCTCTTGCCGACATCCATCATGCCGCCCATCTGACTGCCGGCCATGCGGCGCATGACCAAACCCCAAATGACGAAGAATACCGCGGCTGGGGCAATCCACGACAGCACCGTCCAGAACCAGCGGTTCTCGATGCGGCCTGCAAATTTCACCTTCGCCGCCTGCAATTCGGCGACGAGATTGGCGTCGGGCACGCGGGCCACGATAAATTTATAGCCGTCGGCCGCTGCGGCCGGCGAGATCTGAGCGGGTGAGGACTGAGCCGGGGGGGCGGGGTGAGGGTCCCGCGCCGCGCCTGCAACGGTAATACCGGCCATTTCGGCGACGCCGGTCAGCTGATCGTCGCCGATCGTGACCTCTTTGATCTTTCCGGTCTGCAACAGAGCTTGAAAATCGCTATAGGCGAGCACCTGTGCGTGTGGATCGCCGATAAAACTCTGCACCGCCAGCAGAATCATCATTACGCCGACGAAGTACCAGAGCGAGAAATGCTGTTTGTTATCCATGTAGATCGACCGGAAGGTAGCTGGCCCAGACTCTGCCTGAATGGGTAGTGTCGGCGCCGCAATCAGCATACGAGGATCCGCGGGCGATTCCATAGGTAGAAGCCGCAATAGAGGCTCGATACCGAAGCGCCATGAACCGAATTTCACGTTTCGCGGCGCGACGGGTGCATGATGCGCGGGCGTCTCCCGCATAGCATACTGTCGGCGGCAGCATCCTCGCGGCCGGCGGAGACGAGAAAATGAACGCGAGAATTGCCGATCTTACAGCGATGATCCGCAAACTCGAGGAGGACCTCGAGGTGGAATTTGTGCGCCGTCGGCTGGAATTGGCCTACACCGTGCAGGGCGGGAAGGTCCGGTTCGACGAGTTCGTTCTGAAGCATCACTAGGAGCTGCGAAGCCGTTTCTTGAGCTACGTGCGCGAGATTGCGGCGCGCACGGAGCAGTATTGGTGTCCCATCAAGCATGCGCGGCGCATCGTCGGGGCTCCTGAGCGGGCGAGGCTTATGCGTCGTCGGTCAGCGTCAGATGCAGCTTGACGAGGTGGGCGACCGATCGCGCACCCATTTTTTCCATGACTTTGGCGCGATGGATTTCGACGGTACGTTCGCTCAGGTTCAGGTCGATGGCGATCACCTTGTTTGCAGCGCCGTCGACGACCATATCCATCACCTGGCGCTCCCGAGGCGTCAACGATTCGAGGCGGTGTTGAACTTCGGTGCGCCGTGCCAGAGTGTTGCGGTTCTCGGCATCCAGCTTCAGCGCGTGGTTGATGCGATCGAGCAGATCCTGATCGCGAAAAGGTTTCTGAATGAACTCGAAAGCCCCTTCCTTCATCGCCTGCACGGCCATGGGAACGTCGCCGTGGCCCGTGATGAAAATCACAGGCAACATGGATCCGGCGCGGTTCAGTTGCTGTTGCAGTTCCAGGCCGCTCATATCCGGCATGCGGATATCCAGCACCAGGCACCCGGCGGCATCGGATTTGAAATTGGCGAGGAATTCACTCGCCCGCGAATACACCGACGTCTTGTATCCGACGGTGCTCAAGAGCGTGTCGAGCGCGCGTCGCATGCCGTCGTCGTCATCGACCACGTAAACCACCGGGGCGATGTTTTTTTCATTAATTTTTGCCATGAGCACTCCCATCAATTGCTGCGAGCGGCAGCCGAAACCAGAAGCGGCTGCCGCCGGCGGGTAAATTCTCGAACCCCATCGTCCCGTCATGTGCTTCGACGATTGCGCGGCTCGACGCCAGACCGAGTCCGGTGCCCTGCGGCTTGGTGGTGAAAAAAGGCCGAAAAAGCTGCTGCTGCTGCTCTACGGGTACTCCAGGGCCGGAATCCGTGATTCCTGTCTCGACGACGTATCGATCCGCGGACACATCGATCCGAATCGACGGCGTGTTCGACCGCTGTGCGCCGGCATCCACGGCATTTTGCACCAATGCATAGAGTACGTGCTGGATTCTCATCCGATCGATCAACAAGTCAGGGACCGCACCGGGCAAATCGACCTGTACGCCGCCAGCGGCGCCATTCACGAGAATTTCGAACACCGGCCGTAGTTCCTCGATCAGTTCAGGCATTTGGCACCGGATACGCTGCGGCGATCCCTGTTCAAACAAGCGCCGGATGCGCTTGATGCCCTCGCCCGCACCGAGCGCTTCTTGATTGATCTGCCGAAAAACATCCAGGGCACGGCTCGTCATCGGGGCAGGGCGGTCCAACATACGCTCGCCGGCTTGAGCGAAGGTCGCGATCGCCCCCAAGGGTTGGTTGAGCTCATGTGCGATACCGCTCGCCATTTCCGCCAGGACCGAGGCTCGTGCGATTTCCAGCAATCGCTTGAGAATGGGTTCGGAGCCCGGCAAATCCGAATTTATTTCGCCCACGTATACCTCTCTAGCCGACGATCGACCTCTACCGCCGGCCGGCCAGTCCACTATTCCCGATCGGCAGTGTGCCGGATTCGCCCGCGGCGTACAGCTGCGAATTTCCGAATGTTCTTGCGCCGGTCCCTTACGGATGCCCGGGAGTTCTCAACGCCCAAGACGCGGCGATTGTGATACCGGACACTCGATAATTCAACGATGGACGGACGCCGGCGCGGATGATATCCAGTCCGCAATGGACCGGGCAAGATTTCCGCTGCAGCTGCCTCAGTGATGAAGGCTGCTGGTTTACGGACAACCATGCCCGGCCAGTAGATCAACCGGTCACTGAATTGTCAGCCGATTTTCCACATAAGCGACTCCCGGAGCGGCCCACGCGGCGCGATCGGCATCCGCGTGTTCCTGCCACGTGTGGACATGCCCCTTGAGCGTGACGGTGGAATTGTCCACTTTCACTTCGATATCCTTTGCATCCAGGACGGCATGCCGCTTGAACGCATCCTCGATTTTCTGCTTGACATCGGCCACCTTGATCGTAGCGGCCACGATGATGTCGTTGGTGACTCCTTTCACGCCTACGAGGTTTCGCACGGCATTCACCGCTGCATTCCTTTGGAACCCGAAGGTCACATTTCCGCTCAGTGTCACCCATCCGTCCTTGACGACGGGTTTGACCTGGCTATCCGCGAGCGAGATATTCCATCGCAGCGCATTGGCCGCCGCCTCCGCAATTCCAGTATCGGTGCGCATCCCGGAAACCGGTATCTTCACCTGAATGTCGTTGGCGACTGCCCGTACGCCGCTCACCCGCTTGGTGATATCTTCGGCCGACCATTTCCCCGCGTAATGGGCCGCCTCCCCGGTGAGCGTCACGACTCCATTATTGACGATGACACCGATTTTTTTATCGTCAACGCTCGGATCCCACTGTAGCTCGGACTCCACGTCGCGACGAATGTCTGCATCAGTTTTCATAAAAATCTCCTCAATTCTATAAGTCTGATTTACCTTCGCCTATGCCGCTGAAGGCGGCCCCGGCGATTCATGATTCAATACCTTCTATGCAAATTGTCGGATAAGCGGGTCGCCGTGACCATTGGTGGTTCCCGCTATTTGATTGCCGGCTCCCCTTAGTGCGGAGGACTCGTAAGACCTTGCCGCAAACGCTCTCGCCGTCGATACGTGTTTTCCCGTGCACTGCGCCGGTCTGTACTGTGTCGCGAACTCATCGCCGGCGCGCATACTCGCCCGCAATCAGGAATCGAAAAGGAGAGTACGATGACGACGAAAGCCGGCGTTTGGATAGACCACCGCAGGGCGGTGATCGTGACCGTGAGTCCCGCCGCAGAGCCTACCTCCGTCATTCTGTCGAAGGTCGAAAAGCATCCGGAGCGCTCGGGTGATTCGCCTCTGCACGGGCGCTATGAGGCCCGACAGGTTCCCTCCGACGATCGACGCCAGAGAGCGCTGACTGCGGAACTGAATGTCTACTATGACGCTGTGCTGGCGGCCGTCCGGGATGTTGAGTCGCTGCTCATTTGCGGTCCAGGCGAGGCCAAGGGGGAGCTGAAGAAGCGTCTGGAGACGAAGGGGTTCGGGGGAAGGATAGCGGTGCAAACGGCGGACAAGATGACCGACGGCCAGATCGCGGCCAAGACTCACGAATACTTTGCGGACCCTGCGCAAGGCGCAACTTGATTGCGGCACCTGCGTTTGCCTCAGGAAAATCGTTATGAAGCGGACGATCGGTCTTAAGCTCAACGGCCGCGACGTGACATTGCACGCCGACGATGAGCGCGCTCTTCTATGGGTGCTGCGCACCGACTTCGCGTTGACCGGGACGAAGTACGGCTGCGGCGAAGGCTACTGCGGCGCCTGTACCGTGATGGTCGAGGGCCGGGCGGTGCGCTCGTGCCTGACGCCTCTGAAGAGGGTGGAGGACAAGGCGGTGCTCACGATTGAAGGGCTCGCCGGCAACGGAGAATTGCATCCGCTGCAGCAAGCATTCATCGAGCACGGTGCATTTCAATGCGGCTACTGCACATCGGGAATGCTGCTCTGCGCCGCGGCGTTCCTGCGGGAAGTCCCGAATCCGTCGCGCGAGGCAATCGTCTCCCGCATGGAAGGCAGCCTGTGCCGTTGCGGCGCGCATCAAAGAATCGTTTCCGCCATCGAATCCGCAGCTCAGCGCATGTCGCCGCAGCCGTGAGAGACTGTGCGGAACTGAGCCGGCGGGAATTCTTTGATCTCGTCGGCGGCGGTGTCGTGATGCTCTTGGGCTTCGGGCCCGTTGCGGCATTGCCTCAAGACCCAAACCGGCTCAACCCGCAGGACTACAACGCCTATCTGGCAATCGGCAAGAACGGCCGGGTCGCGGTGTTTTCCGGCAAGATTGAAATGGGGCAGGGCGTATTGACCTCCCAGGCGCAAATGGTTGCCGAAGAGCTGGGCGTATCGCTGGCATCGGTCGACATGGTGTTAGGGGATACCGACCGGTGTCCCGTGGACATGGGAACGTTCGGGTCGCTGACCACGCGCATGTTCGGGCCGGTGCTGCGTGCCGCGGCCGCGCAGGCGCGCGTTGAACTCATCGCGCTGGCGGCGAAAAGGTTGAACGTGGCAGCCGATCAGCTGCGGGTTGCAGACGGCGCCGTGGCCGTCATTGGGCAGCCCCATCGCCGCGTGAGCTTCGGTGAACTCTCGAAGGGTGCAAACATCATCCGCACGGTTCACAGCGACGCGGTGTTGCACTCGCCTTCTGAATTTACCGTGATGGGGGCTGCGGTCCCGCGGCTCGACGGTCGCGAGAAAGTCACGGGGGCAGCCAAATACGCGGCGGATATTCGGCTACCCGGTATGTTGTATGCGCGGCTGCTGCGTCCGCCATCGCATGGCGCAGCGTTGCTGCAGCTCGATACCCGAGCGATCGAGAATCGACCGGGAATCACCTTCATCAATCAAGGAGGCTTGGTCGGCGTGCTGCACGCCGACCCGGAAGCCGCCGAGGCCGCGTTGGCGCTGATCAAGGCCGATTGGCAGGCATCCGCTGCGACGCTCGACCCGGACAGCATTCACGAGCATCTCGTAGCGCAGGCCGCTCCGATGAAGACGCTCATGGCTCGCGGAGACATGGCCGCCGCAAGGGCAAAGGCGTCGCATGTATTCGAGGCGACTTATCGAAAGGGGTATGTCGCGCACGCGGCGCTCGAACCGCACGCGGCGGTGGCGCAGGTCAAGGACGGAAGGGTAACCGTCTGGGCATCCACGCAGACGCCGTTTCCGACGCGTGATCGAATCGCCAAAGTGCTCGGCTTGCCTTCCGCGCGAGTTCGCGTGATAACGCCCTTCCTGGGCGGCGGCTTCGGCGGTAAGAGCGCGGATGGTCAGGCCATTGAAGCCGCCCGGCTCGCCCAGATCTGCGGCAAGCCCGTGCAAGTGGCTTGGACCCGTGCGGAAGAATTCTTCAACGATGCCTTCGACCCGGCATCGGTGGTGAAGATCACTTCGGGAATCGATTCCGACGGAAAGATCTCGCTGTGGGACTATGCCGTCTACTCGGCGGGTGAGCGGGGGGCTGTGGCTTGCTATGACATCCCGAACGCCGTGTTCCGATCGACCGGCGGCGCCTCGTACGGCGCAGGCGATGCTCCCGCCACTTTACATCCCTTCGCCATCGGGCCGTGGAGGGGGCCGGGCGCCAATATGAACGCCTTTGCCATCGAATCGCAAATCGACATCATGGCCGCCGCCGCCGGCGAGGATCCGCTCGCGTTTCGATTGCGCAACCTGACGGATCGCCGGATGCGCGGAGTCGTGCAAGCGGCGGCGGATGCCTTTGGCTGGCGGGCGGCTGCAGCACCAAGCACGCGGGGCTTCGGCCTGGCATGCAACGTCGACGCCGGCACCTACGTGGCGGTGATGGCGCAGGTCCATGTAGATCCAGCGAGCGGCCGAGTTCGGGTGATGCGCGTGGTGTGCGCCCAGGATATGGGGGTTGTCGTGAATCCCGAGGGTGCGCGGATGCAAGTCGAAGGCGCGATTACCATGGGCCTCGGCTACACCTTGTCAGAGGAACTGCGCTTCCTCGGCGGGGAGGTTCTGGACCGAAATTTCGGGACATATGAGATTCCAAGCTTCTCGCGGGTGCCTCGAATCGAGGTCGTCTTCGTCAAGAATGACGCGTTGGCGCCGCAGGGCGGTGGCGAGCCGCCCATCACAACGACGGGGGCGGTGATTGCCAATGCCATCTTCGACGCGACCGGCGCACGCTTATTCAGGCTGCCGATGACCCCGGATCGCGTTCGCGCGGCGATCGCCGCGCGCCCGGCAGCGCGTCTACCCGACGCTGCCGCCGCGCCGATCTGAGCAGGCTGCTTCGAATACAGCGTCGCCCGAGGGCGGGCGCACGCAGCGGCCCGAATCGGCGCCATGCGTACACTCCGCATAGGTAGATCCACGCATCGCATTCGCGCCTGCGCGCAAGTAGCCTCGACTCATTCGCTGAATCACTTGGAGCTGGATTTACCATGTCCACCGCAATCGACCCACTGCCGGATCAACGCACAGATCTGTTCGATCCTGTGCAACTGGGCGACTATCGTCTGGCCAACCGCATTGTCATGGCACCGCTGACGCGAAGCCGCGCCAGTGCCGCGGGCACTGCAACGCCGCTGATGGCGGTGTATTATGGACAGCGCGCCTCCGCCGGGTTGATCATCGCCGAAGGGACCAACATATCCGCGCAGGCGAGAGGGTATGCCTTTACACCTGGGATCTATAACCCCATCCAAATCTCGGCATGGCAGCCGGTGACGAAAGCGATACATGAGCGCTCAGGTCGCGTATTCCTGCAGCTCTGGCACGTCGGGCGCATCTCTCATCCCTCGTTGCAGCCAAATAATGCCCTGCCCGTGGCGCCGTCCGCCATTCGCCCCAACGCCACCGCGTTCACCGCTACCGGATTTCAGGCTTGCGTCACGCCGCGTGCGCTCGAAGTCGCAGAGATCTCCGAGATCATCGAGCAATATGGCAGCGCCGCGCGTAATGCGCTTGCCGCAGGCTTCGACGGCGTCGAAATTCACGCCGCCAACGGCTACCTGATCGAGCAATTCCTGCGCGATAGCACCAACCATCGCACCGATGCCTATGGTGGGACGCTGAAGAAGCGGGCGCGCTTCCTGCTCGAAGTCGTGCAGGCGGTGGTGGGTGCCTGCGGTCCCGGGCGTGTCGGCATTCGGCTCTCGCCCGTCAGTCCGATCAATGATGCGGGTCTGGACAGCGATCCAGAGGGCACCTATCGTCATGTCGTCGAGAGCCTCAACCCTTTGCACCTTGCTTACGTCCACGTGATCGAAGGCGTTACTCAAGGCGCCCGCGAGATGCCCGCTGGGTACGACATTCAAATGCTGCGCCGGGAATTCAAC
>Ga0182013_10002406_pt1 | contig 24452 bp, 14 predicted proteins | sample 612S2MmetaG_FD_120487 | JGI IMG/M metagenome (GOLD analysis project Ga0182013, IMG submission 120487) | Permafrost microbial communities from Stordalen Mire, Sweden - 612S2M metaG | ecosystem: Environmental > Terrestrial > Soil > Wetlands > Permafrost | place: Sweden: Stordalen | collected...
CCTAACCCGTGTAAGGTATCCGCAAATGCAATTGATTTATTCCAGCTTGCATACCCATCATTTGGGTTCTCATTCCAGGTAGTTCCGTAATCCGTTGAAGTGAACATTATTTGCACAGAATCATTAGCCTGCTTCCCCCCTCCTGATACGATATATCCCGGCTTGAGAATATCAACCGTATTGACAGTAAATCCTGCAAAAGTATAGGTTGAATTCCAATGCTGGGCAAGTAAACCGCTAAATGGAAAAAGGATTAATGTTAGGAGGAGTATAGGTTTTGTTCTCATAGTTCAGTCATTGCATTGCAAAATTACGTCTTTCTTTCTACCCGCTTTAAATACATGAGTGTTAAAAAAAACAGGGTTATTTGCCTGATGCAAACAACCCTGTAATATAATTATATCTTCTATACGTTTTCTATTTAACTATGGTTACCTTCTTAGTATAGAATATATCTCCTGAAAGTAATTTAAGAACATAAACTCCTGATTCAAGTTCATTAACTGAAAGGGTAGCTTTATTTTCATTGGCCGAAATTTCAAACTCATTCACCATCTGGCCATTTAAAGTGAACAACTGCGCAGTTATAAGTTCATTTACATTGCTTTTCAATTCAACTGTTAAATTACTGTTTGCCGGGTTAGGGTATACCATTACATCATTGTCCTGGCCGGCAATTTCTTTAATGCCTGAGGTTAATGAAGTAAAAGCAGTATCTGCATAATAATTGCCTATCCAGGTAATAACACCGAAACGGGCCCCGTAGTATTGACTTGGCTGTAAGCCAGTAGCATTGTAGCTATAATTGATAACCGAAGTTGTAAAATCGTAGTAGGCTGGGTGATAATGGAAATACGTTTGTAACACGTTGTTGTCAAGTTCAGGTGCTATTCTGATTGGCACTGGGAAACCTTGTACGGTTGTGCTAATGGTAACCGATGAATCTGTAACGTTAGTTGGGGGCAATGCTATATAGGTAGTCCATGGGTTACCAATATAAAAAGCCTTGATATCAGAATAAATAGTATCAGTGGCGGTTATCCCCATCAACCGGTAAAAATAAGTTGCACCGGTAGTTAGGTTATTGGCTGTTCCTTGAAAATAGTAGCTATTGGTATCAGTTACTGTTGCAGGGCTGGTAGTTGCTATTGAATCCAGGTTGCCGGGGCTTAATCCCCATATAAAAGATATCGCAGTGCTGCTTTGCAAGCCATGTACCGCGCCGTTCATTTGAGCAAAACTATTGCCCCCAATATTAACATCGGCCCCACCGCTATTGTTAAAGAAATACGAAATTGTATCGGTATAAAATTTCATTACAGCACCTTTAGTTACACCGGCACTGGTACTATCCTGAACATAATAGAAATAGTTTGTTGCAGGTGAAAGATTAGTCACCTTGGCCCAAACAACTTGCAGCGAATTGTCAGTTAAACTTTGAACCGTAGTTGTACCAGTAGAAGTAGCAAAGGTTGAATCAGTAGAATATACAAATGAATAAACAGCCGCTGAATCGCTGGTATTAACAGCCCCGTATAAATTGAAATTATATGAACCGATATCATCGCTGCCAAGTGTATAAACACCTGAAGGCGCCGGTGCCTGGCTCATGTAACCGAAATGAACATTATCTACATGCAATTCGGTACCCATTTTAGCCTGGCCGCCTGTTCCTTCGCTTGTTTGAATTTGTATTCCCAATGTATCGGGAGTTGAGTTATTAGCATACAGAGCGGTAAGTGGAATTGCCACATGGATCCAGCTGGCCTGATCTGTTAACAAATAATTTACCAGTAAAACCCGGGCTGTGCTGGCCGTTAAAAATATTTGTATTCTTCCGGTATCAGCACCATTAGGCGAACTATGTTTATAATCGAAAGATAAGGTGTCCGGCCTTGCAGTAAATGGAACACCCTGAAGCAAAGGGCCATTCGCGCCTAAGGTTCCGGTTCCAAGAGATGCTAAACCGAAAATAACGCCATACTGAGAAGAGCCGGGAATAGTATCCGCTATCATTTGCAGGGAAGAAACACCGCTAACCTTATCTACTGTGTCCTGCGAAGCAAATACTCCTGATGTTAAGCCCACTAAATCATTTATGGTAACCCAGCCATCAGGGTTTGCAGGATGAGTCCAAACATCAAAACCGCCATTAGCAGGTTGCTGCGCTTTAACAGCAAAGAATAAAGCAAGTAGAGAGATAAGTAAAGTAACCCTTGTCTTCATATTTATATTTTTTTAGTATTCAATAAATTGGAAGCAAAGAAAGCATTTTTTAGCTGAAAATCTACTTCAAATTCATTTTAACAAATGCAAGTGGCTGCAACCATTTAGTTGAACCCAATTAGGAATTGTGCCCGGGAAGAAGAACTGCTGACCATCACAGGGTAGTAAAGGGTCGGCCTCGCGCGTGGCCTTGGAAATAATAAATGAATCTTCCTCCATAATTCCACGCAATTTGTAACAGTTAAATAACTGGTCGGTCATTACATCAAAATAAGAGACGCGCTGAAAAGTATTGTTCGGCGCATTGATTTGTATGGCAACATCAGAAGTTGTTTCCGGCCCATAACGGGTGCCAATTTACTGTCCCGACAAAACACTTGATCCGATAGAGTGGAAAAGCCGGTATCAGAGTTCAAATAATGCCGTGGCCAATTGTACATCGGTTTTGTAAAGCAGCCGAAACTATTGAGCCATGCTTAAAATTTTGAATGGCAATGTGTTAGCTTTTTATATGCGGTGGTCAAAAAATCCGGCCTTCGATGGTCAGGAATTCCGGCATGATGTGGTCAAAGCCTCCAGCCCTTCCAATATAAAAGCCTAACTGGTTTTAAACAGTTCCACTTCTCCGGTTTTAGGCATTATTTCTGTTTCAATTTTTAAATCACTTTCAATCTTATCTTTAAAAACCTTCATTGAACCCATCTCGCCGTGTATCAGGAATATTTTTTGTGGTTTCTTTTCAAAACCGTTCAGCCACTTCATCATTTCGCCCTGGTCGCCGTGGGCCGATAAGCCTGAAATATTAATCACTTTGGCATTTACCTGAACATAATTACCATGTATTTTAACCTCTTTTTTACCCTCTTCAAGATCTCTTCCACGCGTTCCATCGCCCTGGTAACCTACCAATAAAATGGTATTATTTTTTTGCGGGGCATAAAATTTCATATACTCCAATACCCGCCCGCCGGTCAGCATTCCACTGGCCGAGATAACTACTTTCGGGTGCTTGTCTTTAATAATTGATTCCGTACCCTCATACTCGCGGTTAATTATTACGTCCTTATAAATATCCTGGCATTCGGTTGTAGTAAGTTTATGCCAATCCGGAAACTTCTGAAGCAAATCTGTTACGCTTGCCCCCATCGGGCTATCAAGATAAACAGGAAGATTGTAGGGGACTTTATTTTCCCTTTTCAAATCACTTAATATCTTCATCAATTCCTGTGCACGGCCCACGGCAAATGCCGGTATAAGCACATTGCCATGTTGGCTGTAAGTTCCGAAAACAGCCTCGGCTAATTCAAGAGCAGGGTCTTTAGTGCCGTGCAGCCTGTCGCCATAGGTAGATTCCATGAATAAAAACTCCGTTTCTTTTAAAAATGTAGGCGGCGCAAGGTAATCGGAAGTAAAACGCCCGATATCGCCGCTAAAAACAATTTTTCTCCCAAAACAATGCATGTCAATAAAACACGAACCCAATATGTGTCCGTTCTTTATAAACTGGAACGCAATGTTTGGGGATAAATTCAATGGAACGTTATGGTCAAGCACTGTAAAATTTTCAAACGACTTTTCCGCCTCCTCAACCGTATATAAAGGCAAAGCCGGTTCGTGCTTTGAGTATTTTCCGCGATTGGCTTTTTCGGCATCTTCCTCCTGTATTTTAGCGCTGTCAAGTAATATAATTTTCGCGAGCTCAAATGTCGGGGGCGACATATAGATTTTTCCCTTATATCCGTTTTTTACCAGCAAAGGGATATAACCGCAGTGGTCCAGGTGGGCATGGGTCAATAGCATTACATCAATCTCGGCCGGGTCAACCGGCAATTTGGCCCAGTTTCTTAACCGTAACTCTTTTAAGCCCTGAAACAAGCCGCAGTCTACTAATACAGCCAATTCAGGTGTTTTCAATAAATGCTTTGAGCCTGTAACCGTTTCTGCCGCTCCCAGTGACTGGACAATAATTTCATTATTCGTTTTTAGCATATATAGGGGTTTATATAAGGATACTGAGGCCGCCTGCCACTTTCATTAATTCATTATCTACCTGGTTGGTTTTATTAGCCACCTCAGATAATGGTATGAATTTAAATTTATTATTCATAAACGCCACCATTTCACCTTTACTACCATTTAACAGCGCATTAGTGGCGTGGTAAGCCAACGTGCTGGCCAGTGTTCTGTCAAAGGCACTGGGGCTTCCCCCCCGCTGTACGTGGCCTAAAATAGTTAACCTGCTGTCAAATTCCGGATAACGTGAATCAAATATTTTTTTTAAGCCCATCCCTCCATCCGGTATTGAATGTTCTGTAATAATAATAATCATAGAATGGTTTCCAATGCGCCAGTTATACTCTACAAACGAGAGCAATTTTTGAATATCCGGTTTTATTTCAGGAATAATAATAGCACTCGCAGCTACGCTGATACCGCTGCGCAACGCCAGAAAACCTGCATGGCGGCCCATCACCTCTACTATAAAAACCCTGGATGTAGAATCGGCGGTATCTTTTATTTTGTCAACCGCTTCAACAATGGTGTTGCTGGCTGTATCAAAACCTATGGAGTAATCAGTTCCGCTTACGTCATTATCAATGGTTTTGGGTATTCCTATAACCGGAAAGTTAAACTCCCTGGCAAAAAACTCTGCGCCCGTCAGTGAGCCGTTTCCGCCAATTATAATCAGCCCTTCTATATCATCGCGCTTTAATTGCTCAAATGCCTTTTTCCTGAATTCATGTTCAAGAAACCGGTTGCTGCGGCAGGTGCGCAAAATGGTACCTCCCCGGTCAACTATATTGCGCACTAATTGTACGTCCATTTCAAAAAAGCGGCCATCTATCAGGCCATCGTAACCGTCATGTACACCTATAACAGTTACGTTCTTTTTAAAAGCTATCAGCACAATTGCATGAAGTGCCGCATTTAAACCGGGTACATCTCCACCTGAAGTAAGTACTGCAATCCTGTTCATCATTTAGTGTGTTTTGCTTTATTTAAAAGGTTCATCACAAAGCTATTTACGGGGTGTTAAGCATTGGGTGAGTAACATCAGTCATAGTTATAATTAACATCAACATTAAAGCGCCCTTATCAGCTCATCTTTGCAGTATATAATATCATTTAACCCCAAACAAAAAAATATGAAAACCACCTTAAACGCCCTTTACCACCAGGGAAATGACTGGAACCGCGACCTCGATTTTTATGTTGATGAATTAGCAATACTTACCAAGCGCATTGAATTGGTGAACAAAAAAAAGCCGGATGCAAAAACGGCTGCACAGGCTGAGCGTTTCTTTAAAAAGTTTATCAAACTCAGAGAAAAAACCGATTCGCTGAAAGCAGCTTTGAAGGCCCGCGAAAAAAAGATTGAAAGTGTTATTGAAGATCATCCCGACCAGATTTATGCAAAACTAAAAGCGGTTAACGATAAGCTTTTCGAACGCAATGAGGAACTTGTCAAAGCCATAGCTATTATCCGGTTCGAGTTCAATCAATTTCTTATAAAAGCCCTGGCAAAATGAAGGTGCTGATTTGTTGCGATTACAGCGTTGCCGGCGAGCATGTGCTTTATGAAGCGCAAAAATTTCTGAAAGCATTTCCAGATGCGGCAATAGATGTTTTCAGTGTTATTGATATGTCCATAGTATCTGTTTCCGGTATGTCTAACAATGGTGAATTGCTGAACTCAATGGAAATGGACTGTAAGGAATTACAAAAAAAAGCTGAAGCCATTTTTGCAGGAAGGAAGATCAGCTTTTCATCTGAACCAGGTTATCTGGCCGAAACTGTTTTGGCTAAGGCAACAAACCTTCAGGCTGATTTGTTGATTCTTGGCACACATGGACGAACAGGTCTGGAACGCATAATGCTGGGCAGTGTGGCCGAAAATGTTCTGCGCCACGTTAAGTGCAATACACTGATAGTACCGGTAAAACACAAAAGTCATGAGCAAAATACCTCCAAATGAAAAAAAGGAGTTATTGAGCAAAGCAGAACTGAGCATCTGGCTGGATGATTATGATGATGTTTTTTCAGATTTTGATTCGCGCCCCCTTACCGAAAGGTCCCTTTCGGATGATTTTTTGGTAGAAATGCGGAAAATGGTGCGCGAAAAACCCACTGGCAATATTGAATTGAAGCTTCTGGTACCAACGGCAAAGCGGAAGAAAGAAGTTGAAGCCATGGTAATTAAAAACCTGCATACCCACTTCAGGCATGCTGCCGTTGGCATAAAAACCGAAATAACCAAAACCAGGCGCCAGGGCATACTGCTTACTATGCTGGGCTTTGTTTTAATGATTGTAACCGCATACATAGTAAGCGTGGCCAGCAACAGTTTTTTTATGAAGGCTTTGCAAATAGTGCTGGAGCCATCTGGTTGGTTTATGGTTTGGACCGGAATGGATAATATCTTCTATAACCGCAGGCGCCGCAAGCCAAACCTGGTGTTTTTCCTTAAAATGCTTAATGCTGATATCGTTTTTCTGCCTTACTGAGTCTATATATAATAACCCCGCCTTTAGGTTTATTTGCCAAAACCGAAAAGCATTATCGGTCTTTAACCTGACTTAAATTAGGCAGCCACCTGATTTTTGTCAGTAGGTTTCAGGCTATCTATTCATTTTTTTGGGAACGGGAAAATTCTGTCGTATATGCCAATGTTATAATTAAATACATTGGCACATTTAACAACAATAATGATGAATTTTAAGCTTTTAAGACGTTACCGCCAGATTATAAACATTCTGGTAAAATACGGTTTTCAGGATGTATTGGCCGATGCCGGTGTATCGCTTAAAGCCCGTGTGGTGGAGGCGTTTTTGCCTAAAAATACCATCAGCAAAATCCACGAGCAGAGCAGATGGGAACGCATGCGCCTGGCAGTTGAAGAGCTTGGCACTACCTATATAAAATTTGCCCAGATATTAAGTAACCGCCCCGATATCATTCCGCTGGAACTAGTGGCAGAGTTTGAAAAATTGCAACAGCACGTTCCGGCCTTTCCCGGTGAAGAAGCAAGGAAAATAGTGGAAGAAGAAACCGGAAAATCAATTGATGAGCTATTTGCCGGGTTTGAAGAAACCCCTTTTGCAAGTGCCTCTATTGCACAGGTTCACTTTGCCACTTTAAAAAATGGTAACAAAGTTGCCTTAAAAGTACGACGTCCGGATATTATGGACAAAATAGAACTGGATATTGAAATCATGAAATACCTGGCCCGGCAAATGGAAGAACATCAAATCCTTGATAAGCTGGACCCGCAAGGTATTGTAAGGGCTTTTGAGTCAGCTATTCATAAAGAACTTGACCTGGTGCATGAAGGCTATAACCTGCAGCGGTTTGCACAGAATTTTGAAGGTAGTGAAACTGTTTTTGTGCCAAAATACTACCAGGAATACACCACCAAAAAGTTGCTGACCATGGAGTTTGTCGAGGGGGTTCACCCCTACGACAAAGAAGGCCTGGCCCGTATTGGCGCCGATGGGCATATAGTGGCGCAAAATGGTTTAGCAGCGCTGTTCAGGCAGATATTTGAATTTGGTTTTTTCCATGCCGACCCACACCCGGGCAACTTGTTTGTTATGTCTAACAACAGAATCTGCTTTATTGATTTTGGTATGATGGGCACAGTGCTGAAAGCCGATGTTGAATTTTTTGCCGATATAGTGTTTGGTGTTACCAACCGCGATTCGAAAACACTTATTTGGGGTTTAAAAAATATTGCAATAAGTCAGAAATTTGAAGGCAATAAAACCTTTGAATACGAAATAGAAGACCTGATTAACGATTACAATGAATTGCCTGTGGATAAAGTGAATATGACAGAGTTGTTTGACAGGCTGCTTGACTTTGTAAATAAATACAACATAAGGATGCCGGCTGACTACTTTTTGCTTTCAAAATGCCTGGTAACTATTGAAGGGGTAGCCAAAAGAATTGATCCCGAACTGAACATTATAAAAGAGCTGGAGCCGCATATCAACAAAGCTCTTTCAGACGAGTTTAGCCCCATGAACATTATAAAAAGAGTACTTGGTTCTACACGCGATAGCTTGTCGTTAATTGAAAGCCTTCCCCGCGACCTGCGCGAAATTATAGGCAAAGTAAAAAAGGGAGAGTTGAAGGTATCTATTGAGCATGAAGGCCTTGCAGAGCTGACCAATAAAATAGACATGTCAAGCAATCGTATTGCCGGTGGGTTTATAATAGGTTCAGTTTTAATGGCCTCTGCAATTCTTATTGCGGTCTCATTCCCCCCCATATACAAGCATATTTCGATGCCCGGGGGCCTCGGTTTTTTATTGGCCAACATCCTCGGTTTAAGGATGTTGTTTACAATTTTTAAAAGTAAAAAGTATTAACATCCTGAATTTTGTAGTATATGTCAACAAATAAACCATACTTTTGGAATTCAACCGAAAACCGGTTAATAACAGCTGAGCAGGTGAATACAATTATTGGTTTAGGAGCCCTTTTTGAATATGCCACCGAAGGCATTTTAGTTACTGATAGTACTGGTTCTATCGTTATGGTAAACCCCTCAGCCATGCGCATGTTCGGTTATGAGAAAGATGAGCTACCTGGTAAAAAGATTGAAATCTTAATTCCCCGCCGCAGTTCTCATAGCCACGAAAAAGTGAGGGAGAACTATAATAAAAGCCCTCAACCCAGATCGATGGGTGTTGGACGCGATTTGTTCGCTATTAAAAAGGACGGCGCGGAGTTTCCTGTGGAGATAAGTTTAAGCCCATTTGAATCGGCAAACGGCAAATTTGTTATTGCTTTTATTATTGACATTACGGTGCGTAAACAAAGCGAAGCAGCTTTAAACAGGCAGCGGGAAGAGCTGGAAAGGGTTTCGGCCCAGATAAAACAGTTAAATATTGAGCTGGAAAGAAAAGTAGAGGATCGCACTACTATGCTACGCGAAACCCTGGCCCAGCTGGAAAGCTCAAAAAACGAACTATCAGAATCATTGCAAAAGGAAAAGGAACTGGGCGACTTAAAGTCAAGGTTTGTATCTACCGTTTCGCATGAATTCAGAACCCCGCTTGGGGCAATTCTATCCTCCTCATACCTGCTTGGCAAGTATATTGAGAAACACGAGCTTGATAAAACCGAAAGGCACCTGGGCAAAATTACTGAATCAGTGAGGCATATGAACATGATGCTGGAGGACCTTCTGTCGTTAGGTAAACTGGAAGAAGGGCTGATACAAGCCAAAAGTGAAGATTTTGACCTCAGAAAGTTTATGACCGAATTGGCTAATGAAATGCAGGAGCTAACCCACAAAGGGCAAAAAATAGAACTGGATTTAACTAATATTGACCACTTTACTGCCGACAAGCGTCTATTAAAAAATACTCTTTTAAATCTAGTTAGTAACGCCATAAAATTTTCGGAAGAGCATGGTATTATTAAAATCAGTTGTAAATTAGATGCCAGCGAGCTAAATATAGCGGTTGCTGATTCGGGAATAGGAATTTCCAAAGCAGACCAGGAGCATTTATTTGAACGATTTTTCAGGGCGCAAAATGCAGCTAATATCCAAGGAACCGGGTTGGGACTACATATTATCTCAAAATATCTCGAGTTACTGGATGGTTCAATTGCTATTCAATCCCAACTTGGAAAAGGATCAACTTTTACTATAACAATTCCTTCAAAATAAAAACTATGAAAAAAATATTAATTATTGAAGACAACAAAGCTGTGATTGAGAACATCGAGGAAATTCTGGACATGGCCGGTTACAAAGTATTTACAGCCGGTAATGGTATGGAGGGTGTTGACGCAGCATTAAAAGAGCAACCCGACCTCATTATCTGCGACATTATGATGCCAGAACTGGATGGCTACGGAGTGTTGCACCTGTTGTCGAAAAACACCAAAACTGCCACCATCCCTTTTATATTTTTAACCGCCAAAGCCGACAGGGTTGATTTTAGAAAAGGAATGGAAATGGGTGCTGACGACTATATTACCAAACCGTTTGAAGGCGTTGAACTTTTGAATGCTGTGGAGATGCGGCTTCGTAAAACCGAGATATTAAGAACTGAGTTTGCGTCTAATACTGAGGGGGTAAACAGCTTCTTAAAGGAGGCTAAAGACTCAGCTAACGTAAGCCTTACCGATGGCGACCGGGAAGTACGGTTAATTAAAAAGAAACAAATGCTTTATACCAATGGCCAGCGGCCGGTAGGTTTGTATTTTGTTTGCAAAGGGAAAATCAAAACTTTTCAAACCAGCGGAGAAGGCAAAGAATTGATTATGTCCATTTGCAAAGAAGGCGACTTCTTAGGCTACATTTCTCTGCTTGAAGAAACACTTTATAAAGACAATGCAGAAGCGCTGGAGGATTCGGAAGTAATGATTATACCGAAAACCGATTTTTCCAACCTGATTAATACCAACGCAATAGTTAGTAATAAATTTATTAAACTACTTTCAAGCAACCTGGCCGAAAAAGAAGAACACCTTTTAAAACTGGCTTATAATTCTTTGCGCAAGCGCATAGCCGATGGTTTATTGCACGTAAATAATAAATTCAAAAAGTCGCCGAACGATAAACCTAAACTTGAGGTTTCGCGCGAAGATCTGGCACAGGTTGTTGGCACAGCTACTGAATCACTTATCAGGGTACTGAGCGATTTTAAAGATGAGAAGCTGATTGAAAACAGGGATGGTAAAATAGTGGTGCTTGAAGAAGCTAAATTGAAAAATATGCTCAATTAAACCGGTACCATGAATATTACCTTACCGTGGGTTGCCCATGCGAAGCGCAAGGGCCGGGCTTTCCGTGGAATTTATCCCGATTCCCCATCGGGCAATGCTGTTAAGTTAAGCCGATATACAGTTCTTTTTGAGCTATGCTACCTCCCAGCCTCCGAAACTGAGGAGCAGCCACTGGGCAAAAAGAACAATTTTGCCCAGTGGTGTATTTCTGGATGTCGGTTCTCCCGCTTCGGGAGTTAGAGGGTTTGGGTAGATATATTTCTTAACTTAACGACATTAGGCACATCCTCTTTATTACGCGCGCAGGCAATCTGAAAATCATACAAGCGAGGGTTTACACTTTTTTGTCCTCAGCTAGTACCTAATAACATGTAAATCAATAAGTTAATTGATTTACATCATCGAAAATGGTCGAAAAGTGTAAACCACCCAATGTCATTAACTTAACACTATTACACGGGCTTATACAGTAGGCGCAGGCGTACTTGTGAAGAGCCTCCGACCTATAGCCAGGTGCCAGACACCCGGCCTAACAAGGAATTAAAACAGATTTTTTTCGATACAAGCCGCGGTTCATGATTTCGGTTTGCTGCCTGATAGATTCCTGGTGAACGGCCTGGAATATGGTAAGAAATAATTCAGGAGGCAGGCCCAACTCGACGGCACTTTTTTGCCGGGCCTCTATTATTTCTGCCCAGCGGTCTTCCTGTAAAATGGCTATGTTATTTTCTTTTTTATAGGCAGCTATTTTCTCTACAAGATCCATTCGTTGCCTGATGGTATAAATAAGTTCGGTGTCCAATTCATCAATGTGGCTGCGCAATTCGTTCAGATCTGCTTTAACGGCTTTATTGCCCGCAAAGCTTTGGCGCAACACCAAACTGCGCAGCAATTTTTCAAGGGCTTTCGGGGTAAGCTGCTGTTCGGCATCGCTCAACGCTGCAGTTGGGTTATTATGACTTTCTATCATAAGGCCGTCAAAATTCAGATCCATGGCCTTTTGGCTTACTTCCTGTAACCAGGTGCGGTTTCCGCAAATATGGCTGGGGTCGGATAGCACAGGTATGTGGGGCATAAAACGTTTAAGTTCAATGGGGATTTCCCACATGGGCATATTCCGGTATTTACCTTTGTTTGCCACCGGAAACCCGCGGTGTATGGCTGCCACATTATTGCTTCCTGCGGCCATGATGCGCTCCAGTGCACCTATCCAAAGGCCCATATCGGCGTTCATCGGGTTTTTAACCATTACCGGAATATTGGTGCCCCGGATGGCACTGGCAATTTCCTGAACCGAAAAAGGATTGGTGCAGGTGCGGGCGCCTATCCATACAGCATCTATTTTCATTTCCAGGCAGGCTTCTACATGGGCGGTTGTTGCCACCTCGGTAATTACCTTCAATCCATATTTTTGCTGTATCCGGTTCATCCAGTGCAGGCCTTTCAGACCAACACCTTCAAAACTACCGGGGCGGGTGCGCGGTTTCCAGATACCGGCGCGAAACCAATCAATACCGGCTTTAGCCAGTTGCCTGGCGGTATCCAGCATTTGCTTTTCCGATTCGGCGCTGCACGGGCCTGCAATTACCAAAGGTGCGCCTGATTTTTTGCGCTTAAAGCTTACGGGGGTATGTGTTTTCGTTTCCATTTATTTTGTTTTAGCAACAGCGTTATCGGGCGATGGGCCGTTATTGCCAACACTCATGGCGCCGGCAGGTTTAGGCGTAACACAGGTAGGCGATACGGGGGCAACAGCCTTATTGCCGAGTTTCCGCCGGTTCATAGCCGGCAAAGCGGCGCCGCCTGTTGGCCTGTTTCGGTTAATCACCGGGCCTGTCGTATTGTTTGAACCGAACATCTTTCGTTTTAAGGTGGTGAGGTAGGGCTCCCAAAGCGAACCGTTATGAAGGTCGTTTAAAAGTGTATCGTATTTTTCGGTCATCTCGCCACGCCATTCGGGGTCTATGTGCACAGTCTTCCCGGCCCACCGGTGGCAGTATTTGCAGGCTTCGCAATCCAGCTCCTCGCAGCCCATAGTTTCAAACCGTTTCATAAAGCCATCCAAGCCGCGGTTGTTAATGTAAACCGGGTTATCGCCCTGCCTCGGATAAAGCATGGACGACTTTTTGCCGTAATCGACAATCTGAAAAAACCGTAATAAATTAACCTGGCCGGGCTTCACAAAGTGCTTCAGCATCCGCTTTACCGAAAAACTATCCTTTTCGTGTTTCGATTTAAAAACAGAAGCGGGGTAGGCGTAGTTCTGCACTAAATCCAGCAGGTTTCCGTCATAGCGCTGCGCGGCGTAAGCGGCCACTCGCATAGCCAAAAGATCGGTTGGGGTATTGCGTTCAACGATTTTAAAATTGGTATAGCCAATTTCGGTGTAGTAGTGAAGGTCTTCGGGCCGTATCCAGTTGGCGCGGATGTAGTTAACGGGCTCTTCGAGCCGGTATGCATTGCAATAAATGGAGCAATAATCAAGCGGAAAATTTTTGCTTTTATTCCTTGATGCGTTCGACAACAAGACGGCATGGTTAGAAGCAATGGCACAATCCTGCCGGCACCAGTTGTTTACGATCAGCGAAAGGTCAATGCTTACGGCTTCGCGCATGGCCCTTAAAACCTTCATTTCGCGGTGAATGGTGGTTTCAGAAATAACCACGCAATCGGCCCCGTTATCTTCCCAGAAGCGCACCTTGCGTGCATTGTCGGTTTCGCGGTGAGCAGATATCCTGACGCGGAATTGCGGGTAATTTTTTTTAATGACCCGCAGAAAAAACAGGTTCGAAACGGTAATGCTGTCCACGCCTGTCTCATCAAGCCAATCCAGCAACTTGCGCAACTCGCGCTGACCTTCGGTGGTAAATTCAACATTATCCATACTCGATGAATTGAGCAGATAATTAAACTCAACGCCCTTGCTGTGGGCGTGGGCTACGTAATTTTTCATTTCCTGGCGGTCGATATCGGGCAGGTAAAAAGAGGGCCGTCCGCCACCGAAAAAATCGGAGGGTAGTTTGCCGTAGACTTCGTAAACGGGATATCGCGAAATGCGATTTATCAATTCGGGGTCAAAATTGCAGGCCACCGAGAATCTGACGGGGCGTTGGTGCACCGGAATGCTGTTAATGTCTTTGCTTTTGAGAGGGTTCATTTTTAAAGTTTTGAGTTAGGAATGGGGTGGCTGGAAACGGGGGCATGTAGATCTTTTTTTACATTGCGAAAATTTCGCTGCGATGCAAATGAAAGGAGGAGAGGCGTCCAAAACTTATGACAAAAATCAGAGAGGGACATGACTAATGTTAACCGGGGTTCCGTTATATGGATTATGCAATAGCGAAAAAGAGACGTTGGTTTCAGGCCTGATTAAGGGAGGGGTGGCCTTTGAGTGGAAGGGGTGGTAGCTTTGACCACTACAGGCCGCAATTCCAAATCAACATAGGCCGGATTTTTTTGACCATTACATATAAGGAGTTAATAGCTTACGATTCATCACTTTAGGCATTGTCTTATTGTCTTGAGAATTTTATAAACCGATGCTCAATTGGCCCCGGCCTTAGATGATTTTTGAGACCGGCTTTTCCAATGTAGCGCTGGTTTCGAAATTTCCCTGGGTTATCAGCTTATTGTTAGATATGACAAATTGGTTTTTAATTATTTACACATATGACAAACGTCATTATATTCCTTAAAAAAGGAGCTAATTTCGCGTTACACATTACTAAAATACATGAGAAAAATCTACCTTATTTCAGCCCTTCTGATAATTGCCAACATTGTATTTGGGCAATGCGGAACCCCTTCCTGCAATATTATATATGTTACAACCAGCGGTACCGCCGGTAACCCGGGCACGGCGAACTGTCCTACAACGCTTACCCATGCTTTAGCCATAGCCAACACCACCCAAAACTTAATTTTGGTGCAAGGTGGAAGCTATTCTATAAGCAATACTTTATCAATTCCTGCGGTTGCCGGAGGTATTACAATAGATGGTGGTTATGATGCCAACTGGATAAAAAATTCAACGGTTGGTTTTACAACTCTGAATATCGACCCCGCTGTTGCCAATAATGGTAGTGTAGGATATTATATTGGTATTGAACCTGTCGGCGGGGCAAACAGCTTTAGTCTTAAAGACCTGACCATTAATGTACAATCGGGAGGCGCATCGGGGACTTATAATAATATGGGGCTAAGCATTTATGGCATTTATATATCGGGCCAAACCGGGTATACCATCAGCAGATGTGTGATAAATACCGGCGTTGCAAGCGCCGGTAGTGCCGGAACATATAATTCAACTCCGGGAGGAGGCTATGGAGGAGGGGCGGGGTCTGACCCTTATTATCTGGCCAACTACAATGGTTACACTTATTACTACGTAGGTCAAATTACCTGGAATGGTGGTTGCAGCCAATGCAGTTCGGGTGGACAAGCAGGCTCTGCAGGCTCTCAGGTTTGGGGATCCGCTGCCGGTGGTAGTGCCGGTGGTGGAAGTTGCAGCAGTGGGTGCAATATTTTTCATTGCAATGCCAGCCCGGGTAATGGTGGCAGTGCAGGTAACGGTGCTAATGGTGCCAGCGCACCAGCTTATCCCCCTCCATCCGGACCGGGCACGGCCGGCTTAGCTGCTTTTTACGTTCCGGTACCGGGCAGCAATGGTGATGATGGAGATGGTGGTGGTGGTGGTGGTTCAGGTGGTGCCGGATCTCCGGGCACCTGTTGCACCGGTGGATGCGGAAGTGGTCAGGCTTTTGGTGGCGGGGGCGGCGCTGGTGGCGCTGGTGGTGCCGGTGGACAAGGAGGATATGGCGGGGGTGGCTCCTTTGCAATTTATGTATGGGGCGGAAGCGGAACTATCGTTGATTGTTCCTTAAATGCCGGAACAGCCGGTGCAGGAGGCGCCGGAGCGGCAGGTAACCCTGGTGCAGGCGGTGCAGGCGGATTTGCAGGATTAAACCACGGAGGTAATGACGGAGGTATTGGTGGAAACGGCGGAACCGGTGGAAATGGTGGAACCGGTGGCCCGGGCCAAACCGGTTATACCGGAGTTAGTGCTAATGTTGAAGCTTTAAACGGAGCCACTATGAGCGGTAACTATGGAGGAAGCAATGTGGTACCGGGTGATGGAATTTTAACCGCCAACTGGTATAGCGGATGTACTAATTCAGAGATCGATCTTACTAAAAGTACAACTGATACATGGCAATTGCTTAACGGATCTGTTTATGTGGATAATCTTACTTCGGCTTCTTCAGGCTTTACCTCAGGTTCAAGTCCGGCAGAAATTTATTATCCGGCAGGCACACCGGCAGGCACTTACAACCTGGGGCTGGGACTTACAACCTTTACTGATTTTATTATGATAACCGGTAACCGGCTTGTTACTCCGGTTAACTCTATCATCAATACTATTCCCGATCCTTGTCCTTCCGGCACCGTAACATTAAGTGCCTCTCTTACTTTAGCCCAGCAAAATAATATTGTTGCCTATGATTGGGCCATTATGAACACCAGTAGCCCCGGAACAGTGGTTTATTCCTCTGCTTCTGCTGCGCCTGGCGCAGTAAGTATTGGCGGCGGTTGGGTACCGGGTGCAACTTACCAGGTAAGGTTAAGATTAAAAGAGCAGTGTTGCGGATGGTCTATACCTATCTGGGGCTCTTTTACAGTGCTCTATGCACCGGTAAATGCCGGAGCTATTAACGGCACCAGCATTTTATGTCCCTCGTCAACAGAAACATATTCTATTTCCGCCGTACCTAATACCACCGGTTATATGTGGACCGTATCAGGAGGTACTATTACTGCAAATAGCAGTACAACTTATTCGGCTAACGTAACTTCCATTTCAGTCATTTGGGGGGCTTCAGGTGCAGGCACCGTTTCAGTACAACCTTATAATGGCTGCGGGTATTCGCCTTCGGCTAGTACCCTGAATATTACCATTGATGGGGTCCCTGGTATTTCCATCAGCCCTATACCAAATACGAGTGTAATATGCCTGAACGGTTCGGCCACATTACAGGCCAATGCTACAAGCGGATCAGGGGGAAATGGTTCTTTCACCTATTCGTGGTCGACGGGCTCATTAAATCAGGCTATTTCTCCTGCTCCTTTAATTACTACAACTTATATAGTAACCGTTACTGAGGGCAGTAGTAATTGTTCGGCAAGTGCCAGCCAGACCATAACCGTGAATAATCCGGCCACGGTAAGTTCAGGGGGCACACAAACCATGTGTGCTGCTGCCGGGGTAGTTAATATTACCGGTGCAACGGCCGCTAATTACAGCAGTTTGAATTGGACAACCAGCGGAACAGGATATTTTACTGCAGGTAATACACTGAATGCAAGTTATACTCCGGGAGGCGCTGATATCAGTAATGGAAGTGTGATACTAACATTAACGGCTTATGGAAATTCTCCCTGCGGAAATGCTATTGATTCCAAAACATTGAATATAACACAGGCAGCTACAGTTTCTACCGGAGGAAACCAATCGGTTTGCACTAATTCGGGCACCGTAAACATTAGTGGTGCAAGCGCTGCTAATTACGACAGCCTCAGTTGGTCTACTAGTGGGGGAGGGACGTTTAACAATGGTAACACGTTGACGCCTGTTTATAACCCTGTCCCTGCGGATATACTTGCAGGAGGCGTAACACTCACTTTAACCGCGGTTGGAAATGCTCCTTGCGGTAATAGCTCCGCAAATATGTTGTTGAGTTTTGTTGCAGCTCCGGTTGCTAATGCCGGGCAAAACCAATCTACCTGTACTAATTCGCCGGTATTGATCAGCGGTGCCAGTGCATCCGGTTACAGCAGTTTAAACTGGACTACCAGTGGAACAGGTACTTTTACCAATGCCAATACATTATCCCCCGTTTATACACCAAGTACTGCCGATAGTGCTGTTACGCTTACTTTAACTGCTTTTGGTAACGGCCCTTGTGCCAATACTACTGCAGCAAAAGTATTAACGATACTGCCGCTACCGAATGGAAATATTTCAGGAACAACTTCTATTTGCCGGGGAACATCCGCAACGCTTACATTTAACTTCAGCATTGGAACCGGGCCGTTTGATGTAATCTATACTGATGGAACTAATGTTTACACGGCAAACGGGGTCACTAACGGAAGCCAGGTAACGGTTAACCCATTGGCCACAGCTACTTTCAATTTCACTTCTATAACTGATGCTAATGGCTGTAACCAGACTTCCGGCTTTATGGGCGGGGCATTGATTACCGTAACCCCGTTGCCGGTTATCAGCAACGTAAGCGTAAATGCTGCTATGTGTAATGGCAGCAGTACCGGAAGTATTACTATTACCGGCGGCTCAGGAACCCCACCATATACATACTCTGTAAACGGAGGCTCCAATTTCCAAACCGGCAATGTTTTTGCCGGACTGCCCCAGGGAACAAATTACAACCTGGTAATTAGTGATAATCAGGGATGTTCTGCTCCATATCAATTCAATCCTGTAAGTGTAACACAACCTGCTTCTCTTTTGCAGGTTGATTCTGCAACAGATGCAAGTTGCGGAAATGTGTTTGACGGTTCAATTGCTGTAATTGCAACAGGAGGGGTACCTGCATACAGTTATTCTTTGAACGGTGGGCCTTCGCAACCGGGCAATGTCTTTGCAGGTCTGGCATCAGGCACTTATGTTGTAACAGTAGCGGATGCTAATGGCTGTACAGATACCGTTCATACTATAGTAGGTAATTCTTATGCTGTAACAGGCAGCCTTCTAAACCAAACCAATGTTTCGTGTTTCGGGGGGGCAGATGGAACTGTTTCGGTACAGCTTAGTGGTGGAGTGCCGCCATATTCATATTCTATCAATGGCTTTACTTTCCAGCCAACTTCAACTTTTACGGGTTTAACAGCAGGTAATTACACAGTTATACTGCGCGATTCAAAGGGTTGCACGGCCTTTGTACCGGTTTCTATCTCCCAGCCGGGCCTTCTTACAATTACCATCGATTCATTGCAAAACGTTTTATGCAGCGGTCAGGCGCAAGGAGGCATATTCATACATGTAAACGGTGGAACAGGACCTTATTCTTTTAGCTGGAGTAATAGCGCAACTACTCAGAATGTAACAAACCTGGGTGCAGGAACCTTCAACGTCACTGTAATTGATGCTAAAGGGTGTAATTCTTCATCGGGTGCAACTATTTCGCAGCCTTTGCCATTGTTCCTCAACATTGCCGGCTATAGTAATCTTTCCTGTTATAACGATTCCTCAGGTTATATATACGTTAATGCAGACGGTGGAATGCCTTCGTACTCTTACACATGGAGCAATGGAGATGTTACCCAGGATATTTCAGGTTTGAGTCAGGGAAATTATAGTTTAACGGTACATGATATGAACGGTTGTCAGCAAACCATTTCACAAACTATAAATCAGCCACTGCAACTCGGGTCGGGCATCGCAGGTACGAATGTTACCTGCAGCGGCGCATCGAACGGTAGCGTAACACTTACAGTTACCGGTGGCACACCTGCATATTCGTATTTCTGGAGCAATGGCCAAACAACTCAGAATCTGAGTAATGTGCCCGGGGGCAATTATTCTGTAGTGATACACGATGCTAATAATTGCAGCATCGTAAACAACTTTAATGTAACGCAACCTCAGCCTGTTAATGTAGGCGTTAATATTACGAACGTAAGTTGTAGCGGAGGTAGTAACGGGGTGGTGTCATTAACTGTAACGGGTGGTACCCCGGCTTATTCTTATGCATGGAACACAGGCCAGACGGATTCAATTCAAACCGGGCTTGGCAGTGGAGTTTATGTCATCACGGTTACTGATTCACATGCATGCAGCGTTGTTTCAACCATCAATCTCATTAATCCTCCTGCTATCGGCGATAATTTTGTTGTGAAGAACCCACTATGCCACGGTGATTCAAATGGGGTAATTAATCTTATTCCTTCAGGGGGAGAACCTCCTTTTACCTTTTTGTGGAGTAACCAGGATACAAGCGGGCATATTGCCAATCTTACAGCCGGAACGTATTTCGTAACCATAACTGATTTGAGAGGATGTGGAATTACGGACTCAGTTAAGGTTTTAAATCCTGCGGTTTTTTATACCTCGGGCAATATCAAAAATGTCAGTTGCTTTGGCAATATGGATGGCGCTGTCTATGTTACTGTTTACGGGGGGACGCTTCCTTACGATTACTATTGGTCTACCCATGCGTCAACTCAGAATTTAGTAAACGTTTCCGGTGGTAACTACTACCTGACTATTACCGATGCAAATGGTTGTCAGGTTTCATCCTTGTATATTATAGGTGAGCCGGCGCCACTTACATTAAGTCTTACTGCTACCAGCGTTTCGTGCTTTGGTGGAAGCAACGGCAGTGTAACCGCGATCCCCGGTGGAGGGAAAATTCCTTATTCGTTCGTGTGGCGTAACGTTGCATCCGGAGCCTCTCAAACCGGAATACCTGCAGGGTTGTACGGACTGGAGCTTGTGGACTCAAACGGCTGTAATGTATTCGACAGCATCCTTGTTACACAGGCAACACCGGTTCAGATATCCGGCCATGTAACTAATGTGGCCTGTTTCGGCGGATCATCAGGTTCTGTTACGCTGGCGACAACCGGTGGCACACCGGCGTATAATTTTGCATGGTCAAACGGAGCCTCTGCCTCAAACCTTAACAACGTTGTTGCTGATACTTACCGTGTAACTGTTACAGATGCAAGTTCGTGCACTGTTGCGGATAGTTTCAACATTCAGCAGGGAACTGAGATGATCATTGAACTGGCAGCTAATCCACCGGTTTGCTATGGGGCAAATACAGGCTTTATAAGCGCATCGGTTTCAGGCGGCATTCCTCCTTACCGGTATCTCTGGAGCACCACACCATCGGATACCGGTATGTTAGCTTACCACCTTAACGCAGGCGATTACAACCTGACTATAACTGATAATCAGGGTTGCACGGGGACCTCGGGCACTCAATTAATGCAGCCACAGCCCCTTTCGATAACAGCTTTATCATCGGGTTCAAGATGTGTTAGTAGCGGCTCAGGTATGGTTGTTGCCAATACCAGCGGAGGTACATCGCCTTATAACTATATACTGAACGGAGCTTCGCAGGCTACGGACACTTTCGGTGACCTGCTACCCGGAAATTACGAGATATTGGCTATGGATGTAAACGGTTGCCAGGGTAAAGACTCGTTTACTGTAACTGCGCATAGCGCAATTTCAGTTTCGCTTTCTGCCAGCGATCCTGTTCTGCTTACGGGCATGCAAACCCAGCTTATTGCGATAACCACTTCAGATACAAACATAATAAGTTATACCTGGAGTCCGCTGGCGATAGACTCGGCAGGAGTGTTTACATACGGTAGCTGTGCCGATACGGTCAATTGTTCGGAGCCTTACGTTAATCCGCCGTTTACCATGCAGTTCACAGTAATTGCTATGAATGCCGATTCTTGTTTTGCCTCTGATACCATTACTGTAACAGTCAATAAAGATCAGGCGTCATTCATTCCTTCGGCCTTTACACCAAATAATGACGGATTGAATGATCGTTTTCAGTTTGCGATACTCGGTGCAAGCAATATCGATATCAGTATTTATAACCGGTGGGGAGAATTAGTGTTCCACAATGCTAACCAATCGAACAGCACTTCAGCGACTGACGGTTGGGACGGTACCAACAACGGAAGGCAAGCGCCTATGGATACTTATGTTTACAAAATGGAGGTTACATACTTTGACGGCACAACTCAAAATAAAACCGGTACTGTTACATTGATGAGGTGAAAAACCAATACAATGCCAGGCTTAATGGTAATGTTTTTCTGTGGAATCTGTTCTTCAACCTGGTTATGGTCGGCTTCTGCCCCTGATTTTACCTGCTCTTAATACAAAGTCAGTTGTCAAAGCTTGGATTTGGCTGTTTTGCCTTGGTTTTCCCTTTAGGGACAGGAAGGGGCGGTACCATTGCAAGCAAAGAGAACTTTCATAATACCCACTAATTGCACCTACTGGCAAAATTTCACCCCCACCACAATTTTCCTATTTTTATGCAATGCAATTAGTCCGGTTATTAATCAGGTTTATCCCATTGGGTGTTTTGGCCGCGGGCGTGGTGGGTTTATGGGGCTTGTACTACCATTTTTCGTGGCCGTATGCTGCCCTTAACGGCAACTGGAGTTTGTATTTTTACGCCAATCTTTTCGCCATTTTAATGGGCGCTTTGTTTACCGTTTTTGTATGGCTTAAACCCGCCCGCGAAACGCAGTTTAAGGCCTTGCTTATTTCGCTGTCTGTTTTTATGGTGGTGCTGGCTACCGAGTTTTATTTAAGGATAGAGAAAATTAACCAGGCTTATATTGAAACCCGGGGTGGTGTATACCGCTCGTCGTATGTTAAACGCGACCCGAATATTGACTGGCATTATTTACCCGGCAGCGATGGTTACCTGGAAGCCGCAGAATATAAATACCCCCGCCACCATAATAACCTGGGCTTCAGCGATGCTGATTTTTATCCCAAAAAAGATTCAAACACTATCCTGGTTCAAACCTATGGCGATTCGTTTACTGAGGGAGACGGCGCACCGGTGGATAGCAGTTACCCCGCCATACTGCGCGACTTGTTAAAGCGCGATGGCCAAACTAAAATCATAGTGCAAAACATGGGTATTTGCGGTAACGACCCTGCTTTTGTCTGGAAACAACTAAAGGATATAGGCACCGGCCTTAAACCCGATGTAGTAGTGATTGTATATAACACCGGCGACCTGAAAACTGATTTTTTTACCCGCGGTGGCCAGGAACGTTTTAAGGGCGATTACTACAAAGGGTTAGATGCACCCAACTGGGAATGGATATACGGAGTAAGTTATGTAGCCCGGCTGGTTGCCCGGTCTGTATTCGGTATTGAATACAAAAATTTCTTTTTAACCGATGCACAGGCAGATAAAAGAGTGGAAGAACTGAAACCCAAATGGAACCAAACTTTTGCTGGCATAGCCACTTTAACCTGCCCCAATAAAACCAAAGTGCTATTGATAAAAAAGCCTGAACGCGGCGAAGTGGACTTCAACAAATACGAACAGGATTTTGCTTTTTTCGACCGCATGAGGGATACGGTATCATGCTTTAAACAATATGACCTCCTCCCCTTCTATCGTGATTCGTGCCACATGAATAGAGACAATACCGGGCGATATTGGTGGATGATGGACGGCCACAACAATGGCCTGGGCTATGCCATGATGGCCCGCGGGGTATATGACGGGTTAAGAAAGAGCTATCCCGAAATATTCACTACTTTAGACTCAGTAAAAACGGTGCAGCAATAATGGGTATTCTCGGAGCTATAAAAACAAATTTTCAACTGGATAGAAAATACAGCGTTGCAGCAGCTAAGGGATTTCACCCCATCGACCGCAGCTTGTACAGGCAGTTTAACCGTTTCAGGCCCATGGGGCCCAAGCCGGTGTTTTGTTACCTGCCCTATAACAGCCTTACTTTTTCGTTCGGCGGGCAGGTGTTTGTATGCTCGTACAACCGCGATGTGCAGTTGGGCAAATACCCCGATAACAGCATTGATGAAATATGGAACGGCGCCGAAGCAAAAAAGCTGCGTGAGCACATGCTTTACAACGACCTGGATTACGGTTGCCGCCATTGCAAATACTTTTTTGATAAAGGCAAGTTTACAAACCTGCGCCCCCTGGCATTTGATAAGTATTCGGATAATATGGATGCCGCTTACCCGCAGGTTTTCGAATTTGAATTAAGTAACGAGTGCAACCTGGAATGCCAGATGTGCCACGGTGAAGTATCGAGCAGCATACGCAAAAACCGCGAAAAGCTGCCCCCGCTGCCTATGCATTATGATGATGCATTTGTTGACCAGTTGGTAAAATATATACCTACGTTAAAGGAGGCCAAGTTTTACGGCGGCGAACCTTTTCTGATACCTATCTATTATAAAATATGGGAGAAGGTAAGGGAGCTAAACCCCAAGCTGGAAATGTTTGTTATCACCAATGGCACCCACTGGAACGCCAAAATTGAAAAGCTGGTAAACGAACTCAACTTCGACATGGCTATTTCAATTGATGCCTTTGAAAAAGAAAAAGTAGAGCGCATCCGTAAAAACGTGGTTTATGAAAAGCTGATGGATAACATTAAACGCTTTAGCGAAATACTAACACGCAAAGGCAAATACCTGTCGCTTAGTTTTACGGTGCAAAAAGATAACTGGGAACAGTTTCCGCTGATTATTGATTTATGCAATGAGGTAAACGCATACATTTATGTAAGTTACCTTGAACGCCCGGTACGCTTTGCACTGGCTGATTTACAGCAGGATGAACTGCGAAAAATAAGGGAATACATGGATAAATACACGTTCCCCAAAGGCAACCAGCGCGAGCAGCACAACGACAAATGTTTTGAAGATTTTA
>Ga0182013_10002409_pt1 | contig 24426 bp, 22 predicted proteins | sample 612S2MmetaG_FD_120487 | JGI IMG/M metagenome (GOLD analysis project Ga0182013, IMG submission 120487) | Permafrost microbial communities from Stordalen Mire, Sweden - 612S2M metaG | ecosystem: Environmental > Terrestrial > Soil > Wetlands > Permafrost | place: Sweden: Stordalen | collected...
AGCTCGAGGCTCTACTGGTTGAATTGTTCGGCGAAGTCGCCGCCCTGAAGCAAATCGTGGCCGAACAGCGCGAAGAGATTGCCCGCCTAAAAGGGCTGAAAGGCCGCCCGAACATCAAGCCGAGCGGCATGGACAAAGGTACGACGCCGCGCAAGCCGGTCAAAGATGAGAAGCGGCGGGGCCGGGGCAAGGTCACGCCTCGGGTCACGGTTGAAGAGAAGGTGCTGGAAACCGAGATCCCGCCGGGGTCCCGCTTCAAAGGCTATGTTCCCTTTCTGGTCCAGGACCTCGTGATTTCGGTGCGTGCGACCTGTTACCAGCGCGAACGCTGGGTCACGCCAGACGGGCGAACGATCCTGGCCCCGTTGCCGGAGGGGATCGAAGGTCATTTCGGTCCAGAATTACGCCGTTTCGTACTGATGCAATACCATCAAGGTCAGTCAACCATGCCCCGGCTGCTGGCATTGCTACGATCGGTGGGCGTTGCGATCTCGAAGCGGCAACTGGTTCGCCTGTTGAACGAGAACCACGAGAACTTCATCGTCGAAGCCCAGGATGTTCTGCGCGCCGGGCTGGAAACATCATCCTGGGTCACGGTAGACGATACTGGAGCCGGTCATGCCGGGAAGAATGGATTTTGCACGCAGATCGGCAATGAGTGGTTCACCTGGTTCCGCACGCGGTCCTCGAAGAGCCGGCTGAACTTCCTCGATATGCTCCGCGCCGGGTTCACCGATTACGTGCTCAATGACGCGGCTTATGCTTACATGCGTGAGCATGGTCTGCCAGTATCATCAGTGGCCCTTCTGGCGGGCTACCCACAGACGCGGTTCGCTGATCAGGTTACCTGGATGGCCCATCTCGACCAACTCGGCTTCACCGCATTGACGGTCACGCCCAATCCGGTTCAGGTCGCCACTGAAGGCGCTCTTTGGGGCAGCGTTCATGCGCACGAATTCCTGTGCGACGCCGTAATTCTGAGTGACGATGCCGGGCAGTTCAACATCGGCCGGCACGCGCTGTGCTGGGTGCACGCGGAACGACTGGTGCACAAACTGGATACGTTCAACGACCAGCATCGCGCCGCACAGACCCAGGTCCGCAGCTTGATTTGGGACTTTTACGCGGACCTCAGGGCTTATCATCTGAAATCCGGCAAGCGCCGGGCGGCCGCGTTACGGGCCCGCTTCGACCGTATCTTCCTTCGCCGCACCGGCTTCGTCATGCTGGATCGCCTGCTGGCGCGGCTACATGCCAATAAAACGGAGTTGCTGATGGTGCTGGAGCGGCCGGAGATTCCGCTGCACACCAATGGATCAGAGAACGACATCCGGTGCCACGTCACACGGCGGAAGATCAGCGCCGGCACACGAAGCGACATCGGCCGCGATTGCCGCGATGCCTTCCTCAGCCTCGCCAAGACTTGTGACAAACTCGGCATCGCGATCTGGGATTATCTGGGTAGCCGGTTCAAGGTCGCCGGGCATGCGATCATCGAACCACTCGAATATTACGTCAGAGCGCGGCTTCGCCCCGCCTGATCGGCGCTGGGAATAATAGTATTGTTCCTGATATCCATTTGATCGCTTGCGTCCAGGCCAGGCGATGCCAGCGTGCCCCTGGTTTTGCCCCTATTGCCGATCAAGGTGCAAATTTCGTGCTTCGCAGCTCGTCTCGGCGATGAGCAAGCAGCCGTGACATGCTGCGCCATGTAGTGCCCGATCCTCATCCGCCGCCGCCGGAACATGATCGGCGCAAACCGGATCGCTGGAACACAGCCTCAGTCGCTCGAGAGCACTCGGAAGAACGCGGTCAAATCGGCGTGTCACCTCGACCAGGCCACCCAGTGTGCCCTGTGTACCTGCGCTCGCAGTATAAAGAAGAATGCCAACTTTGGGCGGCTCATCCGGATGCCTTGGGGAAACGTAGATACGCTCTTTGAGCGAACTTGCCGGATAGCCGCAATCGAGGGCGACTTCTGTAATAAGCGCATGGGCCAAGCTATGCGCCATGACATATTCTGGCCGTACGCGCTCGGTTATGGAAAGTCTTGAGGCAGCAATACCTCTTTTCTTGCGCGCGCGTTCCCATGCAGAAACGCCATCATCGAGCATACTGGCGCGTTGCTTCAGGCCGGGCGCCTCAAGCCATTGCGCCAACGAGGACGAGGCAAAGGTGAAGAAGAACCCCTCGCCAAAACTCTCCACAGCAGGCAGCCATTTTGGGTCTCTTCCCAGTGGAGCGCCCTCGACGGCCAGCCCGATGTCCTCAAGATCATCGTTTGCCATTGCCGCCGGCTCAAAGCGGGTAAACCTTAAGCCCCCCGAGGAGATGCACCGTCTGTTCCAGCGTTACCCGGAAGCGCTCGCCCGCACCACGGAGATCGTTGAACGCTGCACATTTTCGCTGGACGAGTTGAGCTATCAATATCCGGAAGAAGCGCTGATCCCCGGCCTGACGGCGCAGCAGGCTTTGGCCAAACTCACTTGGGAAGGTGCGAAACAACGCTATCCTGATGGTGTGCCACCAGAGGTCATTGCCATCCTCAAGCATGAGCTTAACCTGATCGAAAAGCTGCACTACGCGCCGTATTTTCTGACAGTGAATTCGATCGTCCGCTTCGCCCGCAGCCAGCAGATTTTATGCCAAGGCCGGGGCTCGGCGGCGAACAGCGCGGTCTGTTACGTGCTCGGCATCACCTCGATCGATCCCGCGCGCAACGATTTGTTGTTTGAGCGGTTTGTTTCCGAAGAGCGGCGCGAGCCGCCGGATATCGATGTGGATTTCGAGCACGAACGGCGCGAAATCGTTATGCAATGGGTGTTCGAGACCTACGGCCGCGATCATGCGGCGCTCTGCTCGACCGTGATCCGCTACCGCACGAAGGGCGCACTGCGGGATGTCGGTAAGGTGCTGGGGCTGTCGGAGGATGTGATCACCTTGCTCAATGCCCAGGTCTGGGGCTGGTCTGAAGAAGGAATTGAGCCCGAGCAGGCGAAAGAGCTCAATCTCAACCTTGAAGACCGGCGCCTGAAACTCGCCATCAATCTGGCGCGCGAATTGATCGGCACGCCGCGGCATCTCTCGCAGCATCCAGGTGGGTTTGTGCTGACGCGTGACCGGCTGGACGAGCTGGTACCGATCGAGCCGGCCGCCATGGAAAACCGCCAGGTCATCGAATGGGACAAGGATGATATCGACGTTCTAAAATTCATGAAGGTCGATTGCCTGGCGCTGGGCATGCTCTCTTGCATGAAGCGCGGTTTTGATCTGCTCAAAGAGCACAAAGGCATCACACTGGATCTCGCCACCATTCCGGCCGAGGATCCGCGCACCTACGCGATGATCCGCAAGGCGGACACGCTGGGTACGTTCCAGATCGAAAGCCGGGCGCAGATGGCGATGCTACCCCGCATGAAGCCGCGCACCTTCTACGATCTGGTGATCGAGGTCGCGATTGTCAGGCCGGGGCCGATCCAGGGAGATATGGTACATCCCTATTTGCGCCGGCGTGAGGGCAAGGAGGCGGTGGTCTACCCTAAGCCTGAGCTGGAGAAAGTGCTCGGCAAGACGCTGGGTGTGCCGCTGTTCCAGGAACAGGCGATGCGGGTGGCGATCGAGTGCGCCGGGTTCACGGCGTCTGAGGCAGACCAGCTGCGTCGCTCGATGGCGACCTTCAAGCATACGGGCGGGGTCAGCCATTTCCGGGACAAGCTCGTGAACGGCATGATCGCCAAGGGCTACGACCAGATTTTCGCCGAGACCACGTTTAAGCAGCTCGAAGGCTTTGGCAGTTACGGCTTCCCGGAAAGCCATGCGGCGTCCTTTGCGCTGATCGCCTATGCGTCGTCCTGGCTGAAATGCCATCACCCGGATATGTTCTGTGCAGCATTGCTCAATGCCCAGCCAATGGGTTTCTACGCCCCCGCCCAAATCGTCCGCGACGCAGCTGACCACGGCGTGGAAATCAGGCCGGTCTGCATCAACGCCTCGCGCTGGGACTGCACGCTGGAGCCGACCGGGCGGGATGACCGCTTCGCCGTCCGGCTCGGCCTGCGCATGGTGAAGGGGCTGGCGAATGCCCACGCGGCGAAGCTCATCGCGACGCGCGGAGATCGGCCGTTTGCATCGGTGGACGATACCTGGCGCCGCGCCAGGGTGCCGGCGGCGGCACTGGTGCAGATCGCCGAGGCGGACGGTTTCCGCCCCAGCCTGCATCAGGCACGGCGGGAGGCGCTGTGGGCGCTGAAGGGGCTGCGCGATGAACCATTGGCTTTGTTCGCGGCGGCCACGGCGCGTGAAGCCGATGAGGCGGCGCTCGTCGAACAGGCGGAGCCGGAAATGGCATTGCGGCCGATGACCGGCGGGCGGGAGGTGGTGGAGGATTACGTCCATATGGGCCTCAGCCTGCGGGCGCACCCGGTGAGTTTTTTGCGCGAGGAATTCCACCGGCGGAAAATTGTCACCTGCGACCAGGCGATGCGCGCGCCCGATAATAAATGGCTGGAGACCGTCGGGATCGTGCTCGTGCGGCAGAAACCGGGTTCGGCCAAGGGCGTGATGTTTATCACCATTGAGGATGAAACCGGCATCGCCAATCTGGTGGTCTGGCCGGACCTCTATGAGAAGCAGCGCCGGATTATCCTCTCATCGGGTATGATTTCCGTCTATGGCCGGGTGCAGCGGGAAGGAGATGTCGTGCATCTCATCGCGCACCGGCTCACCGATTTGTCGGCCGAACTGGCAAGTGTCGGGGAGCGTGATGTTGCGTTTCCCGTGCCGCAGGGCCGTGGCGATGAAGCGAAGACTGGCGGCGGCACGGACACGCACGAGACCATTGGCCACAAGTTAAGGGAAATCCCACTCCCTGATCTCCATCTCGATCGGATTCAGGTGAAGACGAGGGATTTTCGATAATCTTCCTGCGAGCTGCTTGTGTTGGCGCACGGTGTTTCATCTGGCTTTGGGAACCAGGCGTTTCCTGATCGTCATTAGGCTGCGTCCGCAGGATTTCGCCCGTAAGTGGCGATATGGTTTTCAACCGATGTTGCTTATTGTATGAGCTGCGTCCGTCGGCATTTTAGTCTATATGTTCGGCAGACACGCGAGTAGTTTTATTAATAAAGGAATGCCAAAACATGGCGAAAGCCGCACCGAAGAAAACCGCAAAGCCTGTGACCAAGGCTCTTAAGCCGGGTCGTCGTCCTGCCGTTGTGAAGACGGCCAAGGTTGTTAAAGCCGCCGCTCCAGTGAAAAAGCCGGCTGCCGCCAAAGCGCCTGTGGTCAGCAAAGATGAGCTTCGCGCTCAACTTGAAAAAGCACAAAACACCATCGCCACATTGCGGACGAAGAGCCGTGAAGCCGTTCGTGCTGCCAAAGCGTCGGCAGCACAGATTGGTGAACTGGAAACAAAGGTGGCTCAGCTAGAAACGAAGCTGGCCGCCCAGACGAAGCCTACAAAGCCAGCTCCCGCTGCGGTAAAACCTGTGAAACAGCGTGGCCGTAAGGCTGCTGTAAAAGTTGACGTCGACGCGCCAGTTGAAACTGACGACGTGCCGGTTGAATCTTCAGACCTGACACCGACGGATACCGAGACCGCCGAGGATTAAATCCTGCGGAATGCTATAGGCCGGTGCCGTTGAGAAAAATTAGGCTGCACCGGCCATACTGGAAAACCGGCGTAGGGCGGGTCGTCCGCCCCTCGCATCAAATCCCCGGCAAACCGTTCTCAACATCCTTCGCGTGCTCGACTGTGACTCGGCCCACCGTCTTACGTTTGTGTGTCAGGAAACGACAGACGGCACCCATCGGGGTATTGCTGGTCCGGCGGTGGAGATGAGACCAAAATGGCCACCGACTTCGCCAAGCTGGCGGCTAGGCCGGAAACCCATCGCTACACGTTTTTATGTTACCTTTGTTTCCCGGAAATAAGCACTGGCAACAGTTCGAGCGGGATGGTGTGCAGATATGATCCGTTGATATGTAGGCGAATCAGGCGTTATTTATGGTCCAGCGATCATGTTCCTCAGCATCTCCCGATGCGTCGGCGCCAATAACTCGGCCTCATTCAACCAATCCCCGAAGAGAAGATTCTCGGACGCAACACCCTTTCCGCGCAATACGGGGTCACGACAAGAACTGTGCGTAGCTGTACGACATCATAGAACATAACGGAAACATGCGGTTTTGCGGTTCATGCGGCGGCGATGAATTTCTCTTTGGTGGTGCGGAGCGGTCGGAAAGTGCCTTTTGGTTGGGCCTCACCCCTCCAGTCGTAGATACCGGTCAGGTTGATGTGCTCCCAGATCTGCGGTGAGATGTGGCGAATGATGTCATCCGGCAGGTCGTGCCCTTCGTCCCGTAGGCTCTGGACGACGCGTGAGAGATAGGCGGTGTTCCACAAGATGATGGCGCTGACCACCAGGTTGAGGCCGGAGGCGCGGAAAGCCTGGCTCTCGAAGGAGCCGTCGCGGATTTCGCCACGCTCGTGGAAAAAGACTGCCCGGGTCAGCTTGTTGCCGGCCTCGCCCTTGTTCAGCCCGGCCCGACAGCGACCGCGCAGCTGTGGGCTGGAATACCACTCGGTCATGAACAGGGTTCGCTCGATCCGGCCGATTTCACGCAGCGCGCGCGACAGCGTGTTCGTTTTTGGCAGGGCGGCGAGCTTTTTCAGCAAGGTCGAAGGCGCAACGAGCCGATCCACGATCGAGACGCCGGCACGCAACGCTTCATCCCAGCCCGCGCGGATTGCGGCGGCATCGATACACTCGCCGATGTGATGCTTGATGGCCGGGTAGGCATCTGCGCCCTCGAAGCTGTGCAGGCGCCAATCCTTGAGATCGCGCAGCCGCGGTGCGACGCGCTTTCCGCCCAATGTGAACAGGCTGAAGATATGGTCGCTGGCGCCGCCGGTGTCGACGTAGTGCTCGTCGATTTCGATTCGGCTCTCATGTCCGTAGAGCCCGTCGAGCACATAGACGGCTTCGTCCTCGGTGGCGCCCATCGGAAGGATGTGGAAGTGGCCGTACTGATCGGAGACCCAGGTGTAGAATTTGCTGCCGGGGTCGCCGCTGTAATGGGCGTTGACGTCGCTGCGCTTGGCGCCCCGGCCGGCGGCGCGAAAAAACTGGCCGTCCGAGGAGGAGGTCGAGCCGTTGCCCCAGAGCTTGGCGAAAGGATGCGCCAGTTGGGCGTTGATGATCGCGGCCAAGGCCGCCTTGTAGGTCTCGGGGCGGATGTGGAACAGCCGGGCCCAGGTGATCTGCCGCTCGCTGAGCCCGACCGAGGCGTCGGCCATGCGCTTGGCGCCGAGATTGGTCGCGTCACCGAGGATCGCCGCAAGCAGGACTGGGGTGAGCCGAACCGCGTCGCCGGTGCGCAGATGGGTGAACCAATGGGCGAAGCCGGTCCATGTGTCGACCTCGGCCAGGAGATCGGTGACGTCGATCTGCGGCATTCGGTCGAGGATCAGCCATTTCGCCGCTTCGACCTTCGCTTTCGGCACTTTGGTGCGTTCTTTCGCGATAGTCAGGACACCATTGACCAGGCGGACGCCGACGAGTTTGCCGGCCCGTGCCTGGTAGCTCAGTTTCTTCAGCTTGAAGTCCAATTCCCGCTGCTTTTCGGCGATCCAGGCATCGGCGTCGTGCGGGACGCCGAGCCGCAGATCGCCCGCCGCCTTGCGCGCCGCGAAGGCTGGGTTCGCCATAAGTTGGGTCTCCAGAGGGCAGAAGGCCCGGCCGCCCTCAACCCAGACTTCGCCAGACCGCAGGCGGCCACGCAGCGCGGCGAGGGTGGCGATCTCCCACAGACGGCGGTCACGCTTGCCATCGGCAGCGATGAGCTTGCGAACTTTTTGGGTGAGATGGCCAATCGGTATCTTGGCCGGCAACCCGCGGCGGTCGTCCCGATTGAGCTGTTGCAGGAGTTCGATCGCTGCCAGCAGCGGGTCATGCTCCCGGGCAGACCGGAAGGTGAAGGCCTCAAGCAGAGCAGGCGCATAGCGGCGGACCCAGGAATAGTGCGCGGCGGCGCCGAGGAGCGGATCGGCCTCGGCGGTCGCGGCCAATGCCTCGACCTCGACCCGGGCCTGGACCAGGCGACGCCAGCCGATCTCGCGGTCGAGCACCTTGAAGGTGTCCTCGCCGGTCTCGTTGGCTTCGGCGAGCGCGCGCAGCGTGTCGCCGAACATGCGCAGCAGCCGACCCGTCTCCTTGCGATCATCCAGATGCCGCCGCTCCTGCCGGGCCTTGGACTTGGTGAACAGGCGGGCAATCAGCCGACAGAACATGGTGAGCGTGGCATCGGTCAGCTTGCTGCGCAGCTCGATCAGTTGCGCTGCGATCAGTGCGCGCCGGCGTCCGGCATTGAAGTCGTCGGCCAGCCAGCTCGGCGTCACCGCGCCCTCGCGCACCAACTGGGCCCAGCGGTCCGGATGAATGTGTGCGCGGCGCTGCGGGTCAAGGTGGAACGCCCGGACGAAGCTCAACCGTTCGAGGTGGGCGAGTAGATTCTTCTCGCTCGGCGCCTCCGGCAAGGCCCGCAGCCAGGCGAAGCGGGTTTGCCGGATGGTGGGATCGACGGTGAGCAGCCCGTCGAGTGTGGCCAGCCCCTCCGCCGTGAGACCATCGAGCAGCGCCGCTTCCATCCGGCGCCGCGCGATGACCCGTGCGGCGCGGCCGATCCGGTCGAGCGTATCAGTCGCCGGAAGCACCGACTTGCGCTCCCTGAATGCGGCGATGATCGCCTCGGCAATCGGCTTTCCCAGATCGGTCGCGGCGGCTGTGGTGATCGCTGCCAGAAGTGCTACGCGCCGGTCATCGCGACCGGCCGGATGCAGCCCGAGATGGCGCTGCGCCTCGACCGCGTGCTCGCGCCGGTTCGTGTCACGCCGGGCATACTCGGCCAATGCACCCGGATTGACGCCGATCTGTTGGGCGACGAAGGCGACCATCGGCGCCGGGAACGTCTCACCAGAAAGGATCGCCCGACCGAGATGGCGTAAAAAGCAGAGCTGAATGGTGAGACCGAGACGGTTGTGCGGGGTACGCTTGGCCTGGATCAGATCCAACTCGGCACGGTCGAGCGTGCAGTGCCGGATCAGGCTCTCCTCGTCCGTCGGCATGTCGACAAGAGCGGACCATTGATCGGCTTTGAGCAGAGGGCGGCGCGACACGCTCAATCTCCGGGCTCCTGTTTGAGGTGGATTGCCCATATCCGCTTCACTTGGCTTTCGCTGCACCCAGCCAGATTGGCGGTACGCTTGATCGACTGACCTGCGCCGCGCAACGCGATGATGCGCTGATGGGTGGCGGCATCGGAGATGCGCCCCGCATATTTACCGGCCGTTTTGGCAAGTTGCACACCCTGGCGCTGGCGCTCGCGGCGTGTCTCGTAGTCATCGCGCGACATTTGCAGCGCCAGCTTGAGCAGTAGTTCCTGTATCGATTCCAACACGATCCTGGCCACGCCGTCAGCCTCGGTCGCGAACTCGGACAGATCGACCAAGCCCGGCACGGCCAGTCTTGCCCCCTTGCCCCGGATCGAGCCCACCAGTCTTTGAGCTTCGACCAAAGGAAGTCGGCTGATGCGATCAATTTTCTCCGCGACAACCACTTCACCGGGCTGCAAGTCGGCGATCATCCTGAGAAGCTCGGGTCGGTCGGCGCTGGCACCCGAAGCCTTCTCGCGGTAGACGCCCGCGATGTAATAGCCCGCCGACCGAGTGCTGTGCTCGATTTCAGCTTGGCGGGTGAGGTCCTGCTCGTCAGTGCTGACGCGAAGGTAGATGCGGGCGATTTTCATGGATGGCGGCCAGGATGGGTATACCCATCCTGGCTAATCGCAAACAGCATGGTCAAGAACGGAAAAGCCAATGTAAGTTGGCCATAGCCAAATTGGCTATCCATGTTGGCTATCCCCCCTCGGCTGCGGGCCGCCAGCGAAGCGTTAGCGGCGGCATCCAGGACTTCCTGTTGCGCCCAGATGAGCAAACTGCTGAGAAAATCCGAGCTTCCAGTGTCAGGTTGCTGATTCGTTCTTCAATGTCGTACAGCTACGCACAGTTCTTGGCGTTACCCCCGATAGAAGAAGCGGACGGGTTGCTTGCCGTCTGTCTTCAGCACGAGATCGACCAGCTGGACGGCATTTTCTGGATAGATCGCCTGTCGCGGCTGAAGCGCGACAGGCTGGTAAAGAAATGGGAAAAACAACGGAATCGTTAATTGCCCGGCATGTAAGAGCCGTGGCAGCAAGCGGACCGGCAGTTATCGGGCCGCCTGCCTGTTCAGACTTCTTCTCAGACCGTCCTGGAGGCTGCCCGCGCGGCGCGCTTGGCTTCCTCGGTCCAGACTTTGCGCTCGCGCGTTATCTCCGGCTTGATTTTCTTGGCCGGGCCACCCCCCAGCACGGGCGGGCGCATGGTCGAGTTCCGCGCCGCTTCCGAATGCCACTCGTGATCGTGATGAACGGTCAGGGTGCGGCCGATTTCCCGCTCCACACCATGCAGCCAGGCACGCTGCTCGGCATCGCAGAGCGTGACGGCGAAGCCGCTGCGCCCGGCACGGCCGGTGCGGCCGATGCGGTGGACATAGCTTTCCGGCAGGTTCGGCAGGTCATGGTTGAAAACATGCGTCACCGTCTCAACGTCGATGCCGCGCGCCGCGATATCCGTCGCCACCAGGACCTGCACGGTGCCGGTGCGAAAAGCGTCCAGCGCGCGCTCCCGCTGGCCCTGCGACTTGTTGCCGTGGAGGGCTTCGGCGGTGATGCCCGCCTCGCTAATGAAGGCACAGACGTCGTTGGCGATGTTCTTCTGCAGCGTGAAGACCACAGCCTGGCCGATCCCCGGACGCCGCAGCAGCTCCAGCAGAGCCGGCTTCTTGTCGGCGGCATCGAGGAACATCACCGACTGCTCGATCCGGTCGACGGTGGTTGAGGGCGGGGCGATCTCGACCTTCGCCGGATCACGCAGGAGGCTTTCGGCCAGCGCGGCGATGGATTTCGGCATCGTTGCCGAAAACAGCAGCGTGTGCCGGTCCCTAGGCAGCGTCGCGACGATGCGCTCGATCGGCTTGGCGAAGCCCATATCGAGCATCTGGTCGGCCTCATCCAGAACCAGCGCCTCAAGCTGCGAGAGGTCGCAGAGGCCCTGGCCGATCAGATCCAGCAACCTCCCTGGTGCTGCCACGATGATGTCGACGCCGGCCTTCAGCGCATTGACCTGGTGAAGCTGACTGACGCCGCCGAAGATCGTGGTCACGCTGAGTGGCAGATGACGGCCGAAGCGCTCGAAGCCGTCGGCGATCTGCGAGACCAGTTCGCGCGTGGGGGCCAGGACCAAGACGCGCGCACCGCGCTTTGGCGCCGGGCGGGGAGCTGCGGCCAGGCGATGCAGCAGCGGCAGCGCAAAGGCGGCGGTCTTGCCTGTGCCGGTCTGCGCCATGCCGAGCACGTCGCGGCCCTTAAGTAGCAGCGGGATGGATTGGGCCTGGATGGGGGTAGGGGTGGCATACCCTTCCTCGGCCAGTGCGCGTTGCAGGGATGGCGCCAAAGCGAGATCGGCGAAAGTCATGGACATGGTCAAGCTGCGCCTCCGGCGCTGAGTAAGGATGCGCCGAATCGGGCTTCGCAGGTGCGAGCACGGGCCTTACGGGTGATGCTGCACTGCGTCAACGCGGAGAGGAGGCGCGGCACGGCGGTTCTTCCCTCCACCCGCGTCCGCCGCAGACCCTGCCCGCTAAATCGCCGCGCCTACCGCCGGCGCAGTCCAGTCGAGCGGATGTTGGGCCGTATGAAGGAACGGCGGCGGACGATCATGCGCCTTGGACCGCCTCGCCGGGAAACTCCTCTCCGCCATTCAGCTAATGGACGAATGTCCGTTTCTCGGAAGGCTCGTCGTCGCCGCCAGCATCTGGCATGGTGAAGAATTTCGGATGCTGACCAGCCCGGCGCCGTCCGCGCGCATGAAGTCGTCGTCCGAAATCCTTCGCCAGTCCAGCCGTGAGCAGACGGCCGGCTTCGCGCCTCATGCTCGTCATTTAGAAGCCAGATGGCAGCATCAGAAAGCGGCCATTCATTGGGGTTGACCGGTTCCCTTGAAACCCAGCATTCCGGATAACCACTGGTTACGAGTAATTGTTTAAGGCGGTTATTTGATCCCCATTTTTCAGGTTAGCCTTGTAAGCAAGGCAGAAATTGAGCGGTGGCGCAGAGTCAAAAAATGAAATAAATGTTGATGACATGACAACCGACAGACCCAAGAAGAAACAACACTTTGTCGCCCAGCTTTACCTCAGGAGGTGGCATGACGATCGGAAGCGTGTCGCCACTTGGGTGGATGACAAGATCGCGCCGCGGCGGACCGAAGACGTCGGGCATGCTAGGTATTTTTATGAGGTGTTCGGTATCAACGAAAGCGAGTGCGAACTTCTTCTTCAGGGATTGAAAAGAGTGAAAACGCCAGATGTGGATATTAGATTCCGATCCATTATAAAAAACTGCCGAGAGATTGGCGTTTCGGAAGAAAGTGGAATCAACGCGGCCGATAGCGCTATCGAAGTTTACAAGAAAAATGTAATCGAGGATTACTATGGAATTACCGAAGACATAGTTGCTGAGGCTTATCAAAAGGCAGTCGATGGGAACTTCCGTGACTTTTCTCACGTAGATTATCAGAATCTTCTTCGTTTTGCGACATATCAGCTGGGAAGAACTCCGAAAGCACGGGAAAAAATTCGCCTAGCCGTGGAACCTAAGCTAACTCTTAGAGGCATAAGATTCGACCGCTGGTATACACTGTCCATGTTGATGACAGCCGAGGAGTTGTTCTTGGCTTTGATCGAGCAGCTCTATAAATTCGCATTTATAGAGAACAAAACATCGCAGCCGTTCATCACAAGCGACAACCCGGTATTCAACCTGAAGGGAGTTGAAGATCCAGCTCCGGAGTTATTTTGGCCTCTCACGCCTTTCCTCGCGGTGTTGATTTCGCGGGCAACAACGTCCAAGATTCAGGCGAACGCCATCCGCCAAGATTGGTTAAAGAAGCGAACGCTTTCTTCATATTATCTTTCTTTGTCGGAAGAGCATTCTCTTCCAGAGATTCATAGGCTAAATAAACTCTCGTGGGACAACAAGCACCGCTTCGCGTTTGCCCTTCGCGAGCAGGATTTATTGGCATTCTGTTCTGGCTAGCGACTTAACACACTGGGACAAAAGCGGTCGCTTCTATCGTTATTTCCCCCCAGCAATCATCAGCTTTTTTCCTAGCCCAACTGGACATAGCTATCAGTCCTTACGGCGCCTTGATTGGGCCGCCATCAGGTTTTGGGATTGGAGGTCGACAGCTTTTCGCATTCTCCGCTGCGAAAGCAGACTATCCGCTTCCGTGGAGAGTTTCGGGCGCCTCTTGGCGTACGAAACTCTCCACGATAACGGCCAATCTCTGCCGCCCCCTTTGAGGCCGGTTGAGCCCCCTGCCCTATCGATTCAATGCCGCGCGAATATCCGTTTTTTCGAAGTCATCGCCCTTGAACAACAAAGCCGCCCGATTGGCCTTGGCGCAGGCATAAGCGAAGCAGTCGCCCATATTCAGCGCCGCCGGATGTCGGCCTTTGCCAAACTCGGCATAGGCTTGGGCTGCCAGTTCGAATTCACGCTCCCCGATTGTGACGAACTGGAGATTCAGCGCCTCGCGAAACAACTGGAACCGGGCACGTGCCGACTCGACCGAAAACATATAACTCCGGCAAAGGCCCGCCACGGTCTCCCAAGCCGCCATTGCTGAGTAATACCGCAAGCGCTCACCCTCCAGGCAAGCGGTCAAATCCAGCGCGTCGGGCTCTTGAGTGATGATGGCGATAAGAGCGGAAGCATCGACAAAAATCATAGATCGCCGGACAATTCATCGAAAAATTCCTTGTCAGCCACCTGCCCTGTCGATGGTGGCAAAGGATTTTCGCGCCAAAGCGCCTCAAGCCGCTCCCGCAACGGGACCGCCTGGGCGGTACGCTCCAATTCCGCCTTCACGGCGAGGCGAACAGCATCCTGCTTTGTTATACCGCGCTGTTTTGCAAGTTGCGCGACCAATTCGGCGGTCGCATCATCCCTGATATAGAGGGGCATGATGGCTCCTAGATATTTGAATATCTAAAAAAGATATTTGAATATCTAGGCCAATGCAAGATAAATCAGCCTGAAAGCAGACGTTGCTCGGTGAAGGCGGCGCAAACCAGGCAAACGGCGCTTGCCACCCATAGGGCGCGCACCGGATCAAAGTGCCGGCTCGCTCTCATCCAGCGTATATGCCGGGCTGCAAGGGTTTTCTGGCCCCATGCGGCTTTCCGCCGGGTCAGCTCACGAAAAGCCCTCTCTATGCGGCCAGTCGGCGCTCGGGGCGGCCCCAAGTGCGCTGGCAAGCCCGGAAGCGCCAGGACCCGCGCGGCCAGCTCTGGTGGCACGGTGAGAAATCCCGCGGACACCACGAGCGGCGTGACCGGGACGCCGGTCATCGCATTGATGACATCGGCGTGCGTCTGGTTCTGAAACAGTGGGTTATAGACGGTGATGGCGCCCCGCCTGCGTGGCCTGTGCAAGGTCCAGGTCTGGCCCCCTGCCCTGCCCTCAATCTCCCCACGCCAGGTTTTCGTCTCGATCACGAAAAGCCGGTCCTGGCCGCGCACCACATGGTCGATTTGATGGGTTCCGCCGCCATGCTGCACGGTTAAATCCGTGAGCAATGTGTAACCGGCCTTGGCCAAGCTCCGCGCGACCCGCAACTCGCCGGAATTGCCGTGGCGTGCGGCCCGGTCCTCGTCCTGCTTTTTACCTTTTCCTAGCCAAAGCGCCCGGGGGCGAGCCAAGAGCTGTGCGTAGCTGTACGCAATCCGGAGACAGACGACTTCTGGTCAGGATGCCAAACCCACATGGTAAATCTCTGCTATTTCCCAAAACCAATTGTCATCCAGATCAACTGTTCGGCTTTCCTCGACCAGGCGATCCGCTGCGCGGTCGAAAAGTGCATAGCAAACCTCCTGGTCATCATGGCGAGCTTGATAGGCGATGCCGTCAAAATTCTGAGCCAGCGAATGGATCCCCGCCGACCATGATTGCGGAACATCGTAGGGAAGACCGGTATGCGTGACCTCGGCAGTCGCACCGACACGCGCGAGGCCTGGCCCTGTTAGCTGAAGGAGGCTTAGCGAGCCTGTGACCTTCAGGCGCACATAGGCCTTGCGACCGAGGAGATCCAACGGAAGCTGCGTACTGCCGGAGTTGCGCAGAAACGTCTCGGCAAAGGCACCGGCCGTCTTTTTAGCAGCATAAAGGACGCCGTATGACCCGTCCGGCGCATTGAGGCGCCCTCCCCTGCCCCGATCGAAGAAAATTGGCTCGTGTTCGGACGAGTAGAACCGGTGGATGACTGTCCCTGCCCTCAGACGGGCTATACTTGGCCGTCGGGCGGCCAGATCACTCGGCGGCGCCAGGCCGCTCACGCGCCCTGAGAGGCCAGATTGGCTGCTGCCTGCACGACAAGTTCGGTTTGACCTGCCTTCAGAAGATCAATCGGCTTCCGATCGTCCAGATGAGAGTCGGGATTCACGAGAAAATTGAGAATCGCCCAGGGATTCTCTGTCGGCACAGCCTGGAGCACGTCCTTGATCCCCGGCAAAACCTGTCCGTCCGCGCGAAACTGGATGGCGGGGTAGACGCGCCGATTGCTCGGGCCCGGCACCGCGAGCATCCGGCCCTCCCTTACCCGCCGTTCAATGACTTGGCGCGATACCCGCCCCATGAGTTGGCAGACCTCATCGAGCGTGAAGGCGCCACCGGCGGCCTTGACGTCATGCAGTGCAATGTCCTTGCCGCGCAACAACGCGCGCGACCGAGCATCCAGCCCAAAAGCGCCCTCATCGACGGCAGGCTGGGGCGAGGTAAGTTCTAATGTGATGTCGTTTGGATGGTTCGCAGCGGCGCTTACGGTAAAGCCTTGGAAAGAAACCTTCTCCTTCCCAAGCATTTTTCGCGGTGCGAGGACCTTGCCATTGTAAATCACGGTAATCGTCGGCGAGTCAGAGCCTATTCCGCGACCGGGTCGTGAGACTGGTCCTCGGCCCGCTGTTTTCTCCTGCACCCGCGCACTATGTGTTCCGGCCATTCGACCCTCCATGGTCTCTAGTCAGACAACATAGACAACTTTGACAGCCTGGACAACAGCAGAATTTGACCCCCTGCCCTGCTCGCGCGATCTAAACGATACCAGCCTGCCTTGGGCTACGAGCTCAGCTTGTCATGCGTCTCTTGGACGCGAGGCGATTTCGCGAATCCCGCCTGTCGGCTTGCGTATTCCAGAGCCTGTATGAAATTATCGGCGACCCATTTTGCCTGAAATTTACTGGGCACCGTGAGGACCCACTGATCTCCGTCGGCATCCTCCTGCACCGGAGCGATCAAATTTGTGGCCGAGAACCAGCTCTTCATTTCAGCGCTTCCAATGCGCTTCTCCAGAGCATCGAAAAACCGGGCCTTCATAGCGTCATCCGGGGCCATATCATCCAAATTGGCGGACACGGTTTTCAGGTCGACCTTCTTTCCGGCCGGCCCCTCGAGTTTTGGTCGAGGCGAGGCCCGCTCACCCGACGGAGTGATCACGCTGAGTAGAGTCTTTCTCGGCACTGGTGCCGGCGAGGAATAAAGCCGGATCAGACCAGTATCGAACTCCGCCTTGGCTTGGGGATAAACGGCCGAAACGTGTTTGTCCCACGCCTCCCTGACGATTTGCCTGAATTTTCGAATGTTCTTGCCATCGTTCCCAAAATGATTTGCCAGTTGCGTCCAGGACAGAGACGCCGGGCGCTGCGGATTGATCCGCGGGAGTCGGTAGGCCAGCCACGTGTACAGATCAAGCGCCGTTGCCGAATCCTTGAGCTGGCGAATGGCATGTTCATTCAGTGGAACCGCATGTTCCTTGAGATGGTCGTAGAAGCCTTCGGTAAGATAGATTTCACGAGCGAAGGAGGCGTTCGCCTGGTCAACTCCGCCATATTCGTTGGTTAGCTTTACTTCCTTGATCCCGTATTCTTTTTCGCCGGTCGTGCGGGTCCCGTCCCAACGAATCATCCATTCGCATGCAAATAGCCTGTCGACCTGGTCTTTGACGAGCGTCGCGGAGCCCCGTGGGCCATAGCTGACTGTCCGGAACCCCATGCGCTTCATCCAGTCGGTGAAGTTCTTCCCAAGATAGACCTGGCGGGAATTGGTTCGCACGGCCTCGGTCATGATGTGGATCAAGATCACCCTTGGCAATGATCCGTAGGGAACCCCGAGGATTTTGAGGTCGCGCTGACCATCGACATTCTGCACCACGGCCTTGGGCGTGATCACCAGCGTGTATTGACCATCCGCCCGAATGATCGGCTGTTTATCATCGGTCGGACGTCGTACTGGCAGCGACATCGCGCAAAGTGCCGAGTGCAGAAAGCTCGGGACAGGATCTTCGCTCGCTACGGCCGAAACGCGATCGAACACGGTCGGTGCGCCCGAAAGGCGCGCTAGTTCGGCGGCTTGGGTTGGTCCCGCGCTGTTCAATTCGCTGAATATTTTTTGACCCAACGGCAAGCGATACTGCATTTTCTGTCCCAAGGCGCGACTCGTGTCGGCGCAGCTACTGTTTGGCTAACATGATCAAGCCGTTCCCGACAACTATTTTCGAAAGTTTGGAACATTCGGAGCCAAATGTGCAAATTTTACCGATGATAAGGGTGCGGTTTGCCGACTGGCAGTCGTGTCGCGACTCGTTACTCAACCAGGGCTTTTCATGGAGGGTGAATGCATGGTTTGCAGGGATTTCGTGGCGCAGAACGGCAGTGTTGACGACGTACCTCCCTTGAGCCTGCTTGAGCATGCGCATCGAAAGCGGCCGCGCCAGTGATGGTTCCACATTAGGCTCCGTGAGGAACGCCCCCGATGGTGAAACAGGGACTTGCCCCGGACTGCAGCGTGAGTGGTCTCAAATTCAAAATTCATAGCGCTTTTTCGGTCAAACCTTAGGAAGCTATAGGTTTTATTTTTGAACTATAGGTATGGTACTTTTTTCATCGGCCGAATTGCGCGACGGCGTACCCGAACCATCGGTAATCCAGTATTTCGCGAACCTTTATCATTGGCCGGTGAACCATAATCATCGGTTGGCACTCAATCTGCACCTTTATCATCGGTTATCACTCCCCTGCCCTCCTTCGGCTGTATTGGTGGGTCGCTCGAAGCGTCGCAGAAACACAAAGCGGTGGACTTTCATATTGCTACCGCCTGCGGCATTATTTGCGAAAATGTCGAAAAACTTGACACAATTTCGCAAACAAGGCTATGCAAATTCAAACTTCGAAAGTTATCTTCATGCTGAATCCCGCGCAGCTTCCGGATGTTGTAGCAGAGTTGTACAATAAGTCGCTGGACGTTCTCACCTCGCTGCGCGAGCGCGCAGCGGCGCAGCGTAGCGGTCCGAAGAGCCTTCCCCGCTTCTCGATTTCGACAGCCGCGGACCTGGTTGGGCGTACCTCCGCGGCAATCCGAGAGGCTGAAAAAGAGGGTCGGCTACCGTCGAACGAGCGAACCCATTCAGGCCGGCGAATCGGCTACACACTGCAGCAGGTTAACGAGATGCGCGCTGCGTTCGGCACCAAGCCATGGCGCCATCCCGACGACCCTGTCGCGGTGATTGCCGTACAGAACTTCAAGGGCGGCGTCGGTAAATCGACGATTTCCGTCCACTTGGCCCAGCACCTGGCAACCAAAGGCTACCGGGTCTGTCTCATCGATTGTGACAGCCAGGCCTCCTCCACCAGCCTGTTTGGCTACGTCCCGGACCTGGACCTTGAAGAGTCCGATACGCTCTACCCGTTTTTTCGCGAAGAGGAGATGTCGAGCCTGGCCTATGCCGTGAAGGCCACGCATTGGGATGGGCTCTACCTCATACCGTCAAACCTGCGCCTCTATGCTGCGGAATACGAGCTGGCGGCGCGTGTTTCTCGCGGTCAGCCGCTTTTGCTGGATCGCTTGGCCCAGGGTATCGCGTCAATTTCGGAAGCGTTCGATGTCGTTGTGCTAGACCCGCCTCCAGCGCTCGGGACCATTTCTTTGTCGGTCATGCGCGCTGCGAATGCGCTCATGATCCCGACGCCGCCGACTGTGATGGATTTTGCTTCGACGACCTCCTTTCTTGCGATGCTCTATGAGACGATCTCGACGCTGAATGAGAACGGCCTGCCGGTGGCGCTCAACTGGATCAAGATGGTTGCCAGCCGGACGGACGAGCAGAAATCCATGCAGAGGGAAATTCTGGGCCTCATGCGCAATCTCTATGGAGACTCCATGCTGCGTTCGGTTCTCCGCGATTCCGCCGAGATCGATAATGCCACCGCGAGATTGATGTCGGTCTACGAACTCGAACAGCCGGTCACATCTCGCGAGACGCATAATCGCGCGTTGACCCATCTCAACGGAGTCAACAATGAGATCGAGATCGAAATTCGCAAAACGTGGCCTAGCCATGCCGAACGCCTCGCGAAAGAGGGTATTTTGTAGCGAGTTGCACGTGTGCAACTCGCTATTAACTGACTGTTTTTGATAAGGAAATTGCCCGATGGCGCAGGGAAACAAAGGGTTTGGTGAAATGCTCGGAAAGTCTTCCGGTCCGGGCGATACACCCGCGCCGCGCCGGCTTCCCGTTGCTGGTGTTCTGGCGAGCCGGGACAATGCGTTGGCAGCACTTTCCTCAGGAGCGAAGGTCAACCGCGTCCATGAACTCGTGGACCCGGCGCGCTGCAGAATCTGGGATGGGCATAACCGTGATTACGCGGCGCTGAGCGAAGAGAGTTGCGCCGATCTCATCGAGAGCTTCAAGGCGCAGGGGAAACAGGAAGTCCCAGCAATCGTTCGGCGCGTGAAAGGCGAGGCGGAACTGGACTTTGAAATCATCTGTGGCGCGCGCCGTCATTGGACGGTGTCCTGGATGCGCGCACACGATTACCCTGATTTCAAGCTGCTGATCGAAATTCGCGAGCTGTCCGATGAAGAGGCGTTCCGGGTGGCCGACATCGAGAATCGGCATCGCAAGGACATCTCGGACTACGAGCGAGCGACGGATTATCTCCGGGCGATTGAGCGGTATTACGAAGGCAATCAGCAGCGCATGGTCGACCGATTGCGGGTGACCAAGAGCTGGCTCAGCCGCTACCTCGAGCTTGCGAAACTACCGGCTGATGTCGTGGCGGCTTTCGGGTCGCGGCACGTCATCGGCATTCGAAATGCAGCGGAATTGGCGCCTCTGCTCAAAAACGAAAAGGCGCGCGACGCCATGATCCACGAGGCGCGGTCGCTGGCAGCAGAACAGGCAAGCCTGAAGGCGACCCAGTCGCCGCTTTTGAAACCGGCTTTGGTCGTTCGCCGCATGATCGCGTCTGCGCAGCCGCCGCGAGCGAAGGCAGCCAAGCCATCCGCCGATGAAATTCGGGCGGCAAACGGAGTCGTCATCGTTCGCAAGGAACGGGTGAGGGGAGGGGGCTTCAAGCTTCATATCCTGCCACGAACCAAGATTGGCAAAGCTGAATACGTCAAAGCGTTGACCGGCCTATTCGAAGATCTTCCGGAAGACGCGCCGCTGGGGTGATGCGAGACACAGATGATAAGGGTACGCGCGCGCCTCTATGGTTGGTGGGAGACCGAAATCTCGCCGGCAATGCGCTTGAATTTGAAGGCCTGGCGGCCTATGCTATAGGCATAGGTCAAAGGTGGTCGAGATGCCCCAGAATCAACGTCAGGTCAGATTATTCAGAAACGGACGTAATCAGGCCGTTCGTATTCCGGTGGAGTTTGAACTCCCCGGCAGCGACGCGATCATGTTCCGCGACGGCGAGCGGCTGGTGATTGAGCCGATCCGCAGAAAGGGTCTGATCGCTCTGCTCGATTCCTGGGAACCGATGAGCGAGGATTTTCCTGAAATCGAGGATCGGGTGCCCGAGCCGGAGGACATTTTTTGACGGCTCCAAGGTACATGCTCGACACAAATATCATCTCGGATATCGTGAAAAACCCTAGAGGTTTGGCTGCGCAACGGGCACGGACGCACCAGGATGAACTGTGTACCAGCATCATCGTCGCCGCGGAATTACGCTATGGATGTGCCAAACGAGGCTCCCCGGAACTCCTGCGCAAGGTCGAGGACATCCTCGAGGAGGTCGGTGTTCTCGCATTCGACGTGCCGGCAGACGGCGATTATGGCGGGCTCCGTGCTGAGCTGGAGGCAGCGGGGCAACCGATCGGCGCCAATGACCTCTTTATTGCGGCCCATGCTTATTGCCTGCGCCTGACGCTGGTGACTGGGAATGTCCGGGAATTCTCCCGAGTCCGAGGGCTGAACATCGAAAACTGGCTGACGCCGGCGAGCTGAGCGCCGGTTGCCTATGTCGCGAACGGATTACGCGGTTCACGCGCGCACAGGCGATCGAGTGCGGCCCTGGTCCTGCGGATGGTGACATCCATCTCCGCGATCGCGGCTTCCAAATCATTGTATTCGAAAACCGCCTGTGTGACTGGCGGCCTAGCGGGCAGGGGAGGGGCTACAACATCCTCATCGGCCACCTCGTCCCGCACCAAGGGCGGGCGGCCCCGTCCACGAAATGGCTCTGGGCGTCGTGGTCCCGCGACGCTCTCCCGCAGCGGAGCCAAATTGGCGAGCGCGAAGAGGCGGCGCTTGGCGCGGTGCGTGACTTCGATCGCGATGCCGTCGCCGCAGAATTCGTCGAGAAGGCGGGCGGCGTTTTTCACGGCGATGCCCAACGCGGCGGCCAGAAGGTCGATCGCGGCGGCGGCGTGCGAAGTTCTGCGGCGACCGATGATAAGAGTACGGGCGGTACGCCAGGACCGGTCAAGCCCGCGGAGCAATTCCAGGGCTTCGGCGGCTTCGGCGGCCATGCTGTCCAGAAACGCCAGCAGCCATGCCCTACGCGCCCAAGGCGTCTCCGCCTGAAAGGCGGCCTCCCCGGTCAAGGGCAAAGCTAGGCCAAAAATGCCGCGTTTGCGCCAGTGACGGACCAGCGCGGCGCGGATCGGCGCGCGGGCGCCGCCGTCGTTGATCCAGCGATGCAGCGCGAGCCCGGCCGTCAGCGTTCAAAAGTGGCTGTTTATGGTTTCGACGGGGTTTGAGCGGCATATAATGGCAGAAAACGGCGGAACCCCGCCATTTATTTCCTTTTCTAGGCACGGTAATGTGGTATTACCGTGCGTAGACCCCATGAGAGATACATCTTGCCATAATTGCGGTGAATTGTCGCGTTCTCAAGTTCACGCGAATCGTTACGTAACCGCCCTGCTGGAGCGATTTTGCCTTTAAGATGATGCGACTGCCTGGGTCTCATCTTGCCGTGGCTGAACTGGAACAGGGCTCGTAATCAGTAGTTCTTCAAGCATGATGGTGAGCGTCTCAGCGGAGAGCTCGCGGAGCGCTATTGCGAGGAGGGCGGCCCAGCGGGGGAGGGGAGCCCGGTCGCGGCACCATTTGTTGACTTGCCGGGCGCTGACGCCACTGAGCCGGGCAAAGCCGGCCTGGCTGACGTCGGCTGAGACCAGGAGGGCGGCGAATTCGGTGGGCTGGAGTGTTCGCATGGGCCACTATATAGAACTCAGTTCTATCAGAAGACAACTTTGCACGATTTTGATTTTGCCAGAGGGGCCGGTTACTTGTGATAAACGCAGTTATCGGTAGTGCATGAATTATTCAGCTTGGAATTTTCTGGAATCCTGGCTAGACTCGCAACATGCCTGCGACAACCAAACTCACGGAAACGATCCTCGCCGGGGAGGTCCTGCCGCCGGACGCCAAAACTGTTGAGGTTTCTGCGCAAAGCGGGGCCGCCGCGGCCACCGTTGCCACTGCGGCCGGCGAAGCGGCCTTGAAAGCGGCTGATCGCTATGGATTTGTCGCGCGGCAAATCACGCCCCAAGGCGAGGCAGCGCTCAGAATGTCGGATGAGTATGCCAGAAAAGCCACATCCCCGGCGACGTTGCGGGCTTATCGGTCCGATTGGCAGGACTACAAATCATGGTGTGCTGAATGCGGCTTCGAGCCAACGCCGAGTTCGCCCGAAACTGTCGGCGCTTATCTGGCCAGCTTGGCGCAAACCAAGGCGCCGACGACAATCAGGCGGCGGCTGGCGGCGATCGCCAAGATGCACAAGTTTAATAACTGGCCCTGGAATTCCAGCGATCTTCATATTCAGGATCGTTTGAAAGGCGTGCTGCGCGAGCACGGGCGGCCGGTCAAAAAGGCCGCGGCGATCACCGAGCCGATCTTAAGAAAACTGCTGGAGACCTGCGATTTCTCCGCCAGGGGCGCTCGGGATCGCGCCCTCATCCTGATCGGGTTCACCGGCGCCCTGCGGCGCTCCGAATTGGTTGCTCTGACCGTCAAGGATGTGACGGTTGATGCGAAAGGCATGCGGATCCGCATCATGCGGAGCAAAACTGACAAAGCGGGGGAGGGGGCAGAGATCGGCATTCCCCGCGGCAAGCATGCGCAAACATGCGCGGTGTCGGCCTATGAGCGCTGGCGGCTGGTCGCCGACAGAAAGACCGGTCCGGTTTTCTTTCGGATCAATTCAACAAATCGCGTCCGGCCGCAAAATGATAAAAAGGGCCGCCAGGCTCCACCCGTCGCGGTGCAAAAACCCAAAAAGCAGGGCTTTGATACGCAGCCGCTGAGCGCACAGGCGGTCAGCGACATTCTGGTGAAGCGTGCGGCGATGGCTGGCGTCGTGATCGAGGCGCAGAAACGTTTCAGCGCGCATTCGCTGCGCGTCGGTTTTATCACGGCGGCTTACGAAAAAGGCGTTCGCGACGAAGACATCATGAAGCATAGCCGGCATAAGGATTTGCGCACGATGCGGGGTTATGTCGAGCGCGCCGGCCTGGTTGATCAAAGCCCGGTTGGGGCGTTGGACCTGTGAGTGAAATCCGGTCCCCCTGGGATCATCTGCCACCGCCGGTGGTCCGCGCGCGTCGCGAGAAACCGGTTCATGATCCCGATGCGCCCAAAACAGAGCTTGGCCGCAAGCGCAAATCGGCTGCGAAATATCGGCCGGAGGCGGGTGATGATTGGTTGTTTCATCATCTTATCGTCGTCGGGCCGTCCGAGGATATTGCATTGTTTCAGGAGGCGGCGAGGGGGCCCGGAGTAATCCCCTGGCGGCTTGATTATGCGGCGATCGAGGAAGACATTTTCAATCTGACGGTGTCGCAGCCGCCAGCGGTTCGTTTGGTATCTGTCGAATATTGTCGGGATCAGGCCAGGCAATTCGTCGAAAGGGTGCAGGCGCGGGAAGCACGGGCCGCGGAACTCGCGGGCCGCGGCCAAAACTGTCCATTTGACCTGCA
>Ga0182013_10002412_pt1 | contig 24409 bp, 23 predicted proteins | sample 612S2MmetaG_FD_120487 | JGI IMG/M metagenome (GOLD analysis project Ga0182013, IMG submission 120487) | Permafrost microbial communities from Stordalen Mire, Sweden - 612S2M metaG | ecosystem: Environmental > Terrestrial > Soil > Wetlands > Permafrost | place: Sweden: Stordalen | collected...
GATTGGGCGGCTATAAGCCGGCGCCTCTCATACCGACATACGACAGGCGGACCCTCAAATGGCCGAACGCACCTTCTCGATCATCAAGCCCGACGCGACCCAGCGGAACCTGACCGGCAAGGTCAACGCCGTGATCGAGGACGCCGGCCTGCGCATCGTCGCCCAACGCCGCATCCAGATGAGCCGCGCCCAGGCCGAAAAGTTCTACGAAGTGCACAAGGAACGCCCGTTCTTCGGCGAACTGGTGGACTTCATGATCTCCGCGCCCGTGGTGGTCCAGGTGCTGGAAGGCGACAACGCCGTGGCCCGCTACCGCGAAGTGATGGGCGCCACCAACCCGGCCAACGCAGCCGAGGGCACTATCCGCAAGCTTTACGCCGTGTCGGTGGGCGAGAACTCGGTGCACGGCTCGGACTCCCAGGAGAACGCCGCGCTCGAGATCGCGCAGTTCTTCAAGGCGGAAGAGATCGTCGGCTAAACGCCCGCGACCGAATTTCGAGGCATTGCAAGGCGCGTCGTGCGAAGGCCCGGCGCGTTTTTGCGTTGGCGCACCCCCCGCCGTCATCCCACGGGCGTCTGAAAGACGAACCGGGGGACCCAAGCCGCAGTTTCAACGGGCAGGCCGAGCTTGGGTCGCCCGGTCGAGCCGGGCGATGACGGAAAAGGGTTTGCGTCCCTGGTTTAGGCCCGGCAAAACTCCGCCAACGCCTCAGGATAGAGCTTGTGCTCCACCTCCAGCACCCGCGCGGCCAGTACGTCCTCGTCGTCGCCCGCCAGGATCGGTACGCACGCCTGGGCCAGGACCGGGCCCTCGTCCACGCCCTGGGTCACCAGATGCACCGTGCAGCCGGCCTCTGCGTCGCCCGCGGCGATGGCGCGGGCGTGGGTGTGCAGGCCCGGATAGAGCGGCAGGAGGCTGGGGTGGATGTTGATCATTCGGCCGGCCCAGGCGTCCACGAACCAGGGCGTCAGCACGCGCATGTAACCGGCCAGGGCCACCACCTCGACGCCCGCCTCGCGCAGGGCCGCGTCCAGCGCCCGCTCATGCGCCCGGCGGTCCGGCCCGAACGGCTTGGCGTCGATGGCCTGGGCCGGAACGCCGTTGGCCCGCGCCCAGGCCAAGCCGGCCGCCTCGGGCTTATTGGACAGCACCAGCACGATCTTCGCCGGATAGTCCGGCGCCTTCGCCGCCTCGACCAGCGCCATCATGTTGGAGCCGCGTCCCGAGATCAGGACGCCGACACGGCGTCTCACGCTCATGCCTGGACCAGTTGCCCGCAGACGAAGGCGACCTCACCCGCGTTGAGCAGGGCCGCCAGCACCGGCTCGGCGTCCTGCGGCGCCGTGATCAGCATGAAGCCCACGCCGCAGTTGAAGGTGCGCCGCATCTCGTGATCGGACACGCCGCCCACCTGCTGCAGCCAGGCGAACACCGGGGGCAAGGCCCAGGCGTTCCAGTCGAAGCGCGCCTCAAGCCCCTTGGCGATACAGCGGGGCGGGTTTTCGATCAGGCCGCCGCCGGTGATATGGGCGCCGCCCTTGACCAGTCCGGCCTTCATCAGCGGCAGCAGGCTCTTCACATAGATGCGCGTGGGGGCCATCAGGGCCTCGGCCAGGCTCGATCCGCGCTCGAATGGCGCCGGCGCGTCCCAGCTCAGGCCCGAGCGTTCGACGATGCGGCGGATCAGCGAATAGCCGTTGGAATGCGGGCCGGAGGAGCCCACCCCGATCAGCAGGTCGCCGGCCTTCTGCTCGTCCAGCCGCGGCAAGGTCGCGCCGCGCTCAACGGCGCCGACCGAGAACCCCGCCAGATCGTAGTCGCCCTGGCCGTACATGCCGGGCATCTCGGCGGTCTCGCCGCCCACCAGGGCCGCGCCCGCCAGGCGGCAGCCCTCGGCGATGCCGGCCACCACGCGCCGGGCTGTTTCCACCTCCAGCCTGCCAGTGGCGTAGTAGTCCAAGAACAGCAGCGGCTCGGCGCCCTGCGCGAGCAGGTCGTTCACGCACATGGCCACCAGGTCGATGCCCACCGTGTCGTGACGGCCCGATTCGATGGCGATTTTCAGCTTGGTGCCGACCCCATCGGTGGTGGTGACCAGCAGAGGGTCGGCGTAGCCGGCCGCCTTCAGGTCGAACAGGGCGCCGAATCCCCCCAGCGCCGCATCCGCGCCCGGGCGTCGCGTGGCCTTGGCCAAGGGCTTGATCGCCTCGACCAGGGCCTCGCCCGCATCGATATCCACGCCCGCCTGGGCATAGGTGAGGCCCCCAGCAAGGTCCTCTGGCCGTTCCGTCATGACCGCTCCACGCACTCGCATCGCCTAAATGCACGCATAAGCACTTGCCTTACCCGCGCGCTGGCGGGCTATAGCTAGCCGATGACCTTGATCACCGCCACTACGGACCTCGCCGCTTTTTGCGACCAATTGCGCCGCCAGCCCTTTGTGGCCGTCGACACCGAGTTCATGCGGGAGACCACCTACTGGCCCAAGCTATGCTTGATCCAGGCGGGGAACCTCGAGATTGAAGCCGCCATCGACCCGTTGGCCGAGGGATTGGACCTCAAGCCGTTCCTGGATGTGCTGGCCGATCCCAAGATCATGAAGGTGTTCCACGCGGCCCGCCAGGACCTGGAAATCTTCAATAACCTGGGCGTGATGCCCGCGCCTCTGTTCGACAGCCAGATCGCGGCCATGGCGGCGGGCTTCGGCGAGCAGGTGGCCTATGACGCCCTGGTGCGCCAGATGCTGAAGGTGGAGCTGGACAAGTCCAGCCGCTTCACCGACTGGGCGCGCCGGCCGCTAACCAGCGCCCAGTTCGAATACGCCGTGGCCGATGTGACCTATCTGGCCAAGCTCTATCCCAAACTGCGTGACCGCCTTGAAGCCGATGGACGCATGGCCTGGGTGGCGGGCGAGATGCAGGCCCTGAGCGATCCGGCCAACTATGACGTCAATCCGGATAACGCCTGGAAGCGGCTCAAGCCGCGCAAACACGCGCCCAAGTACCTGGCGGTGTTCAAGTCGGTGGCGGCTTGGCGCGAGCGCACGGCTCAGACGCGCGACCAGCCGCGCGGGCGCATCCTCAAGGACGAGGCCATAGACGAGATCGCCACCCAGGCGCCGACCGACGCAGAGGCGCTGAACCGCCTGCGTTCGGTGCCCAAGGGCTTTTCGGGCTCGCGCTTCGGACCGGATCTGCTGGACGCGGTCAAGGCCGCCCTGGACGCGCCGGATGACTACGCGCCGGTGCTGGAAAAGCCTAAGTCCAGCGGCGGCCCGCCCAACGGCGCCGTGGTCGAGCTGCTCAAGGTGCTGCTCAAGGCCAAGTCCGAGGACGCCGGCGTGGCCTCCAAGCTGATCGCCACCATGTCCGACCTGGAAAAGATCGCCTGCGACGACGCGGCCGACACCCCGGCGCTGGAGGGCTGGCGGTTGCAGGCCTTCGGCGAGGACGCCCTCAAGCTCAAGCGCGGCGAGCTCGCCCTGGTGTTCGACGGCGGCCGGGTGCGAACAGTGGAAGTCCGGCGCGCGCCGAAGGGGTGAGGCCTTGCCTAATCTTCCGCGTCGCCAAGGGACCCCAGCGCCTGAGCGCCGGACGGCTCGTGGCCCGCTGACTTGCGCTCGCTATAGCGATCTACCAGATAGTTCGCGTTACCGCGTGTGAGCAGGGTGAACTTGACCAGTTCCTCCATCACGTCAACCAACCGGTCGTAGTAGGCCGAAGGCTTCATTCGGCCGGTCTCATCGAATTCCTCGTAAGCCTTGGCGACCGAGGACTGGTTGGGGATGGTGATCATCCGCATCCATCGCCCGAGCACGCGCAGTTGGTTCACGGTATTGAACGACTGCGACCCCGCGTTCACCTGCAAGACGGCCAGTGTCCGTCCTTGCGTCGGTCTGACGCCAGCGCTTTCGAGCGGCAGCCAGTCGATCTGCGACTTGAAAATGCCGATCATGGCCCCATGCCGCTCGGGGCTGCACCAGACGTGGCCTTCCGACCACAAAGACGCCTCTCGCAGTTCCTTGACCTTGGGGTGGTCCGACGCCGCATCGTCGGGCTGAGGCAGACCGCGGGGGTCGAAAATCCGGGTCTCGGCGCCCATGCGGCGCAGGAGGCGATCGGCTTCCTCGATCAGCAGCCGGCTGTAGGCGCGCTCTCGCAGCGAACCGTAAAGCAGCAGGAACCGCGGCGGGTGCGTCGCCGCGCCTTGGACCAAGATAGATCGGCTTGGCTGGTCCGCGAACGCGGCGTCGAGCGCTGGAAAATCAGAGACGTCTTCTATTTGTCGCATAGTTCATGTATCTATGAACTATGGAAACGATACAAGCCGTCACGGCCCTATCCGCCCTGGCCCACGAAGGCCGGTTGACGATCTTTCGCGAACTGGTGAAAGCCGGGCCCGACGGATTGGCGGCCGGCGAGGTCGCGCGGCGGGTGGGCATTGCGCCCAACACCCTGTCTAACAGTCTGACCGTCCTGTCCCACGCTGGCCTGGTTTCGGCGCGACGCGACGGCCGCTCGATCATCTATACCGCCGCCTACGAGCGCATGAGCGTCTTGCTGGGCTTCCTGATGCAGGACTGCTGCAATGGCTCACCAGAGGTCTGCGCGCCTCTGGCGGGCATCCTGGCGCAGTCGGCCTGCTGCCAACCCCTCACCGACAAGGCCCACGCATGAGCCAGGCGCCGTACAACATCCTGTTTCTGTGCACCGGCAACTCCGCCCGTTCGATTCTGGCCGAGGCGATCATGAACCGGATGGGGAAGGGGCGCTTCGTCGCCTATTCCGCCGGTTCTCATCCCAAGGGCGATGTGCATCCGGCCGCGCTGCGCCTGCTGGACAGCCTGGGCTACGCTATCGATGGCTTTCGCTCCAAATCCTGGGACGAGTTCGAGGCGCCGGGCGCGCCGCAGTTCGATTTCATCGTCACGGTCTGCGACAATGCGGCGGGCGAGGTCTGTCCGATCTGGCCGGGCAAGCCGGTGCGTTCGCACTGGGGCATTCCCGATCCCGCGGCCGTGGAAGGCTCGCCCGCCGAAGTGGGCGCGGCGTTCGCCGAGGCCTATCGCCAGATGTCCAGGCGCATCGAACTGTTCCTGGCCCTGCCCATAGCCAAGCTTGACAGCCTGGCGATCAAGCGGCGCATGGATGAGATCGGCCAGGTCCAGGATGCGGCGGAAAAGGCATGAGCCACGACGCCAGCCTGGAGCCGCCGCTGGCGGGCTACGGCCTTGGCCGGCGGCTCGCAGCCGAGGCGCTGGGGACCGCGCTGCTGCTGGCTGTGGTGATCGGTTCGGGCATCATGGGCGAGCGCCTGGCGGGCGGTAACACGGCCATCGCCCTGCTCGGCAACACCCTGGCCACCGGCGCCGGACTGGTCGTGCTGATCACCATTTTCGGGCCGCTGTCCGGGGCGCACTTCAACCCGGCCGTGACGCTGGTGTTCGCCCTGCGCAAGCAGATCGGCTGGCGCGACGCGGCGGCCTATGTCGGCGCGCAGGCGTTGGGTGCGGTGCTTGGCGTCTGGCTGGCGCATCTGATGTTCGCCGAGCCCATGCTGCAGCTCTCGACCAAGCTGCGCGAAGGTCCCGCCCAGGGTCTGTCGGAGGCCGTGGCCACGTTCGGGCTGATCGGGACCATTCTGGGCGCCCTGCGGTTTCGGCCCCAGGCGACGCCGGCGCTGGTGGGCCTGTACATCACCGCCGCCTACTGGTTCACGGCCTCGACGTCCTTCGCCAATCCCGCCGTGACCCTCGCCCGCTCGTTGAGCGACACCTTCGCTGGCATCGCGCCCTCGGCGGCGCCGGCGTTCATGGCGTGGCAGATCGTCGGGGCCTTGGCGGGCGCCGGGCTGTTCGGCTGGCTGTTCGGCGATTCCGCCTAAACCCATCGTGCTCTAGGATCCGGTCGCCGTCCGCGCTTCGTCGACGGACAGCTTCAGGGGGCGGTCCAACAGGTTGGCCAAGGTCCCGGCGCGCCGGGTTGTCAGTTCGCCCAGCAGAAGGTCCGCAGCGTCGGGCGCGGCGCTCACCTGCACCAGGCCCCCGTCAAGCGACAGGCTCGCCTTGGCCAGCAACGCAGCGCTGCGGCCCGACAGATCGCAGCCCAGGCGCATCGCCGCGCCCAGGGCGCGGGCGCGCTGTTGGTGCTCGGGGCTGAGCAACCGGCCAATGATGCGCGGCTCGGGCGTGTTGGCCGAGGCCGTATGGCGGGCGAACAGCGCCAGGGCCAGGAACGCGCGCTCGGGGTGATTCATGCCGGCGATAGGCGCGCGCAGCACCTGCTCGAACACCAGGTCGGCGCGATGGTCCGGATGCAGGCGCGAGCCAAGGTCGGCCAGTCGGCAGGCGGCGGCGGCCAGCACCTCGTCGCGTCCGGCCTCGAATACCGGCGGCAGGGCGCCAAGAGCCGGCCTCAGCCACAGGTCCAGCGCGTGGCCCAGGTCCTCGGCGATCTCCTGGCGGGCGCCCAGCGCCGCGCACCCCTCAATCAGCGGGTCACGCGCCCTGAGCTCCGGCGTCATGGCGTCCAGCACCAGGCCTTCGCGCAGGCCGTAGGCGGAGATGCACACCCGCTCCACGTCCAGCCGCTCGATGACGCTCTCCAACACGACCGCAGCGAAGGGCAGGGCCTCCACGCGCTTGCGCGACAGGCCCTCGATGCGTTCCAGCGAGCTGCGTGACTGGCGCGCGGCGAAGCGGCAGGCCTCGATCGCCTCGTTGGCGCTGATTTCATATTGCTGGAGGATCTCCAGCGGGTAGTCGGCCATGCGCATGTGCAGCAGGGCCAGGCTGCGCCATGCGCCGCCAACGGCGTAGAATACCGGGGTCTGAAGCCCGACCACCTTAGCCAGGCGCCGGGCGGCTTCCTTGTACACTGCGCTGGCGTCGAAGCCCTTGCCAAGTCCGAGGGCGAAGGGGCCCAGCGGCAAGGTTATGCCCGATTCCGGACGACCGTGGTCCAGTCGCACCAGTTCCAGGCTGAGCCCGCCTAGATCGCCCACCACCCCGTGGGCGCCGGGAATGCCGGCTGTCACGCCCAGGGCGGCGAAGCGCGCTTCCTGCTCGCCGGTGAGGATGTTCAGCTCAAAGCCCGTCTCGGCCTTGACCCGGGCCACGAAAGCGGGCCCCTCCGGCGCTTCGCGCACGGCGGCGGTGGCGGCGGCATGAATCGCCGCGGGCTTGACCGCATCCAGCACAGCCCGGAATCGGCGCAGGGCCGACAGTGCGGTCTCGATCCCGGCGGGCGACATCCGTCCGTTCTTGGCGCCCTCGCGGCCCAGCCCCGCCAGCAGCTTTTCGTTGAACAGGCTCCAGATCGCTCGCCCTTCGACCCGATAGATCACCAGGCGCACGGAATTGGAGCCGACATCGAGCACAGCCGCGTCGAACGCCCCCTCGGCGCGCACGGGCCGCAGGCGGGAGATGCCGCGTTCCATGGGCATCGCGCTGTTATCGTCGGAGGTCACGGCGTCCTTCTAAACGCTTCGCTCGGCCGAAGCGAAGCGAAAGACTTCAATTCGAGCCGGGGGGAATCTTCCCGGCCTGATCGAGCGCCCTTGGCAAGTTGCGAACCTTGTGTCCTCGCCCGGATAGGCTGGGGTTGGTCATGAAGTACTCGTGGGCGGAAAAGGCCTTGGCGTTTTGCCAACGGGGGTCGCGCTGGTAGGCGCCGTCTCCGTCCAGCCGCCAGCTCTGCGCCTCGTCCTTGAGATTGGCGACCATGATCTGCTGCAGCACCTGCTGATGCACCGTGGGGTTCTCGATCGGCACCAGCGATTCGACCCGGCGATCGAGGTTGCGCGGCATCCAGTCGGCCGAGGAGATGAACACCCGCGCTTGCGGTCCGGGCATCGGGCCGCCATTGGCGAAGGCTACGATGCGCGCATGTTCCAGGAAGCGGCCGACGATACTCTTTACACGGATGTTGTCCGACAGGCCCGGCACGCCCGGGCGCAGGCAGCAGATGCCGCGGATGACCAGTTCGATCGACACCCCGGCCTGGCTGGCGCGGTAAAGCGCGTCGATGATCACCGGATCCACCAGGGCGTTGAGCTTGGCCCAGATGGCCGCCGGCTTGCCCCCCTTGGCGTTCTCGATCTCCTTGCTAACCAGGTGCAGCAGGTCCGCCTTCAGCGTGACCGGCGAGAAGGACAGCTTCTCCAACTGTTCGGGCCGGGCGTAGCCGGTGATGAAGTTGAACAGCCGCCCGCAGTCCCGGCCGAGCGCCGCGTCGCAGGTGAACAGCGACAGGTCGGTGTAGATCTTGGCCGTGATCGGGTGGTAGTTGCCCGTGCCGAAGTGGCAGTAGGTGCGCAGGGCGTCGCCCTCGCGCCGCACCACCAGCGACAGCTTGGCGTGGGTCTTGTACTCCACGAAGCCGAAGACCACGTGCACGCCCGCCCGTTCCAGGTCGCGCGCCCATTTCAGGTTGGCCGCCTCATCAAAGCGCGCCTTTATCTCCACCAGGGCGGTGACGTTCTTGCCGTTGTCGGCCGCCTCGATCAGGGCGGCCACGATGGGGCTGTCCTTGGAGGTGCGATACAGGGTCTGCTTGATCGCCACGACATTGGGATCGTGGGCCGCCTGGCGGATGAATTGCACCACCACGTCGAAGCTCTCGAAGGGGTGGTGGACCAGGATGTCCTTCTCCCGGATGGCCGCGAAACAGTCGCCGCCGTGGTCGCGGATGCGCTCGGGATAGCGCGCCTCGAAGGCCTTGAATTTCAGCTCCGAGCGGTCGGACGGGATGAGCTGAGACAGTTGGGCCATGCCCAAAAGGCCGTCTACCAGGATCACGTCCTGCGGCTCGGCGTGCAGGCTATGCAGGATGAAATCCCGCAATTCCGCAGGCATGGCCGCCTCGACTTTTACCCGCACCACCAAGCCCAACCGACGCTGCTTGAGCATCTGCTCGAACTCGCGCACCAGGTCTTCGGCCTCTTCCTCGATTTCCACATCGCTGTCCCGCAGCAGGCGGAACACGCCTTGCATCTCCACTTCGCAGCCGGGGAACAGATGGTCGAGGAACAGCGACAGCAATCCCTCCAGCGCCAGGAATCGCCGCCTGGGCTTGGCCGAACCTCGCCGGGCCTCCTGCGGCAGCTCCCAGAAACGCGCCACCTGGGTGGGCACCGGCGTGAGGGCGTAGAACGACTTGCCGTCGCCCAGGCGCTTGAGCTTCAGCGCCATGCAGAAGGCCAGGTTGGGAATGAACGGGAAGGGGTGCGCCGGATCGATCGCCAGCGGCGTGAGGATGGGGAAAAGCTGGCTGAGGAAGATCTCCTCTAGCCAGGCGAGGTCGGCCTTGGTGGCTTCCGATGGATCGATGACCTTCAGCCCCGCCGTGGCCAGTTCGGCCCGGAGCTTGCGCCACTGGCGCTGCTGAGCGCCCACCAGCTGGGCGGCGCCGGCATTGACCTGCTCCAGCTGCTCGGTCGGCGTCAGCCCGTCCTGGCTGACCACCCGCACGCCTTCGCGCACCTGGCCTTTCAGGCCGGCCACGCGCACCATATAGAATTCATCGAGGTTGTTGCCCGAGATGGACAGGAACCGCAGGCGCTCCAGCAGGGGATGGCGCGGGTTTTCCGCTTCCTCCAGCACGCGTTCGTTGAAGTTCAACCAGGATACTTCGCGGTTGAAGAACCGCTCGGACGAGCTCATCAGCTCCGGTTCGATCTCAGGATGGGGAACGGCCGCGGCGGCGGCTTCGGTGAAGCGGACCGCGGTCTCGGTCAGGTCGTCTGCGGCGGAGGTCATGCGCAAATTACACCCACGTCCGCCCTTCCTGACAAGGCGTCATAGAGTTCACTGTCCCGCATTGTCCCGAACTTTCCTTGTAACATCCTGAAATTCCTGGATATCCAGAGGTATTTTCGGCCGGCATAGGGTAGATTCCTTTGGACGCTTAGCGTCGGTAAGGATTGGCTGAACCGCCAGCATTACCGCATCGGGAGAACAGAAGATGCTGACGGACGTGGCGATCAAGGCGGCCCCGAATTCGGGACGGAAGGTCTTCGAGCTGAAGGATGACGGTCCCCGCGGCGACGGACGGCTCGCGTTGGTTGTCCGTTGTTCTGCTGAGCGCACGAGATCCGAATGGTACGCGGTCTGGTATCAAGGCAAGCGGCGCTCCATGGCCAAGCTGGGCGCCTATCCGACCATGGGTGTCGGTGAGGCGCGAAAACTGTTCGCGTCGGACTATGCACCTTTGATCGCTCGGGGTGAAACCCCGACCGGTCCGCGAGCGCGACGCCAGCGCACCGGCGTTACCGTGAAAGACCTATTCAAAGCCTACGTCGTGAAGGCCAGGGGTGCGGCATCGTCCGAGACCGTTGAAAACATTCTGCTCACTGGCGTTGACCCCGCCGCCAAAGCGATCGGCGAGACAATGCGAGCCGCCGATGTCAACACCAGCAATATCATTCCACACCTAGCTAACATCTACAGCCGTGGATCCCCAGTGATGGCTAGGTCGGCGCGAGCCTATATCGGCGCGGCGTTCGCCTTCGCTTTGGCGTCTGGGAACAGCTACATGAGCCGCGGCGGTAGCGCTGAGTGGGGCGTGAAGAGCAATCCTGTGCTTGCCATTCCGGGCGACCCGTCGGCGATCAAGCCGGGGAATCGTCACCTCACGCCGGCCGAGTTCAGGCAGTTCTGGTTCTGGCTTATGAAACAAGACGTCCGGAGCGGATCGGCTCCGACTCTGAGGTTGATCATGGCGATTGGGCAGCGGGTCAGCGAGATACTGAAGCTGTCGACCTCCATGTATGACGTCAGCGCCAAGATGCTGGACTGGGGCAAGACCAAGAACGGTCAGCCGCACAACATCCCACTCTCGCCGCAGGCTGTGACGATCATGGGTATCCTGGTCCCGAACAAGCACGGGCTCTATTTTCCTGGATGCGCCGATGACTCAGTGCCTTTGACCCTAGAGGCCCCCAATTCTCTGGTTGCGCGTTACTTGAAGGCTCACCCCGCCGTCCCGCACTTCACGCCTCGCATGCTACGCCGCACATGGAAGACGCTCGCCGGCGCCGCCGGGCTGTCAAAGGAGATCAGGGACCGCCTGCAGAACCATGCCAGATCAGACGTGTCATCGCGGCACTATGATCGCTGGGAAATGCATCCTGAGCGCCGTGCGGCTGTGCAGGCTTGGTCTGCGTATCTGGACCGAATTCTCAATGGCGACGTCGATACTGAAGTGGTTCAGTTGGCGGGGCAGGGGGCCAGCGCGGGCGGGTTGTGAGTTCCGGGGGCTTGGCAATCGGCTGGATAGAGCGCGCAAGTCAGCCGCGGTTGTGCTCGGGTTGGACCGAACACACCTAGGTAGGAAATCGACATTGGACGTTACAGCCGGATAGCGGACGTCCCCGACGACGGCTCAGCGGGGGAATCCGGTCATTCGCCCACAGCGTGACAGGCCCTACGCCGACGCGCGCCGGCATCTCCGAAATCTCATCTCTGACGCCAGATATTCGGAGTGCGGTTTCCGGAGGTAGTTTTCGGAGATGGGTTTCAGGGAAAACCGCCTATGCGCCCCCAATTTCGAAAACACCCCGATATCGGATGACACCGGTGAAAAACTCCGGGTTGAAGCGGCTCTGAGCCCGTGATTCCCTCTTCTCATGGTGGAGGAGATGATCGTGATGATGGGTCGGCGAGAGGCGCCAGGGCAGCTATTCTACGACTTCAGTCTGGAGCGGCATGTGCCAGCCGATCACCTGCTCCGACGGATCGACGCGGTGCTCGATTTGTCCATCGTCAGCCCGCTGCGCAAAATATATAGCAAGGCGTTGGTGATCGTCCGCAGTGACCACTTCGCCGGCCGACCAAGCCGAGATCGCGGAGGCAGCAGCGGCTCCAGAACCGCCCATTCCTCGTCCGTCAGATCGCTTGAATACTGCAGGCCCTTTCGGGCATGCTTGCGCCGGGTGGTTTCAGTCCACATGTCGATGTCCGTTGGTAGTTCGCACCTTCAACGGAATCACAAGTCGCTGAAATCACCCAACTTCATTTCGGGTCAGCCTCTTACAGAAGGGAGCAGCAGGCGCCGCTTCGGCGGCGCAGACAGCGTGCTGCCGGGCGCGCTGCAGAAATGATCGGTCTGCAAAGCTGCTTTGGTGAGCGGCCGTAGTGGCACCGGCGCGGGATATATGTCTAAATTGTCGATAGAAACAAATATCCTTAGGCGGGAAACTGTGAAAAACGCTGAAAAATTCGGTGCGGTGTGCTTGGTGCCGCTTCTGGCGAGCCTGGGCTTGGCCGCGGTTGCGCCGGGGTCCGCCCTGCCCAAGCGCAGGCTCAGGGGCTGAGCGAAGTCGTGATCACGGCAGAGCGCCGGACTACAAATGTTCAGAAAACAGCGTCCTCGGTCAGTGTGCGAAGCGGCGACGACATGCAAGCAGAGGGCAAATATTCCATCGGTAGCACTGATCTGGCGGAGCTTCGAAGCAGGGAAGGCGCCTTGAGCCGCACCGCGCTTCTGAACCTTGGATTTGCCGGTCTGTCAGAGCCGGCGAGCCGACAATCTTCATTGGAGATTTCCATGACATTTCGACCCCTTGCTCATCGGCTGGGCCTTGCCGTGGCGGCCATGGCCGCCTTCACAGCTGCGCCGCCGACCGCCTCTGCTGGGCAAGTAGGCGCGGCGCAATGGTCATGATCAAGTCTCGCCCTCGCCACGGGGGCGGCCCCGTTCTCGTCGGCGCCCTCCTGGCCGCCGGGATCGCAGCGTCAGCGACGGCTCAGCCCGCCACGCCCAATCTGCAGGGCGTCTGGAAGATCGCCGCGCCGACGAACAGCCTCAAGCCGGTCAGTGGGCCGGTTCCCTTCACCGCCGAGGGGCGCAAGCAGTACGACGAGAACAAACGCCTGCAGGCCAAGGGCGACTACGACGACTACGACATCACCCTCTCGCGGTGCAGCAATCCGGGCACGCCGCGCCTCATGCTGATTCCCTCACGCTTCAAGATCTGGGAGCGGTTCGGGGTGGTGACCTTCGACTTCGAGTGGAACCAAGTCATCCGTCAGGTCAACGCCAGCAAGCTTGAGCCTAAAGAGGATCGAATCGGACGTCGGCTGGTCCCCAGCGCGACCGGAACCGCTGTGGGCCGTTGGGAAGGCGATGCGCTGGTCGCCGAGAGCACCAACCTCTCCGAACGCACCCTGCTCGATGACCTGGTCCCCCACACCGTGGACATGAAGGTGACCGAGCACTTCCGCCTTGTGGACCCCGACACCCTGGAAGACCGCATCACCATCGATGACCCCACCTATTTCACGCGGCCCTGGGACGCGGTGCTCACCTTCAAGCGCCAGCCGGCTACGCTGTTCCACGAGGACGTGTGCCTGGACCGCATCAAGGCGAAGCAACCGGCCTTCCCGCAATGACACGGTTCATCTCAGATTTGGAGCTTGTCCGCATGAGGACTGAATTCCCGCGGAGCACTCTGAAAGGTCTCGGCGTGGCGGTCGCCGCCGCGCTGACGCTGGGCGCGGGCGCCGCAGGGGCTCAACCCGCAGGTCCTCCGCCGTTAGGGGCTGGCGGTCTGCCGAGCGGGGGACTGCCTCCACTGCCGGGCGGTGCGTCGGGCGGAGCCCTGCCTCAGTTGCCCGCTGGTGGGCCAGCCGGCGCCCCGCTGGGCGGATTCGCCATGCCCCAAGTCCCGCCGACGCCGGCTGAGCAGCTGATAGCGGGGCTGGCTCCGCCTTCACCCGGCGTCGTGTTCCCCGGTCCGGCTCTGGGCCCCGATGCGCCGACGTCGTCCGCCGACCCGCGTGATCTGCAGGGGACCTGGTATCACAACCAGAAGCTCGAGACGCGCATTCAGCGGGACATGTATGGGGAACTCGCCCCCTACAACATGGAAGGGGCCAAGGTCCTCGCACGCCGCGTCAAATCTAAGGACGCGGGCAAACCCTTCGTCAACGCCTCGGCCATCTGCCGTCCGCCTGGTCCGCTGTGGCAACGCGACCTGAACATGCCGTTCCAGATCTTCCAGTCAAACGATGCGGTTGAATTCGTGTTCGAGGAATATCACGGCCGCTGGCGTGTGGCCCTGGATATGGCCAAGGCGCCGCCGCCGGCCCAGAAGGATTACATGGGCTATTCGGTGGGCCATTGGGACGGCGCCACTCTGGTGGTCGAAACCAGCGACTTCAAGCAGGCGCTCTGGCTTGACGTCGACGGCACGCCGCTGTCGGCCAACGGCAAGCTGATCCAGCGTATCCGCAAGGTCGACAACGGCGACAGTAAGCCCTTCCTCGAGGTCATCACCACGATCGACGACCCGACCTACTACACCCGGCCCTGGTCGGTGGTCCGCACCTTCGTTTGGAATCCGCGCATGACGTATTTCGACGAATACAACTGCGAAGAACAGGTCGGCGACCCAAGCACTGATCCCGATGCGGGTCTCGTTCCCGAACCGAAAGACTGAATCCGGATAAAGGAAGCACATCATGCCTTACGCACCGAACATTTTGCGACTGAGTGGCGTTAGCCTTGTTCTGGCGGCGGGTCTGGCCATGGCTTCGCCCGCGGTGCTGACAGTCGAAGTGTAGAAGGTCTCCGTTTATGGCTGGGGCGGGTCCCGGCGGACCGAGAGGTTCAGCCCAGAGGTTCCTCGCCAGCCACGCCGCCGTCTACAATACCTTCAACATCCAGCCCCACCTGATCTCCCGACTCGGACTTCGAACCCTACGACCCCAGGCCGATGAAGCGTTGGCGGCCGCCACCGCGGCGGCGTGATTATGGGGAGGGGAGGGCCCACTTGGGGCTTGCCGAGTTAAGTTGTCAGTTCCCCTCCCTGCGCCGAGTGGAGATAAGTTGCCATTGGACTGACAGCACCGACGTTTTATCGTCAGCCTGCCATCACCGCCATGGGCCTAACAAACGCTCTTGGGTTTGGCATAGTTAGGGCCTCGCGTTTCTTGGACTGCAAAGGCAACCAGAAGCCCGACCACAAGCGCCGCCATTGGCAGCCACAGCATGTGCTCGATGCCGAAGCGTTGGGCGATTCTGCCGACCAGTATTGGGGCAATGCCGCCGCCGAACAGCTCGCCGACGGCGATCACCATGCCGGAGGCGGTAGCGCCAAGCCCGAGCGGCACCGACTCTTCGCAAATCGGGCCGACCGTCAGCGTGATGCCCGCCATCACGCAACCCATCGCTACGAATGTGCAGGCGAATAAGGGCGCGACCTGCGGACCGCAGCGCGAGAGCAGGAAAATGGCGGCTAGCGCTCCCGCCACGGCGATCATCGCCACTGGCCGCCGACCGATGCGATCCGAAAGCCAGGGCAGCAGGATCGTCCCGGCCGCCGAGCCGAAGCCAATCGCCGACATGACAGCGCCCATCTGGTCGAAACCGATGTGAAGATAGTCGAGCAAATAATTGGGGAGGAAGGCGCTGATTGAAACGAGGCAGGTCAGCCAGACCAACATAAGACCCATCAGCAGCCGGATGTTGCGATTGCCGATGGCGGCGTAAAAGTCGCCCTTGAGGGTCCGGCGCCCAGCGGCTGCATCGGTCGCTCGTGGCGCCGAGTCGCGGGGCGGGATCAGCACCCATGCCAGATACGCCAGCACGAAACCCGGAACCACGAACAGCGTGAAGATCCATCGCCAGGAGATGACGTGTAGCAACGCCGTCACCAGCAGCGGCGCAAAACCAAGCCCGAACAGGGTGGAGGTCATTTGCTGCAAGCCGAGGTTGCGGCCGCGTCGGCGATAGGGCGAGACGTGCAAGGTCGCCGCGATGCTGGCCGGGGTATAGGACCCATCGGCGACGCCCATCACGATCCGCACGGCGACCAGGGTCATCAGCCCGGTCGCCAGACCGCTCGCGCCGATCAGCATGGAAAAGAGCAGCATGGCCGCCACCAGCACTGGCCGTCGACCGATCCGGTCAGAGATGTTGCCCGCGAATAGGGCGGCCAGTCCCCAGGCGATCGACAGCGCGCCGCTAATGACGCCGATATCACTATAGTTGAGCGAAAATTCCTTGGAGATGACCGGGAATAGGGTGGTGATCAGGAAGCGGTCGATACCAACCAAACCAAAGCCCAGCGCAAGCACCAGCACCGTGGCGAACTCCCGCCGCGGTGTCGCCGTCGCGCCATCTGAACCGCGTTGCATTTGGTCCTTCCCGTTTGTTTTGCTGTCTCGCTAAGGTGCGATCAGGATGCATTTGGTCTTGAGGTATTGGGCGATGCCCTCGGGGCCGAGGTCGCGGCCATGGCCCGACGCCTTCACGCCGCCTTCGGGCAGGCCGGCGTAGGGAAAGCCCGAGTTGTTCACCATCACCTTGCCGCATTCCAGCGCGGCGGAGACCCGCATCACGCGCCCTATGTCGCGAGACCAGATCGCGGACGCGAGCCCGTAATCGGTGGCGTTGGACAGCGCGATCGCCTCGTCTTCGTCGGAGAAGCGATAGATGCAGAGCACGGGTCCGAAAATTTCCTCGCGGGTGACGGCGGCATCGACATCGGCGCCGGTGACGATCGCCGGACTGACGAAATACCCGCTGTCATCCGGCACCGGACAGCCGCGCATCACGCCAAATCCGGCGGCCGCCGCGCCCTCCAGATAGCCGCCGACCCGCGCTTTCTGCGCGGCGTTGACGAGAGGGCCCATGAACGTGCCGGGATTGAGGCCGGCGCCGACGGCGATCGTCGGCAAATGGCGCGAGAGCCGCTCGACGACGGCGTCATGCACCCGGTCCTGCACATAGAGCCGCGATCCCGCGACGCAGATCTGGCCGGAATTGAAGAAGATGCCGTTCGCCGCGCCCTCTGCGGCGGCGTCCAGGTCCGCATCGTCGAAGATTAAGGTCGGCGACTTTCCGCCCAATTCCAGCGAATGCTTCTTAAGGCTCCTCCCGGCGCTCGCGCCGATGCGGCGGCCGATGGCCGTGGATCCGGTGAAGCTGATCTTCGCGACATCGGGATGGGCCACCAGCGCTTCACCCGCTTCCGCCCCGCGGCCGGTGACGACATTGACCGTTCCCGCCGGAAAGCCGGCTTCGGCAATTAGGTCGGCCAGGTACAAGGCGGTCAGGCTGGTGTCCTCGGCCGGTTTCAGCACTACCGTGCAGCCGGCCGCCAGCGCCGGCGCGAGCTTCCAGGCCGCCATCAGCAATGGCATGTTCCAGGGAATGATCGCGCCGACCACGCCCACGGGCTCCTGGCGGACGATGCCGGTAAAGCCCGGGACCGGCCCCTCCACCGACTGCGTGCGCCCCGCCAGCTTGCTCGGCCAACCGGCGTAGTAGTGAAACACCTGCGCTGCGCCGCCGACCACGGGGCCCTGGGCCGCCCACAAGGGCATGCCATTGTCGATAGTCTCCAGCTCGGCCAGAGTCGCGGCATTGTCCTCGATCAGTGTAGCCAGGCGGTGGAGTAGCCGCTCGCGCGACATCGGGCCCATCTGCGCCCAGGCCGGCGATTTGAACGCCTGCCGCGCCGCGCGCACGGCCTGGTCGATCTCCTCCGCGCCGCCAGCGCCTATCGCCGCGATCGGCGCGCCGGAAGAAGGGTCGATCACCGGCAAAGTCGCCTGCGCGGGCAGCCACTTGCCATCGATGAAATGGGCCGGTGCGCGATCCAGCGCGGTGCGCGTCGGCGCGCTCAGCCGGGTGAGGTCATGGGCAAAATTATCGTGCGCCGTGGCGTTCATTTGCTCGCTCGTTTGCGGAGGGGCTGCGTGGCGCTCCCGCCGGCGCGAGGCGCAAACGGATCGGAAGCCGCGCTAGACTGCGCGATTATTACATCAAGCCGGGCCGCGATCTGCGCCGCAGCATCCTGGACGATCCCGGCGACGCGATCCTGGTCCATCAGGGCGAATTGCCGCCGGGCAAACACCATCACGACCGAGCTCACGCCGCTGCCTTCGCGCACGATCGGGGCGGCCGCGCCGGCAGTTTCAGGGTCGAGCTCGCCTTGGGACAGGGAGACGCGGGCACGGCGGATACGCTGCAGTTCCGCCAATACCTCCGGAACGGCATGGCCAATGGCCGAATTGGCCAAGTCCTCCGGATGCTCGGACAGCAGCTTGCGCACGCGTGCGGCTGGCAGGCGACTCATGATCGCCTTCGATCCCGAACCGCGCAGCAGCGGCATGGAGCGGCCGCGTCGGAAGCTGACAGTCACCGCCCGCGCGCCGCTGACATGATGGACGCACAGGATGCGGTCCCCCATCATTTCCAGCAATTGCAGGTCGCAGCCATGCCTGTCGCGAAGCTCGCCCAGGATTTCGTCGCTGGCGCGCAGCAGCGGGCTCGAATTGCGGATGATATAGTCCAGTTCCACCGCGCGCGGGCCGAGGGCAAAGCCTTGGGCATAGCGAACGATCAGTCCCGCCGACGCCAGTTCGCGCAAATAGCGATAGACCGTGGGCTGGCTGGACCCGAGTGCATTGACAATCTCGTCGAGGGTCAGCGTCGGGCGTTCGATCGGAAATAGATCGAGGATGGCGAGCATCTTGGTCAGGCTGGACATGGGGCCGTCCGACTTGGCGATGCGCCTTTAATCATCGCGCAGCGCCACATATTGGCCGGGCAGGACTTGCACCGGCGCGCGTCGGCCCGCCTGAGCCGCGCCTAGTCTTAAATCTCGTGCTTCGGCGCGCTTTTCAGGCGTCAGCCAAGAACGCTCATGGCCCCAGAAGCTCGGGCCGTAATCGCATTCGAACGGCTCCCACTTTTCCGGGTCGATCGCGCGTCCGCCCCAGCCGTATTCGATCAGTATGCCGGATGGGGAGCGGGCATAGAAGGATGTCATGAAGTCGTTGGTGTGGCGGCCCAGCGTCACTGCCACGCGATCTTCCTCCAACTGGGCAAGGTCGTAACCTTGGCCCACATCGTCGAGGGCGTTCAACTCCAGTAGCAGGTGATGGAAGCCGTCCTTCCCCGTCTCCACCACTGCGAAACTATGGTGGCGGGCATTGAGGTGAAAGAAGAACGCCTTGAACGGCCGCAACGTATAGTCGCTTAGCCGGAAACCCAGCAGATCGCGATAGAAGGGCAGCACCGTCTCGGCATCGCGCGCCGTAAGCACGACATGGCCGAGGCCCTGAGCGCCGGTGCGAAAGCCGGAGAGAGCCCGCGCGGGCTGAAAGGGCGCGGCGCCATCCTCGCCGCCGTGAAAGGCCTCCAGTCGATTGCCGAGCGGGTCCGGGAAGATGATCAGGGCCTTCACGCGGCGTTGCGCCGTCAGTTCGGGTGATCCGGGCTCCACCGCTACGCCGGCATTGGACAAGCGCGCCGCGAGCGCCGCCAGCGCGTCGGCGTCCGCGACCTCCCAGCCTATGCAAGAGATCGTCTCGGTCGATCCTCGCTCGACGAACAGTCGCTGCGCGCGGTTGTCGCACCGCAGGGAAATCGCGTTGCGGGATGCCGCCGCGGCTTCGAGCCCCAGCAGACCCGACGCGAAGCGGGACCATTCCTCAAGATGATTGGAGGAGAAGCCCACATAGCCAAGAGAGAGGATCGACATGGCGACGAAATTAATGCTATATGATAATATGTCCAAGACATTTTGCCTCAATCGGGATTAATCTGCTATTTTCTTGAATAGAAAAAATACCTCAAGGCGGACATTTGATGTCGCGATTGTCGGCCTTGGCCCGGTGGGCGCGACGCTTGCTCACTTGTTAGGACTGCATGGCCTGTCGGTCGTGGCGATCGAACGCGAGCGCGCGCCCTATCCGTTGCCCCGCGCCGTGCACCTGGATGGCGAGGCCATGCGCGTGTTTCAGACGATCGGCATCGCCGACGCGCTGGCGCCCGTCATGTTCGTCAACAAGGGGATGCAATTCGTTGATCCGCAGGGACGATTGCTGATCAAGTGGCCTCGGCCTCAGGCAGTGTCAGACCAGGGTTGGCATGCCAGCTACCGCTTTCATCAGCCCGACCTGGAAACGCTGCTGCGCGACACACTGGATCGCTTTGCGCAGCACACTGTGGTGCTCAACGCCGAAGCGGTGGGCGCGGCGGAGGATGAAGTGGGCGTCACCCTGACGGTGCGCACCGGCGGTTCGAGCCGTGAAGATGCGATCCGCTGCCGCTACCTGATCGGCTGCGACGGGGCCCGCTCCGTGGTGCGCGAATGGATTGGTGCGAATTACATCGACTTGCACAGCGACGCCGAATGGATCGTCGTCGATGTGCTGATGAAGCGCCCCCTGCCCGACCTTTCGGACTGGACCATCCAGCTTTGCGACCCAGCGCGTCCCACCACCCTCGCCCGCGGCACGGGCGACCGGCGGCGTTGGGAATTCATGGTGATGCCGGACGACGACCGGACACAGCTTGAGCGGCCGGAATTCCTATGGTCGCTTCTGTCGCGCTGGATCGGGCCCGAAGACGCCTCGCTGGAACGCGCGGCCGTCTATCGCTTCAACGCGGTGATCGCCACGCCGTGGCGGCGCGGGCGGATGCTTATCGCCGGAGATGCCGCGCACCGCACGCCTCCCTTTCTGGGGCAGGGCCTGTGCGCAGGCATTCGCGACGCCGCCAATCTCGCCTGGAAGCTTGCCTGGGCCATAGCCGGTCGCGGCGACGCGGAGACATTGCTCGAAAGCTATGAGGGCGAGCGGAGGCCGCATGTGAGCGAATTCGTCGCTCAGGCGGTGCGCGTCGGCGAGGTGCTGCAGTCGGCGCGCCAGATTCCGCCCAACGCCGAGACCGAGCATATGGACACCCCGGCGCCTCGTTTGGGGCCGGGACTACATGATGCGCACGATCCGCTCGCAGGCCGTCTGGCGGCGCAGCCGCTCGCTGCGGACGGCCAGTGGTTGGACGACGTCGTTGGCCAGAATTTCGCATTGATCGTGCGGGATAGCGATGCGGGCGCGCTGCCTGAATCGCTCCGCTCGCTCTGTGCGGAGAGGCAGGTCGCCATTTTTCCCGCCGCGCAGGGATTTTCCCCGCCTTCCGGAATTTGTGCGCTGCTGGTCCGTCCGGATCGCTACATCTTCGGCGGTGCGAAAAGCTTCGGCGCTGCGGAGATGACGGTGCAGCGCCTAGCGGCGGTCCCGTCGCAGCGGGCGGAGCCCAGCCTAATGGAGCAGGCGCGATGAAGGCGGATTCAGCCATCGGCGTGGCCTCCGCCGACGCCCCGATGACCGTGGCGCAGCGCGCGGCCTATGACGCGATCGCCAACGGCCCGCGCGGGAGCGTGCCGACACCGTTTCTGCTGATGCTGGACGCGCCCGATCTGTGCGACGCGATCCAGGCTGTCGGAGCCGCTATCCGCTACGGTGGCAGTTTGTCCGACGTACGCCGCGAACTCGCCATCCTCGCAACCGCCGGCGCGGTCGAATGCGCCTATGAATGGGAATACCACGCCCCGATCGCCGAGCACTGCGGGGTTTCCGCCAGCGTCATCGCCGCAACCTTGTCCGATGCGGCCGAGGGAGCAGGCCTTGATGAAGAGTCAGCCCTGATCATCTCGCTCTGCCGCGCCGCGGCGCTGAGACAAGAGCCGCGCGATTTGACGGATCGCGCGGTGAAGATGTTTGGCCGCCGGGACACCACCGAACTGATCGCCATCGCCGGCTATTACGGATTGCTTGCCGGCTTTCTGAAAAGCGCTGGCCCGAACATCGCCATGCCGACATAAATGAAGGAGCATCTATGAGAAACCCAGTTCGTGTGTTCGCCTGGTGGGCGTCGAGCGTTTGCGTCGCCGCCTGCCTTGCTTTCGCCGCGCCCGCCGCGCCCGCCTCGGCCGCCGACTCGCGGGAAGCGGCCAATGAGAAGCTCGTGCTGGACTTTTTCCATGCCCTGGATGACGCGGAGGCAGCCGGAACGCTCGTACAGCGTATCGACGGGATCGCCGAGAAATACGTGGCGCCCGACTACGCCCAACATGGCGAACTGTTCACCAATCTGCCGGGCCCTGGAAACGGCCGAGACAAGATGGTTCGCTTCTTTAAGACCACGGTGGGACGTCCAATGAGCGCCACCGCCGCGACGCCGGCGAAGCTCGTCTCCATTGCTGCGAAAGGTGACAAGGTCATGGTGTTGACCAGCAGAGAGATACCCGACAGCGCCACAGGACAAACAAAAACATACTTTGTTTTCAACATGTTCCGTATCGCCGCCGACAGGCTTGTGGAGCACTGGGAACTGCTGGAAATGCCCCCGAGCATGTAGCTTTCCATCCGAGTCCTCCGCCTCCCCTGCCATCCCTGCGGCCAGTGGAGACGAGTTGCCGTCAAGACGCAACGGGGGCAGGGGCGTCCTGGCCTTGCCAAACGTGCGCCTTCTCCAAATCGCAAAGCTGAATTGGCGCGGAGCTTCTCGACGGCGGAACTAAGCCAGCTAACCTGCCTGCAAATTTGACATTGAGATTTTTAATGGGACGGATGCACAGGGCTTTAAAATCGGGACTAATGGCTCTGGTCTGCCTGACCGCGGCAAACGAGGCGCAGACCCCATCACGGACCGGCCCAACGTTCCTTTATTAGGTTAACGCAAAAAGGGCCTGCACAAAGTCAGGCTAAGGAGGGAACTACAATGAATCGAATTCAATTCCTGTTGTCGACCACCCTGCTGGGGTGCGCTGTCATCGCTCATCCGGCGTTCGCCCAGAACGCGCCCGCCCCGGCGGCGGCTCAGGCTCAGGTGCTGCAAGAGGTGGTGGTCACCGCTGAGCACCGGACCAGCACGGCCCAGAAGACGGCCGCTTCGGTCAGCGTCCGGACCGGCTCGGACATGCTCACCCAAGGCCGCTACCAGCTCAGCGACATCCTCGAGGACGTGCCCGGCATCAGCGGCGGCGCCGCCAACGGGGTGAGCACGACCATCCAAGGCCTGGGCACGGACAACCCGGCCTCGGGCCTGACCATCCGCGGCGTGCAGTCCAACGCCGGCGCCGGCGGGAGCGTCACCTCAACCGCGGCGTCGGCGGCGGCTACGACATCGACCGCGTCGAAGTCCTGCGCGGGCCTCAGGGCACGCTCTACGGCCGCAGCGCGACTGCGGGCGTGGTCGCCATCCACACCCACGATCCTAGCACCACGCAGCTCAGCGCCGATGCCGCGGCGGAATTCGGCAACTACGACCTGCGCCACTTTACCGGCGACGTGAACGTCCCGCTCATTCAGGACAAGCTGGCCGTGCGGCTGTCAGGCAATGAGTACGAGCGGGACGGCTACGATTCGGCCGATGGGGGTGCGCTCGCGTCCGCGGACTTCAGGGCCAAGGCGCTGTGGACCCCGACCGACAACTTCTCCGCCCTGCTCGGTTATGCGCAAGAATACAACGTGTCCCATTCCGGGGGCGTGTCGATCAGCCAAGGCGCCTCCCCGACGACCTTTGTTTTCAGCCCGGAGCTATTATCCCCGCCGGGTAATAACAACTTCCATCAATATTGGGGTAACTTCAATCTGAACCTCGGGCCGGTGGCGATCACCTACATCCCGGCCTATCGCACCTGGTACCAGAACGCGCTCGTCGAAGAGCGCGGCGCGTTCAACATCAACCAGACCGTCAACACGCCGACCGACTGGTTCATGACCCACGAGGTGCGGATCCGCAATACGGACAACGATGCGAAGTTCAAGTGGCAGGCCGGGTTCCTATACTACGATAACCAACTGAGCAACGTGACCAGCCTGTACAGCCTGGATCCGGTCCCCCCCGTCTCCCTCCCTGGATACATATTCCAGTCGGTCACCCCGAAAAAATCCACCACCGCCGAAGGCGGCTTCGCCGAAGCCACCTATGCCTTCGCGCCCGACACCCGCCTGACCGCGGGACTCCGCTACGACCACACCCAGGTTGTCGTTTCCGAGGCTTACTCAGCGTTCGGCGGCGCCCCCCTGACGCTGTTACCTGATCAAGGCACGCGGAACTTCAGCAACCTCACCTACAAGGTGCGGCTGGAGCATGATCTGACGCCGCGCAATCTGCTGTACGCGATGATCTCCACCGGCGCCTCGCCCGGTGACGTCACCATCACCACAGACTCCTCCAACCAGCCCCTAGTGCAAGAGCTGAAGGCTGAAACCTTGACGGCCTATGAGCTCGGTTCGAAGAACCGGTTCTTGGACAACCACCTGCAGGTGAACGGCGACGTCTATTTCAACGACTATGGCGGCTTTCAGACCGCCGGCTTCGACGTCACGCCCAGTGCGTCGTTTCCCTCCTACGCGACGCTCGTCTCGCCGATGAAGTCCTACGGCGCGGAATTGGAAGTGATCGCGCGCCCCTGGGCCAATGGCACGTTCACCGCCAACGGGTCCTATACCAACGCTCGGTATGGCAACTTCACCAGCCAACTAACTAACTTTGACCCAAACACCCTGTTCTCCACGAAGGTCGTCCCTGGCGTAGCCCCGTTCCAGGGCAGCGTGGCCTATGACCATCGCATTCCCATCGGCGACAACACTCTGCTGCTGCA